>Ga0315268_10000181_pt1 | contig 73987 bp, 56 predicted proteins | sample C1_top_MG_FD_204535 | JGI IMG/M metagenome (GOLD analysis project Ga0315268, IMG submission 204535) | Sediment microbial communities from Yellowstone Lake, YNP, Wyoming, USA - C1_top | ecosystem: Environmental > Aquatic > Freshwater > Lake > Sediment | place: USA: Wyoming | collected 2017-08-01 | reverse complement strand
TCTTCAAGCGAGCTTCAACCCTGGTCAAAACGAAAAAACCTCAAGCCACCATCTTTTATAATGGCACAGTCACCCCGGCGATGGGCAAAACACAGATGTACCAGACTCATTTTGAGGTAGAAAGCCTGCCGACTTCGGGCGGAGCCTGGGGTTACCTGCACTTTCCGATCATGGGGCGTCAGGCACGTACCTACAGAAAAGAAGTGATCGGCATGACCGGTCGGTTTCACAAATCCTGGGCTGATTTTGGCGGTCTGAAAACCCAGGACCAACTGGACTATGAATGCGGGACCCTTGTGGCGGCTGGCGCCCGGATTTGCGTGGGGGATCAGCTCCACCCACGCGGGGTGCTCGATCCGGCGGTCTATCGCCTGCTGGGAAAATCCTTTGGGCGGATCGAAGCCCTGGAACCGTGGCTGATCGGTGCCAAGCCCGCTGCGGAACTGGCCATCCTTGCTCTTGGGAGCCGCGGAGAAGCTCATCCAGGAGTTGGAGAGCAGAACAAAGATGTTGAGGGGGCTGCCCAGGTGTTGTTGGAAACAGGACGTCAATTTGACATTGTCGATCCTGATGCGGATTTTTCGACCTACCCAGCGTTGATTTTGCCAGATGGGGCGGATTTAGATAACCCTCTGATCCAAAAGCTTGAAGCTTTCGTGGCAGCAGGTGGGAAGCTGGTGGCCAGCGGCACAACAGGCCTAAATCGTGAAACCGGGAAATTCCAATTCCATTGCCTGCCGGTCATTTACCAGGGTCTGGCTCCAACCCTACCCAGCTACCTACGTCTGAATTCTACCCTGGTTGGGACAAGCGAATTGGCAACAGATTACGACTATGTCTTTTACGACCAAGCTTACCTTGTAAAACCAAAAGAGGGCACCATCTGCAATGGCACCCTTCGCCAGGCCCTGTTCAACCGCACCTGGGAGCATTTCACCAGCCACCAGCACGCACCAGTAGGAAAATCACTGGATGCACCCCTGGCGGTGCAAAGCAAGAACGTGCTATATTTTTCTGCCCCGCTCTTCTCTGCCTATCGGTCACACGATTATTGGGCCTATCGGGCAATTGCTCAAAACGTCCTCGATAATTTCCTTGCGCCTCCTTTGCTCATCCCGGGTGGTCCAGGCTGGGTGGAATTCACCCTGCATCATCAACCTTTCTCCGGCCCAACCGCCCCAGGTGTTTCGCAACGCAAGATTGTCCATGCCGTGGCCTACCACCCGCGCCGCAGCTTGCAATCTGTGCAACACGTCGATCAATCCTGGCAGACCAGCGGGCTTAGCTTCCAGGTGAGGGCTGAACAAGCACCAGAACGAGTTTACCTGGCTCCTGAGAAGAGACCTCTTTCCTTCGAAATGAGAGGTGATTATGTAAATGTAGCTCTTCCTCCAGCAGGAGTACATACGGTCACCGTAATCGAATAAGCGATTAAGTCTTCCTGTTTTTCCGAGTCATGAGATAACAGATTACCAACATCCAGTCATTCATTGAGGAGATACCTATGGACATCAATTTCAATGGTCTTGGAATGGGATTGGGGAACCTGGCCCGGCTTTCAAAGGCACAGTCACGCTCGATCAGCGCCGAAAATTTCAGCGGAGAGAAAGGCAAAGGTGGGATGGCAACCAGCGGAACCGGAGCAGAGGCTGCCACCGAGCTGGGCCGGGGCTGGAAAATATCCCCCTGTATCGACATTGCCCCGAAAAGCACGGTCACCCTGGCTGATATCAACGGCCCAGGAGCGATCAACCATTTTTGGATCACAGTCGATCCCCATTTCTGGCGTGCCCTGGTATTGCGAATCTACTGGGATGGAGAGGAATCCCCATCTGTGGAAGTGCCATTGGGTGATTTCTTCTGTAACGGTTGGGGAGAACGATGCAATGTAAGCTCCTTGCCGATTGCAGTTAACCCGGCGGGTGGTTTCAATAGCTATTGGGAGATGCCCTTCCGCAGACACGCCCAGGTCACGGTTGAGAACCTGGCAGCCATCCAGGTCGGTGGTTTCTTCTACACCATCAACTATATCCTGACGGAAGTTTCAGAAGATATGGCTTACTTCCACGCTCAATGGCGGCGCAACAACCCCCTGCCCTATAAACAGGTGCATACCATCCTGGAGGGCGTACAGGGCGCGGGCCATTACGTGGGCACTTATATTGCCTGGGGCTCCCACAATAATCTTTGGTGGGGCGAAGGCGAAATTAAATTTTACCTGGATGGCGACAAAGAATGGCCGACCATTTGCGGAACCGGAACTGAGGACTATTTCGGCGGGGCATGGGGATTTGAACACCCCCAAGGTCGCTATGGAGTATATTCCACGGCCTTCTTGGGCATGCCTCAGGTGATCATTCCGGATGGACACAACCGCAGCCAGGAGCGCTTTGGCCTCTATCGCTGGCATATTATGGATCCCATCCGCTTCCGGAGCGACCTGCGGGTGACCATCCAGGCGCTTGGATGGCGCAACAATCTGATGGGAGGACCGCGCTACCTACCCTTGCAAGATGACATCGCCTCTACTGCTTTCTGGTACCAAACCGAACCCCATACCCCCTTTCCTGGCATTTTCACAATGGAGGAGCTAGAAGTTATCTGAGAAACCAGGCAATCTTACGGAGATCAAGGCGCGGGGATTGCTCGAATACAGGAATTATTCGCACGCAAAGGTCTTTTGAGCTTCGGATATCAACCCTTTTGAATTCGGCGTTCTCAAGGTCTTGGCATACCGTCCCCATTGGTCACAGAGAAAATTATCCAGGTCTTTGGTGACCTCTTTGGCCAGTAAACTGGTTTCATACGCTTTCTGCCATTGACCCGTTTGGGCATAGGCTTCAATAAAGGGCAGATACTCACTGCCCAATCTCGGCTTTAGCCCCCTCTGACGGCTTTCCTCCAGCAGGGAAAGTACCTGGTTCCAGTCCTGTTGCTGCCGGGCAAGATCTGCCTTTTGGAAATAGTAGCACCATTGGTTGCGTGCAGGCTCGTTTCCAAAAATCTGCGGGTCAGGAGCAGAAGCACCTAAGAAACCGGAAATCTGCGAGGGATTCGAGATAGATACCAGCTTCTGGTCCGTCTTTGAAACCAGTGGATCCAAGAGATAAACTGGATCCAGCAGTCGCAGGCAGCCAGTGGAGGGGCGGTAGATGACCGAGATGGCCTGATCTGTTTCACCTTTAAAATGGATGTTACGAAACACCTGCTCGATCGAATGCCCGGGCGCCAGCTTATAGAAACTAAAGCCCTCATCACGGGGAGTGAAGAACCAGTAAGGTGCCTCTGGACTTAACCCGTCTTTTGAATACAAGACATTCAGCGCAAAAGCAGTGCCATAATCAGATACCAATCCTGAGGGGAGGCCCTGCGAAAACAGGGCAGTACCCGGTTGCAGAACGGGAGCGCGCCAAAAAAGCTGCCAATAGAAATCGCGCTGGATTTGCCAATCCAGGCGAAATTTATTCGTATTTCTCACCTGGGCAGCAATGGAAAAGCCCAACAGCAGGGCCAGCAGGATCAATTTATGCTTTTTGGCCTGCACCAACCAATCCACCAGCACCACCGCCAGGATGGATGCCCCGATCAATGGCGCCAAGGTAAAACGATCAGACCATTTTCCCAGGATGATCTGCCGATCTGTGATCCAAACCGGAAGACCGCCCAGTAGTAATATGGAGATCCCTAGAATGAATGCCTGGCGGTAGAAGTCATCGATTTTCTCGCCATCCGCCATAACTTTGTCTTTACGGTAGGCCAGCCAGGTAAAGCCCAGCGCAGCAAGCGCTCCGACCCCCCAAGCAATAAAGGTCATCCTGGCTTCCAGATTGATCGTATCGGGAGCAATGGTATCTGTCCAGACCTGCACCAACAAATACACACCATCTTGCAGGATATGGTTGGTAATCTTGGTCAAGGCATCGATCGGAGAATGAACAATTTCGGCCAACAGGACAGGATTGTTTGGGTCTGAACTTCCGGCGAAGAAAGACGGATATAGTGCCAATCGCCAATAGGTGAAAAGGGCCAGGCCCATTAAGAAAGGCAACCAGTAAATGAAAGCTCTTAGGGTGACCTGCTTTACACGTTTACCAGGTTCTTTGAGTAAAATCCAGAGAAGAATGGGGCGGATCAATTCCAATCCAATGAAATATTCCATTGTAAACAGGCTCAACAGGCCAGTTGCAACAGACAGTAACATCCACAACCAGAACAAAAGCCGGTGGTTCGTCTTGACCGCCAAAACCATGCACACCAATGAAAACGCATAGAACAGGAAGGTTAAGAAGTGCTGGTTGAAAGCGACGGAAATAGGCTGAGAGACAAATCCAGGATATATAAAGATCAAGGCGCAGATCCACCAGACCTGGATAATCCGTACAGGCCATAGCCTCTTCAGAACGAAAAAAAGGCAGAGAACAGCCAACCAACGAATTAACCATGTAGCAATCTGCCAGGTCAGTGGGCTCATCCCGAGAACTGGAAAAGTCAAGGCATAAGTCCAGGCTGAAAACGGACGATCAAAATTAAAATAGCCCCATAACAAAGCCACCGGCGCCCTGGATAAGTAGACAGCCTGCCAGTCATCCCAATAAAAGCCCAACGATGTGAGCTGAAGGCCGTAGGCAAAGAAACCCACAAAGAGCAGCACGACTGGAAAGATACACGGATGATTCAGTAAATTCCTTGTGGTAGACTTCATCTTCTAATCATCTCTGGTTCGGATGAGAAAAAAATCGTGCTAAGAAGAAATTCCAACCCTTGCATAATAGGTTTATAATCCAAATTACCGCCTCAGCCGTTGATATACAAAAAGGCACCATCATGATCAGAACATATTGTGGCCATTTGGTAGGCCATGCAAGAAGGATAATCATTCCACATATAAGCCAGATGAAAAACAGGGACTGACGCCAAAAAAGCCGGGGGATACCAATTAAGGCCAGGAGCGCAATCCAGGTATCCCAGCCGATTAAGAAGGATGAACGAGTATTAGGAAAGAATTCCGAGTAAGGTGTCGAAATCCATTTTAAGGGCTGCCAGACCGGAAAATGGTAATAGGCCACAATGTGGGATGATGTATATTGGCCAAGATAAGTTATAGATTGGACCAGTCGATCGATAGGATGCGGCCATAAATACGGATCGAGGAAGAAAAAAGCCAATATAGAAAGTATAGCCCAAGCCACCATCCATCGAACTCGTCGTGCAAATAGTTTCTGGCGTAAGCTGATCCAACAGAAGTGCACACTTATGGCTATCCCAACCACACAATACAAGTATTTGGATGCGGCGGTCATCCCGAGCATCAATGCCGATAAGCTCAACCACATCCAGGATTTGAAGGGGTTAACCTCCATCCAACGCAGATAGAAAATGGCAGATAATAAACTGGTTAACAGAGGTAAAGCTTCCAAATAAATAAGACTAGTATATGTTATAGAATAGGTTTGAATTGCCAGGAATAATCCAGCCAGCGGATTTATAACCGCCAGAACAGCAACGGCGATAACGCCAAAAGAAACAGAGGTATATCTGCACGCCATTGCCCATGGTTTAGCCTCGGCTGTCTGGATCGGCGCACCGCGTGGCAGGTCTTTCTTGTAGAACGAATCAATCGGGTCCTGGGTCAGGAGAACCACCCCATAAACAATCTTATTAAAAGCAGGATGCTCAAAATTGTTCTGACTCCATGCCAGCCAGGTCCATTTCTCTTCCCGCATGTAATTGGCGTACTCTAGAGCCGCATCCAGATAGGCTGGCTCGTCAGGATTGACAATCAAAGTCTGAGCTGCATAGATGCGCAGGGCAGCGGCGACCACAACGACTAAGAGGGCTGATAAGAATTTTAATACTTTCAGCAGGAATTGGTTCCGCATAAAACAAGTTTAACCTAAACCCGCAAGTCCTGAAAATGATAAATCAGAAAAACCGTGATCATTTGTGCTGCCAGGATCATGAGAGCGATCCAAGGTCTCCTTCGCATAATCCTGGCTGATTCAAGAGCGGCAAATATGACTACCATCGGCACCCAAAACAACCAAAGCCGGGCTACTTCACCGCGCGCTGTGCCAGCAAGATTCAATGAACAGAATGAGAAAAAGAATGATAGTTGGATTCCATCCGCAGGGCCGGTTTTACATTGGACAAATCTGAAGATAAGGCGGATGGCATGGATCAGGAAAAGAGAGAAAACCGGAAGACCTACCGACACAGCAAATTCGATATTATTCAAGAACAGTGCATCCAAGATCTGCTTCAACCGCACGGATAGACTTTCAGAACCATTGGGAGGTAGAAGGCGAACCCGCAGATAAAAATCAAAATTGTGGTTAATCGTGACCATCTTCTGATAATGCTGGCAGAAATCATAATTCAATGCCCATCGGAAAATAAAGAATGAAAAAACTGTCCCCAGTCCGATAAGTCCGAAAAGAGCAATATGTCGCATTACGTTTTGTCGGTCTCTGTGAGCCAGGATATCTAATAACAAAAAGAAGCATAGAAATGGGTAAAGTAATAACATGGTAAAAGAAAAGAAGGCTGCCAGGTAAAGTAAAATTCCTGTCACGAATGCCAGTATTAAGGACCTCTTGTACATTATATAGACGATCCAAAAGCTGATTGATAAAAAGACGAGTGGATAGATCACCTGATCGAGAAATAAGACAATCAAAACGACATTAGGAGCCGTAATGTAATATAAAGGCGCCAGGTAAGCTACCTGCCCAGATGGATGACCCATTAATAAATTTCTAGCGAATGGATACAGGAGAAAAACAATCAAAAGCGAAATAAAAGGGAACACCCAGGTGATGACCAACGCCAACTGATTAAAACGGGTTTCAGCCGTGGGCAGAGGGTGAATGAGCTGGGTCAGTTTCTCAATTCCCAGATAGACAATCATGACACCCGGTGGCTTGGTAGATTGGAACTTTTTTTGCCCGTAAATCTCATCGTAGTTGCGCACCAAGTTTATAATACTGCGGTTGATCTGGCTGGCACTTACCGCATAAGCGCGATGTTGAGAAAAAAAGAATTTCTCTTGCAACGAATTAATTCCTTTTCCCTCAATAAAACCAAAGCTGATTTGGATAGCCAATCCCAAAAGGTAAATTACGATTAATGGTAGCCAGGATTTTCTTGAATAGCGTAAAACCCACCCGGCACCGATGAGTATTCCCAACAGAAGACCGCCAAAGAGTAAATCTCTTGCTGAAAAAGGCTTATTGGAGATCACCCAATACCAACCGGGGATGTTTGCAAAGAACCGCAATTGAAAGATCAAGGTGATCCATTGAAACGAGATGGCGATGATGACGATATTAACAATCAACCCATCCACCAGGAGGGTTGGGTGCCAGAAACTCAGAGAGAGAAGCTGCCTGGAATAATGGATACAGAGGAAAACAGCAGCTTCTACTGACATGAGCCCTAACCATCCAGCCAATGGTAGCAATCGTATGGCGAATGAATACAAGGTTTGAAAATTTTCCAGCGCCCAGGAGGGGTACGAACTATAATCAGCAGGGTTTACGCTTAATATTATCCAGTAAGAATAAAAGATAAGAACTGACCATAAAACCAGCGTGGAAGCCACAGGAACTAACCAGAAACGATGAATCAATTTATCATCCACCCAATCCTTGACCCGGCAATATATTCTCTGGTTCCTGTACATCTCAACCGTAAACCAGGAGCATCCCAGCGCCAGCAGCAAGATAAAAACGAGCAATATCAGGCGAGGCTTTGATAAAGAAAATAGAAATGCACTGCCGCTTTCTGAAGGTTGTACCAGAGTTAGCATTACAGCCAACAAGCCTTCTGCAGAGATCAAAGACAACAATATTTTCATAACAAGCAAATTATCAACTGCGAAATATGGAACTGAAGATAAATCAGCCCAAATCAAAAATTTCAAGGGGAAATAATATCATAACACCAATGCTATAATATCCAGCAAACGAGGAGGAATCAATGACCGATTCAAGCAAATTGGGCGGGAAAGACCGGGCGGTTGTGGAAGCTTTCCTGGCCAAACCGCTCCTGGCAAGGCTGGCAACTGCAAATCCTAAGAATTGCCAGCCGCATGTGGTACCGGTCTGGTTCGGCTGGGATGGAGAAAGCGTGTGGATCAGCGCTTTTAGCAGCACGCGCAAAGTGAAGGAACTTGTGAAGAACCCCCGCTGCGCTGTTTTGGTGGATGTTGCCGAAGGTGGGGACGGGGTAACTGGCGTCTTGTTTGAAGGCAAAGCTGAGCTGATCAGTGGCCCGGGCGAGGAATTCCGTGAAAAAGTCAACTGGGTATACGTAAAGTATCTGGGCCCGGATGGCGTGCTTGCGTCAGACCCCCAATCCTGGATCGAAGACCCCGAAAACCGATTGGTTAAGCTGACGCCGGAAAGAATCTATAGCTGGTAGTAAGGAGGATTCAGTGACCCAAGTAGGATTATATAAAGGTGACGATCGATTCACCAATGTGCTGCGCGCCCTGGAACTGGCTGGCGAGGAAGTTGAACGCAAAATCCACGGCAAGGTACTGGTCAAAGTGAACACCGTGGTCGAAGGAAATTCTCTCGCCAATACACAGTCAGAAGCTTTACGGGCTGTGCTGGAATATCTTAAGCGCTTTAAACTGGAAAAACTCTGGGTCGGAGAAGCGAGCAGCAGCCCGATGGACCTCTTCTGCCAGGGGGATTTCTTCCGTCTTCAAGGTGATTACAATTTTGAATTCCTCGATTTCAACACGACCGGCTTTGACGAACTGGAGCTACGCTCGATTGAAGGCCAACCTCTCATCGCGCCGATCTGCAAGATTTATCGCATGTTTGATTGCCTGATCTCACTCTCGGTCCCTAAAGCCCATAGTGACGCGATCATGACCCTCTCCGGGAAGAACATGATGGGTTTCCTTAAAGGGGATGAGATCTGGAAGATCCATGGGGTTCAAGAGTTTGGCCGGGATGATAACTTGCACGAGTGCACTCTGACCATCCATCGCAACCTGCGCCGCTTGCTGGCGGTTGTCCGACCGGATGTTGCCGTACTGGATGCCTTTCACTCGTTTGAAGCAGGGACTGTTCCCCAGTGCGCCAAAGGCGACCTGGTGGAACCGCGCTTTGCCCTGGCTGGAGCAGACTTTGTGGCAGTCGATACGGTAGCGACGACCGCCCTGGGCCACAAGCCAGCAGATATCGGTTACCTGGTGTACTGTGTTGAAGATGGTTATGGAGAAGGCGACCTGGCGAAAATCCAAATCGCCGGAACATCCCTGGCAGAAGCCAGGTTTCCAATCAAGAATGCACCGCGCATAGAACGCCTGCTTCAGTGGAGAGCCTGAAAGCCGAGCCAGGCGGATCATTAACTTTTTTCGGTCTTCATTCCTCTACTTTTGCCCGTAAATGTGGGCATACCGGTAATGCAAGCGGGCAACTTTATCCTCGGGAATCTCCTCAGGCTGGCCAAGTTGGAGCGCCAGCCAGGCGGTGAAAGCTACATCCTCCACCATCACCGCCGCTTTTACCGCCTCCTCAGGCGTGGCGCCAATCGTAAAAACGCCGTGGTTCTTCATCAAAATAGCTGAAGAATCACCAATTTGCTCGACGACCACCCTGCCGATGTCCTCTCCGCCAATTAACACAAAATCTCCGACCGGAATCGGACCGCCGAATTCATCAGCCTGAGCAGTCAGATAGACTGGGATGGGTTTGCCCAATGCGGCAAATGCCGTCGCATAAGGAGAATGAGTGTGTACCACACCGAGGATATCCGACCGATGACGGTAGATATACAGGTGACTGGAAGTATCCGAGGAGGGCTTTAGATTCCCCTCGATTATCTTCCCCTCCAGGTCGAGAACAACCAGGTCCTTGGGCCGCAGGTCTTCATATCGCACCCCGGAGGGCTTGATCACTACATAGCCGGTATCCGGGTCACGCCCGCTGACATTGCCCCCGGTCCACTTCACCAGGTTGTTCCTGGGCAGCTCCATATGGAGCTCGTGGATCTCCTTGCGCAATTTATCAAGCACAAGAACCTCCTTATTATAAAACCCGAAGGATCCTCCAGATCCTTCGGGTTTCAAGTGGTATAAACACCTATTTCTCCGCCAGGATCGATGCCCGGAGCGATTTAAGCCGTTTCATCACATCGTTAGCACCGCGGCCAAAGTAATCGTGCAGGGTCAGGTATTCCTGGAAAAGTTGGTCATAAACTTTCTTATGGGCTGTGTTCGGGCGGTACACTTCGTCTCGTAGATGGGCCATCTTAAGACTGGCTTCAGCGATGGTATCGTAACCGCCATTGACCTTGCCGGCTGCCACCGCTCCGTGCATTGCCGAACCCAGGGCAGGGGTCTGCTTGGCGGCTGCTACGCGAATCTCCAGCCCGGTCACGTCCGAATAGATCTGCATCAACAGCCGGTTTCGGTCGGGCAAACCGCCGGTAGCGATAATCTCATTTACCGGAACGCCATGAGATTTGAGCGTCTCGATGATCACCCGAGTCCCGTAGGCAGTTGCCTCAATCAACGCCCGATAAATTTCCTCGGCCTTCGTCAACAAAGAGGCACCTAACAACATCCCGGTCAGGTCCACATCGACCAACACACTGCGGTTTCCGTTCCACCAATCCAGTGCCAGCAAACCACTCTCACCTACCTGCAGGCGAGCTGCCTTCTCCTCAAGCAGAGCATGGGTATCGATGCCACGTTGTTTGGCCTCCGCTTGATAAGCGGCTGGCACGCAGTTCTCAACAAACCAAGCGAAATGATCTCCAACGCAGGATTGGCCCGCCTCGTAACCGAATAACCCAGGTACAATCCCATCTTCCACGTAACCGCACATCCCAGGGACAATAAGTTCTTCAGTGCCCATCACCATGTGGCAATTCGAGGTGCCCATGATGATTACCATGCGCCCGGGTTCAGTAACGGTTGCGGCTGGAACAGCCACGTGGGCATCGACGTTGGCAATGGCAACCGCCGTGCCTTGTTTGAGCCCGGTCCATTGCGCTGCCTGTGCCGTCAAGCCACCGGCACGCGCCCCCAAGGGAAAGATGGTGCGCGACATCTTTTCATCCACAATGTGTTCCATGCGTGGGTCGAGCAGCTTAAAGAATGCGTTGGGCGGGAAACCTTCACGCTTTGACCAGATCGCCTTATAACCGGCCGTGCAGGAGTTGCGCTTCTCCTCTCCGGTAAGCTGCCAGACTACCCAATCAGCCCCTTCGATCAAGCGATCGGCGGCTGCATAAACCTCCGGGGCTTCATCGAGGATCTGCCAGGCTTTGGGGAAAAACCACTCCGAACTGATCTTGCCACCGTAGCGATCCAAAAAGCTAAAGCCATTTTCACGGGCAATTTGATTGAGCTTATTGGCCTCTGGCTGGGCGGCATGGTGCTTCCACAGCTTGACCCAGGCGTGGGGATTATCACGCCACTGAGGTAAGAAACACAACGGCGTGCCATCTTTAAGAGTCGGCATCATCGTACAGGCAGTGAAATCAATCCCCAGCCCGATTACATCTTCAGGTTTCACCCCGCTTTCCTTCAGCACTGCCGGAATGGTAGTTTTGAATACCTCCAGGTAGTCATGGGGATCTTGCAAGGCAAAATCGATATCCAAACGGATATTCGTACCCGGCAGGCGCTCATCAATTACGCCGTTGGCGTACTGGTGCACGGCAGTTGCCACCTCGCGCCCATCAGCCACATCCACCAGCACTGCCCGGCCGGATTCTGTTCCGAAATCAATACCCAATACATATTTTGCGCTCATAGTATCCTGCTAGCCAATCGTATCGTGGTTATAGACATCCCATTCCAGGTACTTCCCGAATGCCTCTTCGATCACTGCGGCAGTCTTGGAGAGGTTAATCGCGACATGGTGCTCATAGCCGTTCTCACAAATGAAGCGCAGCAACGTTTGCAGATTCGGGATGCGCACCACACCGTATCCACCAAAGGTGTTCAAGGGGTCGTCAGTGATCTGTCCCTGCCCGACATAAGCGCTGATCATACCATTCAGGTCATCGGTCGAGACACGGCAGTAGGTGAATGGCGAAGGCTTAATCCTGCCAACCACCGTGCCGTAGGTGTTTTCCTTGCCGACTGTACCAGCGATAATCGCCTGGTAATCCATTTTGGGTGCGTTGGCCACATTCACCGACTCATCAATGAAAATATCCTTGGGCAGGTTAGAACAGTGGAAGATCACACCTTTATCTGGATCGTCACCGTAATTGTTGTTCCAATCGACGATGGCGCTTGGCTTTCCGGAGGCCAATGCCAGGGCATACATGCCGACCACCCCAGCGATATCCGTCTCGCAGGCGGAAGGATACAGGTTGTTACTCATGATGCTCATGATCGTGCAGGGCACAATCCCATAGAACTCCTCCAGGGCGGTCCAGCACTGGATAGCGCTGGCGACCAGAGCGTTTTCCTTCATCCATTCATCCACCACGACACCCAGTTTCGCCATCCGGTTGAGGCCCTCACCTGATACCCCTTTGGTGGGAACATAACCATGGATCTGCTCCAGCTTGGCCTTGAGAGCCGGTGAATCGGCTTTGATGCGGGCAGCACGACCGAAGACTTCGGAGAGATCAAGCGTCTCCACACTGATACCCGAACGTTCGAGCAGCTTCTCACTGAAGCGTACGGTGTTGAAAGCCGCTGGCCGGGCGCCAATGACGCCCACCCGAGCACTCTTCAAGCCACCCACAACGCGGCATAGGGCTACGAAATCCTGCAAGTCCTTGCGGAAACTCTGGCTGGTCGGGTCGACCGTGTGCAGGGTCGTCAGTGAGTATTTGATACCGTACTGGCGCAGGTTATTGCAGGCCGACATTTTCCCGCAGAAGGAATCGCGCCGGTCGAGGATGGTCATGCTCGCTGGTTCATCGGGAAAGGCATGGATCAGCACCGGCACATTCAAACCCGAGAAGCGCAGGATATTGGGAATGGTTCGTTCCTCGCCAAAATTAGGCAAGGTCACCAGCACGCCGTCGATCTCATCGCGGTGTTGCTTGAACAACTCCGCGCACTTCATCGTATCTTCCAACGTCACCACACTACCGTACTTGGTATCTTCCGGAGTCAGACAAATGGCTGTGATGCCCTCTTCCTCGAGTACTTTGAGGATCGTTTTACGGCCTGTATCACATAGGTGGGCTGGGAAGAATGCACGGTTACCGACAATGACACCTAAAGTTGTCTTTTTCATGGTTACCTCCTGAAGGGATCCATAGATGAGATATGAATAGATTTTTAAACACTGGGAACGCTACAAGGCGTAAGACTCGCTGGCTGGTGAAACAAACCATATTGTTCAGTAGATTGAGCCTGACTTAGTTAATATTCTATCATAATATAGTCGAGCCTCATTCGCGCAGATGAAACGGGACATCAATGATGACGCGTTGGAAGCCCCGTTCTCGGCGTTGGTAGAGCAGGGCATTCTTGATCATACGAGCTGTATTGTTATGCAACATCCCCTGCCAGATTTTAGCAGGTAAAAATTCAGGCAGCACGATGATCGCTTGCTGACCATCGTTATATTTTCGGTCAATCTCATCCAGATAATTCAGAATAGGACCAACAATCGAACGGTAAGGGGAAGGGATAATCGCAAGGGGAATATCCGGCCACCATTGGTGCCATTTTTCTTCCATTTTCAAACCACTTTCCGGTTCCAACTCCACGTATAAAGCCGTTACATTGGGGGCAATCGCACGAGCAAAGTTGATCGCTTCCACTATTCCACGGTGGATATCAGAAATCGGAACGACCACCCGGGTAATGGGAGAGGGCTTGAGAGAGGGTGGCAGGCCCCGGAGAGTCAGCTGGGCCGCAACATGCTTAAAATGGGATCGAATCTGGAAAAAAACGAACACGATCAATGGTATGGCAAGAATTGAAATCCATGCCCCATCCAGAAACTTGCTGACCGAGATAAGAATCACTGCGATGCCCGTTACCAGTGCCCCCAGCCCATTGATAAACACACTCCAGCCCTTGTTTTTTGTCTGCGAACGCAGCCAATGGATTACCATACCCGCCTGAGATAAGGTAAAGGCCAGAAAGGCCCCAATGGCAAACAGGGGCACAAGGGCATGAGAATTGCCACGGAACACTACAATCAGACCGACAGTAGCAATCGAAAGCAGCAAGATGCCGTTATTGAATACCAGGCGGTCGCCCAGGGCACTGAGCTGGCGGGGAAGAAAGCCATCATTCGCTAGCAAGGCAGCCACGCGTGGAAAACCAGCAAAGCTAGTGTTAGCAGCGACTGCCAGGATGGAAAGTGTGACGATTTGCACTACAAAATATGCAAATCCATTCCCCAGGATTTTGTGAGCCAGGGCGGAAAGGATCGTCTCATCCTGAGCAGAGACCACCCCCATGAATTGGGTAAGGCCAATACTGGCCAGGAACAATATACCCATCAAGAAGGCCATGATAACGAGTGTGATGCGGGCATTTCTTATCTCCGGAGATTTAAAGGACGGTACTCCGTTGCTGATCGCTTCGATGCCCGTCAGAGCTGTGCAACCGGTAGAGAAGGCATGTAGAACGATAAAGGTGGACAGCGGTTTTACAGAAGGGAGATTAAGTTGGGACAAAGGCACTGTACCATATAAAATCCACTGGACAATCCCAACAAATAACATTGTGAGATAGACCCCCAGAAAAAGATAGACCGGGACTGACATCAACGTGCCAGCTTCACGCTGCCCACGCAAGTTGGCCAGAGTGATTACCAGCAGAATCACCAGCGATACCTCGATTTTATAAGGCCAGAGTGCAGGGAAGGCGGAAGCAATTGCCTCCACGCCGGCTGTCAGGCTGACAGCCGCCGTCAAAATATAATCCACCATCAAAGCTGCAGCCGCCACCAGCCCAGCAAGCGTCCCCAGATTCTCTCGAGCTACAATATACGAACCGCCACCGTTTGGATAGGCGCGAATGGTCTGAGAATAAGAGAGAGCCACAATTGCCAACAAGGCAGTAATGACCAGAGCAAGGGGAAATTCAAGAACCAGGCCAGCACTGCCGGTAACGATTAAGCCGAGATAAATTTCCTGGTTGGCATAAGCAATCGAGGAAATAGCGCCAGGTGAAAAGGCTGCCAGGGCACGGATTTTATTAGGTCTCTTTTCAAAAAGTTGCTCAGTAGGTAAAGGAGAACCAACCAGGAAGTACTTGATTTTATGGATCATATATTAACCGACCTCTTATCGTGTTCTGATATCGATTCCGAAATAGCGAGAAGCGCAGCGGTTAACCCAATAGCCTGAACTGGATTGTAAATCACCTAAAAGCTTATCCTGATTCACAATCGGCTCCACCACAATTTGTTTTAGCTGCTGCATCTTGGCTTGCTGGATTAATTCCATGCGTTGATCCCAACCGGCAGCGTAGCGTCTGAAGGTATCTCGCACGGGAAGGTAGCGGACTTGAAATAGGATGGCAAGCGTAGCAATCACTAGTACAAGTAATATAGGTGCCAGCTTCCAGGGCTGAGGCGCCACCGCCCGGCCAAGGAAATAGCCGGTGAAAAAATTTCCCACCACCAGAAAATAAGCCGGTAAGACCATTGTACGCTGCGGCATATTCCCGCTCAGAGCATAGGCACTGGGCAAAAAAGCCCCCATAAACGCCAGAACTCCCAATAAAAAGGACAAGGCTGATCCCTGTAGGAAATTCCTACGGGGTAAATTTCCTCGCCCCAGGAACAGGCCGGCGACCAGACCAATGAGAAGAGACGAAACATACAAGGCGCTACCTGCATTACCTCCGAAGATGCTCTCCAACCCACTCAGTACACCGGAGATAAAAATCCTGGCCAACTCGACAAGGGAGGAGGGATGTTCATAGCCACCCAGACGGGAGGAAGTACCAGGCAACAACGCCATAAAAAGGAAGCCGACTCCAGCACCGGCCAGGAGGATGAATAATGAGCGGCAAGCCTTCTTCAGCAAAGGAAAAACCAAGGCTAAAGATAACAGCAGGAGAAAAACAGCCAGCCCAATCAACACTGCAGCGATGGTCTCATTATCTCCAACAGCCAGGAAGGAGAGCAGAAAAATAGTCACATCACATGTCAGGGTTCTGTATCCATTTAACTTGGATGATGTGGACCGATCGTCATCCCTGTGTAGCCTGTAGACTAGAAGTGAAAACAGAAAACTAAAAAGGATCAGAGAGGGAGTGACACTGGCCATACCGCTATACCAGATGATGGTATGCTCGATATATGGCGTGGCCAATATTAGGATCGCCCACAAGCCACTGCTAAAAGCAAGCACCGATAAATTTCTGAACGGGTAATCTCCAGGTAACACCTGTCTGACCAGTACAAGAAGGCTAAGCAGTAAGAAAGACTGGACCACCGCTACGGATAGCTGGAAACCGAGTGGTTGGATGGTCTCGATCAGGCATAACACAGTCATCTGGGTGAAACGCCCATTCGTCAAGGTCAGATTGGTCGAAAGACACCCCAGCAGTCCGAGCTGCCTGGCGGAGGCGGCATAGCAATAATCGTCATATAGATAGCGATTGTGCCAGCCAATCTCGGCGACCAATCCCAATCCAGAAAGAGCGATCAGAGCCAGGACTCCCAGAAAAAGCTTGCCAGACAGGGTGGTCCTGCTTCTCAACAGGATCGTTGGAACCTTTTCTTCTTTCCAAAAAGCAATGACCAGACCATAGAAGACTAGAAGGCTACAAAAAAAGAAGCCAGCCGTTACAATAAGGGGTGGCAGGACGGCATAGAACGGGCTATACACAGGACGAACCAGCCGCAGGCTACCCGGCGTAGAACGGAATAAATCAACCTGCTCCACCTGATCGTTGATCGCAAGGCTGATGAGCCCGCGCTCAGGCCCGGTGCCCAACTCTACCGTCATTTCCCCCCAGGCGCGGCCCAGCCATTCGAGACTCGTACTCTGCTCAGGCTCTGGTGATACAAGGATCCGGCCGTCAGCAATATCGCTCGTTCCCCCCTGCACTCTAAGCGATCGGAAGCTGATATCTGTAAGGCCGCTATTCAGCCAGTGGATTTCAACTGGCGGAGCACCGGGAGGGAGAGTGATCTGAACCCTTGTGGACGGGAGGAGCAGGTTCTCGACTGGCAACCTGCCATAGGCCAACCAGAGAAACCACAAAAAGGCACAGCCCGTGCTGGTGAATAGCAGGGCGTCCGTTCGTTGCTGTCGTATAGTAATAGAAGCGAGCCGTGCTATCTGCTGAAGGAGCCCTCCCATCCCTACTGCACCTACCAAGGCAATGATGCCCGCCAACCCCAGGCGGGTTTTACTAAAGCCCCCAGGGAGCTGCAGGAAGGTGTAATAGATAAACATCGCAGCCAGAACGCCCCACACACTTGCATAAACTGCGCGTTTTAGACGGTGATGATCAGAAACCATCGGATATCAGGCAATTCGGGGTATGTACCACCTACACCAAACATTATAACATCAGCCGATTATGCTATACTAACCACGCTTTACAACCTTCCAAATTCCAGGTGCCTGCACAGATTTCCATGCCTGATCTTCCCCGCATCACCGTCATCACCCCATCCTTCAACCAGGCTTCTTTCATCGCAGAGACCATCCAATCCGTGCTGGGACAAGGTTACCCTAACCTGCAATACCTGGTGATGGATGGCGGTTCAACCGATGGCACACTTGAGATTCTCAAGCGCTTTGAAGGGCAGATCGAGTGGAGCAGCGAAAAAGATCGCGGACAGGCGGATGCAATCAACAAAGGGTTCCGACGCGCCAGTGGTGAGATTGTGGCTTATCTCAACTCAGATGACCGCTACGAACCTGGTGCTTTACTGGCGGTTGGTCGATATTTCTCCAATCATCCTCAGGCGGTATGGCTGACCGGACGCTGCCGCATTATCGATGAACAAGGGCAAGCGATGCGCTCAGCCATCACCCTTTACAAGAACCTCTGGCTCAGGCTGGGTAGTTACCGGGTTTTGCAAGTGCTCAACTACATTTCCCAACCCGCTACCTTCTGGAGACGGTCAGCGATGGACCTCACCGGGCTTTTGGATGAAAACCTGCATTACACGCTGGATTATGATCTCTGGCTGCGATTAGGCACTCGCCACCGGTTACACATTTTAACCCAGACCCTGGCCAGTTTCCGGATGCATTCGCGTTCTAAATCCAGGACTGGTTTCCAGCGCCAGTTCGATGAGGACTTAGAAGTCGCGCAACGCTACTGCAAAGGCTTTCCAATCCTATTACATCGCCTGCATTCCTGGGCCATTGTTACTACATACACATTCCTGACGCGCTAATCCTGGTACACAAATTGCACTTACTCTCCCAATGAAAGGTTCATTCATTGGGAGAATTTCATCTATGAACGCGAGAAAATGGTGGTTCGCTTCGAGCGGATTGGCTCTGCTGGCGGCGCTTCTCACACTGACCTATCTCTCGAGCCTCAAGCCTGTCCGGCCTCAAGCCCATTCTATCTCGCCCGCTAACTCTCCTACCCCATTCAGTGATCCACGGATTCAAACAATTGATAAAGCACTCCAAGAAGCTATTGCCCGTCACAAAGATGTAATCGCATTCCTGATTTACCAGGTTCGGATTCATCAGGTGGATTTTTCTGAAGATGGTCGGCTGGCCTTGGTCTGGCTGGAGCTCATCGAACCTGAAAGCGGCCAGATCGTCCCGGCTGAAGCCGGACTGGCTATCGCCAAATTGCAGGATGATCAAAGCTGGCAAATTATCCTGCAGAGCGATCCTACCTGGACTGAAGAACTCAACCAGGTGCCGGATAACATGCTCTCGGCTGAATTGAAGCAACGTTACCTGCCAGGTGAACAGGCAGTCCCTAAGGAGCACCTGGTTTTTAGCGGTTACAAGCTGCCCTGGGAAGGAGGGCTTTCCAAACGCGTCTCTGGAAGTATCGGGCATGTCTTCACCTACAAGACCTGTCCCTCAACCTGTCTGTATGCTTTTGATTTTGCCGATGGCACAATGTTCCCGGTGCTGGCAGCCAAAGGTGGACGAGTCAAGTATGCCGTTTGGCGCTATCCGAACGATACTCACAAAAATGCTAATTTTCTCGTATTGGAAGATACCAGCACCCACCCGACCACCTACCAAATCTATTATCATCTGGCACAGGATAGCATTCCACCCGCGCTGCGCATCCCCGGCGCCGAGGTATTGCAGGGGCAATTCATCGGCGTTGCGGATAACACCGGGCCTTCCACAGGTCACCACCTGCACTTTATGGTGCATACAAATCCAGGTGGCTATTGGGGCACCTCTGTAGACATCACCTTCGATGAGGTGGCGGTAAACGGTGGACGGCCACGCACTTGTGAAGAGGCCAAGCTATTTCCACAATTTGGGGCTCAATGCCAATCAGGCAACCTTTATACATCCGATAATGGTGATCACGAACGCCCTACCGGAGGGATCGACCAACCCGCCCAGAATGCGGTGATCACTTCACGTAATTTGGTGGTCAGCGGGTGGGCTAAGGATGACGGAAAGGGGGCATCTATCCAACCGATCATCACGTGGGATGGCAACTGGCAGACAATCGGCTCGCCGATTAAAAGCGACCACTTCAAGGTCAATCTTGACCTGTGTAAATTTGGAGTGCCGGATGGCATCTTCTTCGTTGCCCTGAGGATAGCCGACGATTCCGGCAAGACATCCAATGGCCCGGCCGGCATGACCGCCCTGACCAAGCAGTACGAATGCAATCCCACTCCTACACCCAGCAACACCCCCCTACCCACCCAAACCGCCACTGCCACCCTGACACCCTCTCCAACCCCGGTTCGTTGCCAGCCAGCCAGCAACCAGGTGGGCATCTTCGCCGGTCCGGATTTCAGCGGTCCGTGCAAGCTGCTCAAGATTGGCGAATACCGGCAGCCGGCATCGTTTGGAAAGATTGGCGATAACAACCTTGAATCCATCAAGGTAGGTTCGGGCGTGGTTGCCATACTTTATCCCGAACCCGACCTGCAAGGTCAGAAGGAAATCCTTCTGCAGGATGCTCCAAACCTGAGCAATCACCCGATCGGCAAGGACCAGGTTTCCTCGCTGATAGTACGCAAGCGCCCTCCACTGCCTGCTCCCCCGCAGGCGATGCAGATGGTTAAAGATCCGGGCACGAACCTGGTGACACTCTCCTGGCAAAAAGGCAGCGGAGCCGTGGAATTCCACTCCGAGTTAAATGGCCCCCAGGGGTTGAATCAATCCATGGAGTGGCAGAAAAGCACCACCTGGCAGCCAGGAGTTCTACCGCCAGGGTCTTACACCTGGACCGTTTGGGCGCGCAACCTGGTGGGAGAAAGCCAGGCCAGCCTGGAATTTACCATTGAAACACCTTCCCTGCCCCCAGTAGCACATCTGCAATCCCTACCAGCAGAGCTAGAGATGACCACTATCCTTTTGAAATGGGTGGTGGAGGAGTATGGACAGGAAATCCAGACCTTTAACATCCAGTACAACCAGGATCGAAAGGGCTGGCAGGACTGGTCTAAAGCACTGGAAGGAAAGCTACGGCAGGCCTGGTTTGTCGGCCAGGCAGGCAGCTCCTACCAATTCCGAATACGAGCTGTGGATATCACTGGCAACGTGGGAGCATTTTCTGATCAGGCTGAGGCTGCTACCCATATTTCCCTTGATTGCCAGAAGGATGCCTTTGAAGATGACGACGGTCCTGTTACCAGCAGAGCCACGCCAATTGAGGTTAACCAATCCCAACAACATAACCTGTGCGGTTTTAACGACCAGGATTGGCTGCTATTCCCTGCCAAGGTAGGCCGTACCTATCATATCCGTACCGATCCTTTGGGTAACGGCGTTGCAGTGACGATCCAACTCTACAGCGGTGACGGGAGAAAACTTCTCGGCGAGGAAAAACCTGCCAGCCTGGGCCAGCCGGCTGAACTCTCCTGGAATGCTCCAGCGGACGCCGTCTATGCTGTACGATTGAGCGGGCTGCAGTCCGGCCTCTCTGGTACACAGGCGCGCTATCAGGTTAAGATTGATGAAGTGGTCAAGATCTATCCCCAGGCAGTGCTATGCAGTAGCCTGCTCCTTCCACTGGTGTGGGGAATGGTAAAGGGCTATCAGAAGTTGCGGAGAAAATGGTAAAATCACCCCACCTACATGAATCCAATAGCTGGCTCTATCCCTCCAGAAGAAAAAATCTGCGTGGTCATCCCCGTATACCGCGTGGAAAACCAAATCCAGCAGGTGATCCGGCAAGTCCCTGGTTGGGTCTGGAAGATCATCGCCGTTGATGACGCCAGCCCGGATCAAAGTGCTCAAAGAGCACAAGCGGTGGGGGATGAGCGGCTGATCTTGCTACGTCACGAATGCAACCAGGGGGTCGGCGGTGCGGTGTTAACCGGATTTTCACAAGCTGCCCAGCTTGGCGCAACGGTTTTGGTCAAAGTGGATGGCGATGACCAAGCCCCGCTGGAATTTCTCCCCGACTTGCTCGCTCCCATCCTGGCAGGCAGAGCCGATTACACTAAGGGCAACCGTTTTTTTCACTCTCACCAGATTCTAAAAATGCCTGCCATCCGCCGTTTCGGCAATCTGGGGCTGTCATTCCTGACCAAGGCTGCCAGCGGATATTGGAATGTATTCGATCCGACGAATGGTTTTCTGGCGATCGATGCAGAAGTATTCCGCGGCCTGGACTTGGACCAAATCCACAAACGCTATTTCTTTGAAAGCAGCTTGCTGGTGGAGTTGAATCTGCTGCGAGCTTCGGTGGTTGAGGTACCTATGCCGGCACGCTACCAGGGAGAGAGCAGCTCACTGCGCATCAGCAAGGTGCTGATCGAGTTCCCTTACCTGCTGCTGCGCAGCTTGCTGCGCCGCTTATGGCTGCAATATTTCGTGTTGGATTTCTCAGTCGGATCATTGTTCATGGTGATCGGTCTGTTGAGCCTGCTATTTGGAGTCGCCTGGGGTGGCCTGGCCTGGTGGCGCTCGAGCATCACCCACATTCCAGCAACCACTGGCACGGTTATGATCGCTGTCATGCCTGTCATCCTGGGCTTCCAATTACTGCTGCAATCGGTGGTTTTTGACGTGCAAAACTTGCCACGCCGGCCACGCACCCGGCTGGCTACCTTACGCCGCACCCGGACCGGGGAGAAATGGGACTCTTGAGTGAGGTGGAAACGGAACTCCCTGCAAAATGGGAAAAGGCCTGGCGCATCTTCCTGGTCATTTCGCTGATTGAAGGCCTGGCTGTCATTGGCAAGTTGCTCAGCGTGCCAGCAGATCCCAAGAACAGCCTGCTTGGAGGCTATTCCCTATACCGCCTACTGATCCTGGCAGCTATTCTACTCCTGGAAGGGATCTTTGTCTTCCTGTTGATCCGTACCATGCGCCAGGGTCATGGTTCCGGCAGCGCGCATATCACTAAGCGGCAACCCATGCTCTCCAGGCTGCAGCGCTGGTTACTGGGCGCGGCAGGACTGACCTGGATGCTCATGCTCTTCCTGGAACTTTATAACAACAGGAAGCTTGAAGCACCCTACCAGCGCCTGGCTCCACTCTTGCTCTGGCTTCTTTTGATCTTCTTGCAGGCCAGCCTGTTGCTCCTGGTATTCAGGGATGGATTCCAACTTGAGCCACTACGATTCCGGCGCAGCATCTGGGTGCCGGCAGGGATCGCTTTCGCGATTTGTTTGATCGTGGGAGTCGGGATGCTCGTCACAGGGATCGGACTGGTACCAGATGAAATTGGCTGGGGAGCCCCCGGAGTCCCCTTGCGCGAAGGACAGCTCTGGTTGACTGGCGCCATGCTGCTCGTTGGACTGATTTTCACCCGGCGGCACAAGGACGCGTTCACCGGTGATCGCTCATGGCTGGATCCCTTGCTGTCTGGGGGAATCTGGCTGGCAGCGATGATGGCCTGGCTGGCAATCCCATTGCAGACCTGTTACTTCGCACTTGAGCCGCGTGCTCCCAACTGGGAGATTTACCCTTTCTCCGATGCCGGTTTTTACGATTACAGCGCCCAAAGCATCCTGGATGGAAATGGCTTCCTGGCTGGTCGCATCGTCCCCCGCCCTCTTTATATTCTCCTCCTGGCAGTGTTCCACGCCATTGGCGGCCAGGAGTATGGATGGGTGGTGTTCATGCAAACGACCTTATTGGCAACCTTCCCGGTTATCCTCTACCTTTTGGGCAAAAAACTTCACAGTCGGGCGACCGGGCTGGTCCTGGCCCTCCTGGCGATCCTGCGCGAAGCCAACCAAATCGCCGCCACCCGGTACACAACGGTCTCCAATTCCAAGCTACTGCTCTCTGATTTTCCCACGGCCCTGGGAGTCGGCCTTTTTACGCTGCTAACGGTGACGTGGCTGAGTGCTCCGGAGGAAAAGCGCTGGCGACCTCTGGTGGTGGGAGGTGTCCTGGGACTCACTGCCCTGGTGCGCACTCAAGCCTTGATTCTGGCTCCGGTCGTATTTTTGGTGGCTTTGATCCGGTACTGGCCGAAGTGGCGTCGCTTGATTGAGGCAGGAATGCTTTTTTCCCTGGGGACAGCGCTGTGCCTGTTTCCCTGGCTGTGGCGCAACTGGCAACTCACCGGCCAGGTGCTTTTTGACCAACCCGGGCAGGTGCGGCTCCTGGCGCTGCGCTACGATACCCAGATTGGCAACCTGCCTATACCCGAAGAAAATGAAAATGAGGCCGAATTCACCCAACGCATGTCTGAGCAGGTTCGCCAGTTCGCCCTGGCGCACCCTGGTTTTGTAGTGCGCTTTATCACCGCCCATTTCTTGAATAACCTGGCGGATATGCTGCTGGTGTTGCCCTGGCGTTCGCAGGCCGATAGCCTGTTAGGGCTGGTTTGGGTTCTCCAGGATGATTGGACCCAATGGCCGGGGCAACTTTCTGCATGGCAATTCTTTCTGATATCCATGAACTTAGGAATGATTTGCATTGGAATCGGCACCGCCTGGCGCAAGCTGCGGTGGGCAGGCCTAGTTCCCCTGGCGATCGCCATGGGGTACTCGTTGAGCAATGCAATCGCTCGTAATTCGGGCTGGCGCTATATCCTGCCTGCGGATTGGGTGGGGTACGTGTACTTTGGCATCGGCCTGGTAGAGTGCCTGACTGCCCTGGGTGAAACAGTAAGAATTCTTCCATGGACGCGCGTTGGGCAGGTGGTACCACCACCTCCCCTGGAAGAGAACTCCATTCGCTCCGGCTGGCACAGGATATTCCAGTGGACACCAGTGGCACTGTTTGGGCTGCTTTTTCTGGTCATCGGCGCCACCCTGCCGCTGGCCGAACGGGTTGTGCCAGTCCGATTCCCACAAAAAACAAGAGAGCAACTCACCACCATGCTGCTTGATCAACCAGTTCTGAAAGAAAAAGGCATTAACCAGCAAATGCTCGCCGCCTGGTTACAGCAGGAAAAGGTTGAGGTCTATTGGGGAAAGGCACTTTCCCCGCGCTTCTATAAAACCGGTGAAGGAGAGCCAGGGAATGACTGGCAGGCATACATCCCGCGCAAATTTTCTCGGTTGGGATTTATCCTGCTGGACCAGGGAAGACCGCGCGACGTGCTCCTGAGAATGGAGAAATCACCAGGTTATTTTCCCAACACCTCAGTGGTGATCGTGGCAGGCTGCCATACCAAACGCTACCTGGATGCAGTGCTGGTCATCGTTCTCACGCCGCCGGGTTCACTCTACCTGGCTGGTGCTGGTGAGTTACCAGTCTGTAAATGAAGCCGCTATGGACCAAGAACCACCCCACCCACCTTTTTTCAGGTTTGTTAACAGATCATCATCCTCTGAACCAGAATAAATAATTTATGAACCTTAAAGAACTGACCCAAGCCATGAATCGCTTCGTTGGAGATAAGGGCTGGTATGCTGAAGATAGTCCCCGCCCCCAAACGCCGCGCAACATTGCCATCTCGCTCTGCCTCGAAGCCGCTGAGGTGTTAGAGCACTTCCAATGGTCTGAGCAATCGCCAGATCCTTCAAAACTGGCCGGTGAGCTGGCAGATGTGTTGCTCTACCTGACACAGCTTGCCAGCATCACCCAGATCGACCTGGAGCAAGCCGTGCTCGAAAAACTTTCCCACAATTATCGGCGCACCTGGGAATAGATTAAGGTAAAATTGCCCCATATTTGCTTATCGAAGAGAGCTTATGGCAGAAGAAAAACTTCCTACCCGCAGTGAGAATTATTCTGAATGGTACAACCAGCTTGTGCAACGCGCCGAGCTAGCCGATTACGCCCCCGTACGCGGCTGCATGGTCGTCAGGCCCTACGGTTGGGCGCTTTGGGAAAACATCCAGCAGGCGCTAGACCGGCGCTTCAAAGCCACCGGTCACAGCAATGCTGCCTTCCCCCTATTTATCCCCATGTCCTTCCTGGAAAAGGAGAAGGAGCACGTGGAAGGCTTTTCCCCTGAGCTGGCTGTCGTTACCATCGGCGGCGGCGAAAAACTGGAGGAACCCCTGGTCGTCCGGCCTACCTCTGAGACTGTGATCGGCTACATGTACTCCAAGTGGATCAAGTCCTACCGCGATCTGCCAGTGCTGATCAACCAATGGGGGAACGTGGTACGCTGGGAAATGCGCACTCGACTGTTCCTGCGCACGCTGGAGTTCTACTGGCAGGAGGGACATACTGCCCACGCCACCTATGATGAAGCAGAAGAAGAAACTCGCCGAATCCTGGATGTCTACACCGATTTCGCCGTCAACGAGGCGGCTGTCCCGGTTCTACCCGGGCTAAAAAGCGACAGTGAGAAGTTCGCGGGAGCTCACCACTCCTACTCCATTGAGGCCATGATGGGCGATACACGCGCCCTGCAAGCCGGAACCTCTCACAACCTGGGTCAGAACTTTGCCAAAGCCTTTGAGATCCGTTACCTGGATCTCAATAACCAGCTCCAATACTGTTGGACCACTTCCTGGGGCCTTTCCACCCGTTTCATCGGGGCAATCATCATGACGCACGGCGATGACCAGGGCTTGATCTTACCGCCCAAGCTGGCGCCCATCCAGGTGGTCATTGTGCCCATTTTCAAGAATGACGCTGAACGATCGCAGGTATTGCCAGTGGTCGAGAAGGTCCAGCGCCAGTTGGGAGAATTCCGCATCAAGGTGGATGACCGCACAGAAGTGACACCTGGGTTTAAATTCAATGATTGGGAGCTGCGTGGAGTGCCCCTGCGCCTGGAGATTGGCCCAAAGGATGTGGAAAAAGGCTCAGTGATGGCCGCCCGGCGCGACAAACCCGGCAAAGCTGGTAAAACCTTGCTATCTCAGGAGCAGCTCGATTCCCAGGTGGCGGAGCTATTAACGGATATTCATGCCTCCCTGTATGACAAAGCGCTATCCTTCCGCGATGCCAACATCCACGACCCAAACAGCTATGATGAGCTAAAAGAGATTGTTCAATCTGGATGGGCACTTTCCTGGTGGTGCGGGGAAGCCGAGTGCGAAGCGAAGATCAAAGAGGAAACCAAAGCCACCACCCGTTGCATCCCAATGAACAAGCACAGCGGCAGTGGAGTGTGTATCTACTGTGGGAAACCCGCCAATCAAAAAGTATACTTCGCACGAGCGTATTAAACTCTCCTTTTACATGCCTGATCTCAATGAGCGTTGCTCATGCCCGCCGTTGAATTAAACCGCCTGAAATCACAGACCAGCGAGTTAGCCTGGCGCTTTACCCGCCCGGTAGAGTTTCAGCGCCAACTCAACGAACTGCTTAGCATGTACGCTGATCGGGTTTACCGACCCGGACAGACCGTGGTGGCAGGCCAGTTGGCGGAAGCCTATCATGTTCCTATCCTGGTGATGCGCCAGGTTCAACAGGAGCTGGTTCCCTTAATTGCCCAGAATCCAGGTTCGGCGATATCGCTGGCGGATATTCTCTGGCAGGATACCCATCTTGAACCGCGGCTTTTAGCGGCCTATATCCTCAACCAGCTTCCAGCCAGTTATTGTGACAGCATCATCCAAAGGTTGGACGCCTGGTGCCGGCCTGAGGAAGGCCAACAGGCTTTGGATGGGTTGCTCACGCAAGCAGGCGCTCATATGCGACGTTGGGCTTCGCGAGCCTGGTTCAGCCTGATCGAATCCTGGCTGGGTAGCGGAAAGCCCGGCATGCAAAATATCGCTCTCCAAGCGCTGCAAGCAACTGTAAAAGACCAGGAATTCGAAAATCTGCCCATGGTATATCAGCTCATCACCCCACTGGCACGCACCGTTCCAACCGTACTGCAAGGGCGCCTGACAGATGTTCTTGAGGAATTAGCCAGGCGCTCCCCCAATGAGACCGCTCACTTCTTGCGCCAGGTGGTCTCAACGACCACCCATATCGAGGCGGTACGGCTGGCACGCCGGATTTTGCCGTTACTTCCGGCTTCATTACAAGAAAATTTACGCTCATTCCTGATAACCAGATGAGAGTTATCAGGTAAGACCTTCCACCCCCCTCTGACCTCTGGTATAATACCCAGCGATGACTGGTCCGGTCTGTGGTGTTTACTATAGACCTGGAGACTTGCACAAAATAACGTAAGGAGAAAGCAACGTCATGCCGCTGACAAAAGAGGAGAAAACCAAGTTAATCGATCAATACCAGACTCATGAAGGAGATACCGGCTCCGCAGAGGTTCAAATTGCATTGCTGACCCAGCGGATCAACCAATTGACTGGTCACCTGCGCGCCAATAAGCACGACGAATCCTCTCGCCGTGGTTTGCTGAAGCTGGTTGGCCAGCGTCGACGTTTACTGGCGTACGTGCGCCGCAAGGGCTACGACCGCTATTTGTCGCTGACCGAACGGCTCAGCCTGCGCCAAAAATGATCGGGAGTTCGACGAGTAGAAAGCAGCTATTCATCTACTCGTTTTTGCCTTGATGAACCAGCACGGAATGCTGGCTTCGATAGACAGGCATTTTATATTAACCCACCGGTTGGGAATTGAAAGGAATCCAGGAAAGCTCCTGGCCTGCTCTCAGTCCCTAACCAGGTGGGCATGAATTTATAGAGGGATCTAAGCATGAAACCAGAATCAAAAATATTTACAGCCCTGGTGGGCGGTAGTACCATCGCGTTTGAAACCGGCAAGTTAGCCGGCCAGGCAGGTGGTGCGGTAACCGTTCGACTAGGGGATACCATCATGTTCGCGGCTGCGACCATGGGAGCCAGCCCGAAAGAAGAGCAGGATTTCTTCCCGCTCACCGTTGATTATGAGGAGCGCATGTATGCAGGGGGGCGTATCCCCGGTTCGTTTTTCCGCCGAGAAGGTCGGCCCAGCACAGAAGCTGTACTTATTGCCCGCCTGGCCGACCGTCCCATCCGGCCCCTTTTCTCGCAGGATATGCGCAACGAAGTGCAGGTGATCCTGTACTCCATGTCTGCTGACCTGGAAAATCCGTTGGATATCCTGGGAATCAACGCGGCCTCGGCGGCTTTGATGATCTCCGATATCCCCTGGGGCGGCCCAGTCGGAGCGGTGCGCATCGGGCGCGTGGATGGCCATCTGGTCATCAACCCGACCTATGCCCAGCTAGAAGGCTCTGATCTCGACCTGCGCATTGCCGGTACCCATGACGCCATTTTGATGGTCGAATGTGGCTCTGATGAAATCAGTGAAGCGGAGATGATCCAGGCACTGGTCCTGGGCCATGAATCGCTCCAGCCACTTATCGAGGCACAGGAGCGCATGGCGGCTGAAATAGGCAAGCCAAAGCGCGAAGTGCAACTCTTTCCGTTGGATGAGACTCTGGCAGAGAAGGCTTACCAGCGGGTCCAGCCTGAGATTGAGCACTTGTTGGATCATGCCCAAAACAAGAATGAGCTTTACGGCGGCATGGAGCAACTGCAAGAGCAACTCGTCAGTGAGCTTTCAGCCGAAGATGAGACCCCGGCCAACTCAATCCGAGAAGCCTTCCACGAAGCGGAAAAGCGGATAGTCCGCACGCGCATTTTGGAACGTGGCCTGCGGCCCGATGGACGGAGCCTGACGGATATCCGCCCGATCTGGTGCGAGGTGGATATCAGCCCACGCGCCCATGGCTCTGGCCTGTTCACGCGCGGTGAGACTCAGGTATTAACCCTGGCAACCCTCGGAACACCCAAAGAAGCCCAGGAGATGGACTCGCTCAGCCCGGCTGAATCTAAACGATATATGCACCACTACAATTTTCCACCCTTCAGCACAGGAGAGGTTAAATCGCTGCGGGGTCAATCACGGCGCGAGATCGGTCACGGCGCGCTAGCTGAACGGGCTTTAGTGCCGGTCATCCCGCCGGAAGATGAGTTCCCTTATACATTACGGCTGGTCTCCGAGGTGCTTTCCTCCAATGGTTCTTCCTCGATGGCCTCGGTGTGCGGCTCGACCCTGGCTTTGATGGATACCGGTGTCCCGATTAAAGCGCCCGTCGCTGGAGTGGCGATGGGATTGGTCAAGGAAGACAACCGCTATGCAATCCTCACCGATATCCAGGGTATCGAAGATCACCTGGGCGATATGGATTTCAAGGTAGCGGGGACTGATGCAGGCATCACCGCCCTGCAGATGGATATCAAGATCAAGGGCATCACAGCAGAGATCATGACCCAGGCGCTTGAGCAGGCCCGGCAGGCTCGAAAATCGATCCTGAGCAAAATGCTGGAAGTCATCCCGGCTCCACGCCCAGAACTGAAACCACATGTGCCGCGCATCACCATTATCAAGGTGCCCATCGATAAAATTGGAGCCGTGATCGGCCCGGGTGGCAAGAACATCCGCTCCTTGCAAGAGGAAACCAATACCCGCATCGATATCGATGACGATGGGACCGTCTACATCGCCGCCACCGATTCCTCTGGCGAGTCAGCGGCCCGCGATCGCATCCTGGGGATGACCGAAACCGCCCAGGTTGGACGGATTTACACCGGCAAAGTGGTGCGCATCACTGACTTTGGCGCCTTCGTGGAGATCCTGCCAAATGTGGATGGCATGGTGCACATCTCTCAATTGGATAGCGAGCGAGTTAATCGTGTGGAAGATGTATGCAGTCTTGGCGATGAAATCACCGTCATGGTTACCGCCATCGATGAGGCTGGCAAGATACGCCTTTCTCGCCAGGCCGTTTTGGAAGGCTGGTCGGTGGAAGAGGCGCTAGCGCATGATCAACCCCGCCGTAGCAGTAGCGGCAAATCCTCCGGGGGAGGTGGACGGAACTCAGGGAGCAGCAGGCCTTTTAACAGGGGTTCTTCGAGCGGTGGACGCAACAACGATCCGCGCCGGAACCAACGACGATAAAGAATTAATCGGGTAGCTGCACAAGCTACCCGATTTTCTTACATCCACTCACTCTTGATGGATGTATCCAAATCCATATCTCATTCGCATAAAATCTATGTCGACCTAGTTGAATGGAGTTATATTTTCCAGGATAAATTTCCTCCCTACTAAAAATCAACTGTGTTATATTTAGGTCAGATTTCGTATCTGCGATAGCAACGCAATGTTCCGATGCTTGCACGATCCATTAAGCACTTATCAATGATTTACCATACCCTTCCCCTCAATACGCCTGCAATGATCATCGGACCGGATGAAGAATCATCGTCCACTTTTTCCATTGCGCTCAGGTCTGCCGGCTATTCCCCAGTCCTGATGCATTCAGGCCAGGAAGCTCTGCGCAATCTGCCCAGTTTCCTGCCTGCTGTGGTGATCATTGACCTGTATCCGCCGGATACCTCAGTGACCGAAGTCATCCAATATATTCGGATGGAACCTCACCTGGAGAAGACCTGGATCATTGTGATCACATCGGAACCCGCCATGGCTCAAGCCCTGCAGAATGTCGTTGATCTGGTGCTGATCAAACCAGTCAGCTATACCCAGTTGCGCGATCTGGCTCTACGCTTTCGGCGGTCCTCTGCCTGATGGATGCCCACTCAGACCAGCGTGCTCTTCCCCCTTTACTATTACTTCCTCAACAAGGGCTTATGCTATCTCCTTCTGCAGGGGGAGAGATTAACCTGCTAGATAGGCATTTTCCTTGAGAATGTCTGGACGCTGAGGATAGGAAGATGATTATCTTCTATTCCCCGATGATCTTGACCAGCACGCGCTTGCGCCGGCCACCATCAAATTCCCCATAAAATATCTGTTCCCAGGGGCCAAAATCCAGCCTGCCATTGGTGGCTGCCACAACCACCTCGCGCCCCATCACCTGGCGCTTCATGTGTGCATCTGCATTATCTTCACCGCTGTCATTGTGGCGATACTGTCGGACCGGCTCGTGCGGCGCCAGCTTCTCTAACCACGTCTCATAGTCATTGTGGAGGCCACGCTCATCATCATTGATGAAAACCGAGGCAGTGATATGCATGGCATTTACCAACACCAACCCTTCCTGGATGCCACTGGCACGCAAGCAATCTTCCACCTGGGAGGTGATATTAATAAATGCGCGCCGGGTAGGAATATTGAACCACAATTCTTTCCGGTAGCTCTTCATAAGCTAAACGTTGATGGCTATGAAGCTTTTGCCACGCTGGATGGCCTCTATATTGGCTGGAACCAAACGCTGGTGACGGGCAGGCAGGTGCTCTTTGAGCGCCTGATTGACCCCTTCGAAGGATATAACTGGCAGGTTGGCAAGCAAAGCCCCGACCATCACCATGTTGGCCATGCGTTTATCGCCGATCGACTCGGCGATCTCGTTGGCGGGGACCAGCACCGAGCGAATATCCGTGCGCCTGACCGGCTGGCTGATCAGAGTAGAATTCACCACCAACAACCCGCCTGGCTTGACGAAAGGCTCGTACTTATCCATGGAAGGGAGGTTAAATGCCAGTACAGCCTGCGGGTTGCGCACCATCGGCGAACCAATCTCCTCATCGGCGATGACCACGGTGCAGTTTGCCGTTCCACCGCGCATCTCGGGTCCATAGGAAGGAATCCAGGTCACCTGCTTGCCCTCTTCCATCGCAGCATAAGCCAGGAGCTGCCCGGCAAACATAATCCCCTGCCCCCCAAATCCGGCAATAATGATTTCCGTTTGCATGCTGACCTCCCCTTAAATGCGCAGTCCGGCCAGAGCTGGGTGGACTTTGTAATCGCCAACCGGGAAATAGGGAAGCATCCTCTCCTCCAGCCACTTTAACGATTCCACCGGAGCCATGCCCCAGTTGGTCGGGCAGATCGAGAGCAACTCAACCAACGAAAAACCCAGCCCTCGCACCTGAGCCTCAAAAGCCAGGCGAATGGCTTTCTTGGCCAGGCGGATATTCTTGGGATCGTGCAGGCTGCGCCGGGAGATGAAACTGGCGCCTTCCAGGGTGGCAATCATCTCGGAAGCCCGGATTGGAAAGCCAGCCAGCTCCACATCGCGGCCGTTGGGTGAGGTGGTCGTCTTTTGGCCAGGCAGCGTGGTGGGGGCCATCTGGCCGCCTGTCATGCCGTAGTTGGCGTTGTTGATAAAAAACACGGTGATGTTCTCACCGCGCGCTGCAGCATGAACTACTTCACCCATGCCAATTGAAGCCATATCCCCGTCTCCCTGGTAAGTCAACACAATGCGGTCGGGCAGAGAACGCTTGACCCCGGTCGCCATGGCAGGAGCGCGCCCATGTGGCGCCTGGACAAAATCAAAATCAAAGTAGTTATAAGCAAAGACTGAGCAACCCACCGATGCCACCCCGATCGTCCGTTCGCGCAGGCCCATCTCATCGATCACCTCGGCGATCAAGCGATGGGCTACACCGTGAGTGCATCCCGGACAGTAGTGAGTGGGCATATCGGTCAGCGATACTGGCCGTTGATACACCAATTTCTCAAATTCTGTAGTCATGGTTACCATTATTCCATCTCCTTCAGTTCATGCGAGCCATGCGTGCCAGCCAGCGATCGCGCGGGTGGCCCTCTGCTGAGAGCTTTTCTCGTGATAGCCAGTGAATTTCATCCAAAATCTCGTCAGGGAAGGGCACCACGCCACCCAGTCGCCCGTAGAACTCGACCGGAATGCGGGCCTTACTCGCCAACAAGACATCATCAAGCATTTGCCCGGCGTTCATCTCCACCACCAGCATAGCATCTACCTGTTTGGCTGCTTCCTCGATGACTGCAACGGGGAATGGGTTGAGCGTGACTGGCCTGATGAGACCGACCGGGATGCCCTCCGCCCGTGCAGCACGCACTGCCGAGAGCGCCACCCGCCCGGATGATCCAAAACCGACCACGGCAAAGCGGGCATCTTCCATAAAATACTCTTTGTAACGCACCTCGCTGGCCTGCACCTGTTGCCAACGGCGCAGGATGCGCAGGTTAGCCGCTTCTTCATCAGGCGGGTTGAGATAGATGGAGGACAGAAAACGCCTTTCGCGGCCGACCGCCCCGCTGACTGCCCAATCAGGAACCGTAGTCGGCAGCGGGCGCATCTCCGGCAGCTCAGCTGGCTCCATCATCTGACCCAGGCTGCCATCGGCCAGCACGACGGTGATGGAGCGGTACCTCTCGGCCAGGTCAAATGCCAGGACCGTCAAATCGACCGCTTCCTGCACACTGGCCGGCGCCAGGACGATAGCCCGGTAATCACCATGCCCACCGCCATGCACAATCTGGTTGTAATCGGCCTGGGCCGGGGCGATGTTGCCCAAGCCTGGCCCACCGCGCATCATATCTACCAGCACCATGGGCACTTCCGTGCCAGCGATATAGGATAGACCCTCCATCATGAGGCTGACCCCCGGGCTGGAAGAGGATGTCATCACCCGAGTCCCGGTGCAGGCCGCCCCATATACCATGTTGATGGCACCCAGCTCACTTTCGGCCTGGACAAAAGCCCGGCCTAGCTCGGGCAGCCGCCCGGCCAACCACTCCAGCAACTCCGTCTGGGGGGTGATGGGGTAGCCAAAATAGGCCTGTAAACCGGCACGGATGGCTGCCTCAGCAATGGCAACGTTGCCCTTCCACAACTCTCGTGTCATGAATCCCTCCTATATACTGACCGGGCTGGCCTTGCTGACTTCCCGATAGACAGTAATCGCCACATCCGGACAGACGATTGCACAAATTCCGCAACCGGTGCAGCCGGCAGCAATCAACTCGGCTGGATGGTAGCCCTTCGAGTTCAAACGCGTCTCTGAAAGGGCCAGCACCTCCTGCGGGCAGGCAGCCACGCACACTTCGCAGCCTTTGCAGTATGTATCATCAACTACCACGCGACCCTTTACGGGCATTCATACCTCCTGTAGCTTAATAATTCACAGACAATACCAGGGATGTCAGACAAATGCAACCCCGGCTACCTCCATTATGCCTTGCCTGCGGATAGCGTGGCTAGTGACAACCGTCACTACGCAAAGCTACAAAACACATAATCGGCTTTAAGTTACTTTGAGGAAATTGCTGTTCTCAGCCCTTGGCTTTGGCGGCAGCCGCCGAGCGGGTATGGATATCCAGCTTGGCGAAGATCGCCTTGAGATGTCTTTTCACTGTGTTGGTCGAGATGACCAGCGCCTCGGCAATCTCTTTATTGGTCAACCCCTGGGCCAGTAAATTCAGCACCTCACGTTCACGGCCGGTCAGCACCTCCAGTTCGCTGGCAGCCTGGTTGACGTTGCTGGCCTCCCGCACGGTATTCAGGAAAGCCCGCCGGCCGAAGGTTTGCTTCTCCATATAGGCAAAGATGCCCTGTTCCTGGTAAGCTCGCTCGATATCGGCCGGGTTGCCCACCCCACTGACCACGATGGTAGGGATTCCCCCAGCGCGGGTACTGGTCAGCAAACGGTATCCTTCCAGATCCTGGTTGGCCCGAGAGGAAATCCAGGGAGCATATTTCTGGCTGGCTGCCCCTGAAAGGGAAAGATCCACCACAGCGATCTGATACTTCTCGCGCCGCAAGCAACCGAACGCTTCTCCAAAACTGCTGCACAGGCGAACCCGGTAGCCAGCATCGCTGAGCAGCTCGAACAGGATGCTGCGCCAGCCGGCATCATCTTCCACCACCAGCGCCAAGTTGACGGCGGAGTCGGATATGGCGCCCGAGGGGGCGCGGCGCTCAGATGGCATCTGCACGGCAGGTATATTTCCGATATTCTCAGGTGAAGGAGCGCTGGTCAGAGCGCGGTCGATCATCTCCCTGAACTGGCTGCGCTGGAAGATTTCCTTGCGAAGACAGGTGAATGCTCCATATTCGGTCAGGGCACTGACCGCCAACTCAACCGTGGCAAAACCGGTCAGTAACATGGTGATGCAACCAGGATCGAGTCGGCGCGCCGACTCCAGAACCTGCAACCCATCCTGGTTAGAATGATCCCGCTCGGTGAGTGAAAGATCCACCACCACCAGGCGGTGCGGTTCTGCGCTGAGTAACTGCAATGCCAGTTCCAGGTTATCAGCGATATCGACCACCAACCCGGCATCTTCCAGAATTTCACGCAGGATCTGCTGCCAGGAACGATCATCCTCAACGACCAGGGCGCGAGCCAAAGCTGCCTCCATCTCCTCTATCTCTCCCCCGGCCGATCACTCATGAGAACCCTCTTGTGAGGCAGGGATGCGCCGAGCAACCGGCAGTTTCAAGCGGAAAGTGCTGCCATGCTGTCCATCGCTTTCCACAGAGACTGAGCCCCCCAGGCGGGTCATCACCGTTTTGACCCACCACAACCCAAAGCCAAGTTTTCCAGGGCGAGTTGAACCGCGCTGAGAAGCGGAAAAATTCAATTCAAAGATACGATCCTGCAACTCTGAGGGGATGCCGGAGCCACTATCACTCACCGCCACCTCCACCCACCCTCCGCGCCGTGCCCCACGGATTTGGATCGTTCCCGAGCCAAGCATGGCGTTTGAGGCGTTCTCGAGCAGGTTGGCAAACACCAGGATGAGGTTGCGTTGAGCAGCGACGATCTGGGGCAGGCGTTCCAATCCAGATAGCTGCACCTGGATTCCCACCGGCAAGTTAGCACTTTCCACCGCCTCACGAACACAAGAAGCCACATCCACCTCGCCCAGGTGGATCGGCCGCAGGTGAGAGAGGTTCTCGCGCACCGTTTCCATTGCCTCACTGGCGCTGCGCTCAATTTCCAGCAGGTTGTTGGCCAGATAGGGATTATTTGCCAGCACCGGCTTGCATTTATCCTGGATGCCCTGGATGCGCACCGGAATAGTGCCTACCTTGTTATTCAGATGGTGCAGCAGGTTGGCGGCAATATCGCCAACGGCGGCGAAAGTCTCCGCCACCGAGCGCTGTTCCTGAGAAGCGCGCAGCTCCTCCTGATGGGCAGCATTCTGAATAGCCAGGGCAGCGTACTGACTCAGGCAGGTCAGCACCTTTTTGTCCCACTCCGTCTCGGCAAATCGCCCGGCATCGTTGCTGGGGCTATAGACGCTCAGTACCCCCACCGGCTGGCGACCGGCGCTGGTCAGCAAAGGCATCACCAATGCCCGGCTCCAATCCTGGGCCTGAGCCAGATCAGGTCGGCGGAAACGGGGATCGATCCGAACATCATCCGAAACCATCAAGGTCCGGTTCAGAATCGCCAGGCCCGCCAGACTCTCGTGCAACGGCAGGTAGGGATCATGTTGGTGTGCCCCACTGGAAGCGCTCAGTTTCAACTGGTCATCTTCCAGGGTCCAAATGGCACTGGAAGCGGCATTGAGTAGGTCACAGGCCAGCTCCACCAGGCGCTCCAGCACCTGTTGGCAAGGCCGGGCCAGGAGCAACTCAGCGGCTTCCTGAAGAGCATCTAACAGTCGCACTTCCTGGATGGCAATGATAGCCTGGTTCGCCAACGCCTGGAGCATGTGACTATCCTGCTCGGTGAACGCTCCAACCAGAGGACTCTCCAGGTTGATCACCCCCTCCAAACGACCGCTGGCGCTGATCAAAGGGACAGCTAGTTCCGAACGCATCTCCAAACCTGTATCGAAGGGATAGTAGATCTGCCTCCAGGGTTCGGCTCGTAGATCAGGGATGTAAACAGGCTCACGGTTTACCGCTACCCAACCAGTGATGCTCTTCAAATCGACCGGCAACGCCTCGACTTGCGGGCGAGTGAGGTGTTCGCCTGCCAGAGCGCGGGTGATCAGGTTTTGACCACCCCGGTCCACCAGCCGGAAGATACCATATTGGGCGTGACTCTCCTCCAAGGCGCTTTGCAGGATGACTTCCAAAGTCTCCTCCAGGCTACGTCTGGAGGAGATCAGCAGCCCCATACGACGCAAGTGTTTGAGCTCTTCATCCTTGCGCGCCAGGTCGCGCCGTACGCTGGTCATACGGCGAACCTGGTAGATGGCGATGGCAGCCTGGTTGACGAAATTATCCAACATGAGCTGTTCCAGGCGGCTGAAAGGCCGGTCCTCGTGCAGATAGATATAGAGCGCACCCACCGCCTGTTCGGCAACCACCAATGGGTAGCAGATCACCACCCGGGCGCCGGCCTGGACCAACACCGGGTGAATATCCAGGTCAGTCTCCTCATAAGAGATTACCCGGCGGCGTTGTTCGATTGCCCGCCGGCCCAGGCCATCCGAGCGCGGCGCGTCGCCGGAGATTGCATCCAGCCATTCCCCAGCCGAGATGCGCGAATCAGAATCAAAGGAATTCAATTCGGGATCAAAGGTATAGATGACCGCTGAGGCATTTGGAACCACCTGAGTGGCACGTTCGACAATCAGGCGAAGCACCGCCTCAACGTTCACTTCCTCCCCGGGAGCAATCTGGTTAATCGAAGCGCCAATCTGGTTCAAGCTGGCCAGTGCCTCCAGCAGGCGCGGGTCAGCTTCAATGTCATTAGATTCCGAAAGTGACATAGCTACATTATACGGCAGAATGTTTAAGGCCGAGGGTGCCCTCGGCCTCAAACTCCCCGCCATCTAGACTATACGTCATAATACAGGGTAAATTCATAGGGATGGGGACGCATTCGCACCGGGTCCACCTCCGTATCACGCTTGTAACTAATATAGGCTTCGAGTAAATCTGTGGTGAACACATCGCCCTTCAGCAAAAATTCATGATCGGCTTCCAAGGCAGCCAGGACATGCGAAAGCGAGCCAGGAACCTGCTTGATCAGCCGAGCTTCCTCAGGTGGCAGCTCGTAAAGGTCCTTATCGGCCGGATCACCGGGATCGATCCGATTCTGGATACCATCCAGGCCAGCCATCAGAAGGGCCGAAAAGCACAGGTAGGGGTTGCAGGCCGGGTCAGGAGCGCGGAACTCTATGCGCTTGGCCTTGGGACTCTTAGAATACACCGGGATGCGGCAAATGGCTGAGCGATTGCGTTGGGAATAGGCCAGGTTGACGGGCGCTTCAAAACCGGGCACCAGGCGCCGGTAGGAGTTGGTGGTCGGTGCAGCCAGGGCCAGCAGAGCTGGAGCGTGCTTGAGCAGGCCGCCAATGTAATACTTGGCCGTATCGGAGAGCTGAGCGTAACCGGCCTCGTCATAGAAGCGGTTTCGGTCACCGGACCATAGGCTTTGGTGGACATGCATACCACTGCCGTTATCGCCAAAGAGAGGTTTGGGCATGAAGGTCGCAGTGAGGCCATTGGCGCGGGCAACATTCTTAACGATGTATTTGTAGATCATAACCTTATCGGCCATGCGCGTGAGAGTATCGAACCGCATATCGATCTCTGATTGGCCGGCCGTCGCCACCTCGTGGTGGTGGACTTCTACCTGCACACCGACAGCCTCCAACGCCAGGACAATCTTGCTACGCACATCTTGTAATGTATCAGCAGGAGGCACCGGGAAATAACCTCGCTTGGGGGGAATCTGAGCCCCCAGGTTGGGTTTGAGATCCTCACCGCTTTTCCACCAGCCTTCCTGGCTATCGATGTAATAAAAAGAAGAATTCGTCCCGCCGCCATAGCGCACATCGTTGAAGATAAAGAACTCTGCCTCGGGACCCCAGTAGCTGGTTTCGGCTATCCCGGTCTGCTTGAGATAAGCTTCCGCTTTACGGGAGACGTAGCGCGGGTCACGGCTGTAAGGCTGGCGGGTGAGTGGATCGTAAACGTCGCACAGGATGACCAGGGTAGGAATCCCAAGTACCTGGTCCACAAAGGCTGAGGACGGATCCAACAAGAGGAGCATATCTGATTCATGAATCTCCTTAAAGCCGCGGATGGATGAACCATCGAAACCGATCCCGTCCTCAAATAACTCCTCGGTCAACTCTCGAGCTGGGATCGAGAAATGCTGCCACTGGCCAGGCATATCCGTGAAGCGCAGGTCAACAAACTGCACCTCCTTCCCCATCTGAACGACATCTGCTGCTGTTTTTCCCATATCCTCACTCCTTTCTATCAATAACATCATCATCTGGTAAATAAATGTATTTTTACAATAATCTTGTGATTATAGAAGGGCGCGGATTGCCCGTCAATGACCCAAATGGGTTATTTCAAACACTCAGCTTTTCACTCAATTCGTACCGCATTGTATTCATGAAAGGCTGGTAGTAGAATACAATCCATCTACATCTCCAGCACACAAAGCCAGTTGTAGCTCATAACAACTTTACCAGGTTCTCTGATGAATTTCCTGAAACGCATTTATTTTCATCCCTTCTTTCTGGCACTTTACCCGGTGCTTTACCTGCTTTACGCCAATATCCGCCAGGTATATGTCGGTGTGGCGATCCGCCCGGCAATCGTATCATTGACCATTGCAGCGCTGGTTTTTATCCTCAGCGGGTGGGCGTTGAAGAGCTGGCAAAAGGGAGCATTACTCACTTCACTGGCGCTTGTCTTCTTCTTCTCTTATGGGCACCTGCTCTACTTCCTGAGGAGTGTGACACTTTTTGGAGACATCTTAGGACGCCACCGCTACCTGGCGCTGCCATACCTGGCACTCTTCTTGTTCCTGGCCTGGGCACTCATCCGCAGCCGAAGAGATTTCAGTGGACTGACGCAAATTCTCAATGGAATCTCGCTTATCCTGGTGATATTCCTGTTGGCGCAGATCGGGTTGTATTCTATGCGCGTTTCAATGGCCAGCGCCAAGACCAGTGAGGCTGTTAAAAGTTCCAATAGCCTTTCGGAAGGCAACCAGCAGAAACGACCCGATGTTTACATTATTGTCCTGGATGGCTATGCCCGGGCAGACCAATTGAAGGCCGATCTGGGCTATGACAACCAGCCCTTTTTGAATGATCTCGAAAAGCTGGGGTTTCACGTGGTGCGGTGCAGTCGCAGCAACTACAACTCCACCGAATACTCTCTAGCCTCTATGCTCAATCTGGATTACATGAGCGCCTTTGGCAACGACTTCAGCACCAATGGTCCTGATCGTGATAAACTGCCCGCACTTGTCAAAGAGAGCCGGGTGCGGCAGCAGTTAGAGGCGCTTGGCTACAAGACCGTAGCTTTTGAAACCGGTTACTACATCACCGACTGGTGGGGAGTTGACCAGTTCTTAACCCCGGAGAACAGCGACAAGCGATATATCCCTGAAACCAGCCGTCCAACCATCCCCCTGCGACCCTTTGAGGCAATGCTGCTCAAGAGCACTGCCACTTCATTGATTTTGGATGGCCAGACCCGTTACTTTAAGAACCTGGCCAACTCCGTCAATTATCCCTACGCCGATCACATCGCCCAGGTGCTCTTCACCCTGGATAAGCTGCCGACATTACCTTATGTGGAGAGCCCAAAGCTGGTATATGCTCACCTGGTGATCCCGCACAAGCCCCTGGTATTTGATGCCCAGGGCAACATCCAGACTGATCCCGGCTTTTACGGAAACCAAAGCGACCCGATCAATTTTGATTATTTCAAACAAGGATACATTGATCAGGTGGAATATATTAACAGCCGGATATTGCCCATTCTCCGCACAATCATCCAGGAATCCAGCACCCCACCCGTGATCCTTTTGTTTGGCGATCACGGTTATTATTGGGGGAATACCCGCCATGCCAACCTGGCAGCTTATTACCTGCCTGGCGGGGGGGACCAGGCGCTTTACCCGACAATGAGCAATGTGAACGCCTTCCGGGTGATCTTCGACCGCTACTTCTCTGCCTCTTACAAACTGTTGCCCGATATCAGCTACACCGAAGGCCCGAATGGACAATTCCAGGAGGTTGAAGAGGAGCTTGAAGATTGCAAATCCCCTTGATCTGAAATTGGTTCATTTACCTGCAGTGGTATTAGCACTGGTCCCGGGGCCTTGATCCCCCCTCCTGTAACGATACAACACGGAACCAGCTACATCACCGAGCGGCTCCAGGCGGTCTTTAAACATATTGACATATGGCTCGCTGAATACGAGCATGTAATTGCTGCCAAAAACGTAATTAAGCCCAATGCGATCCAAGTATTGGAAGCCTTTCCCTGCTTTCATCAACTGGAAATATTCATTGCTGTTGATCAGTCCATCCAGGTTGACTATGGTGCGGTCCTGGATGAAATATCCAAGAATCCCACCGCCAGTGGATCCAATCAGCGACCCAGGTTCTGTGCGGCTCTCCAGCTCTCGGATTCCTGCCAGATAAGCTTGCTGCTTCTCTGGCTTGACCTTCCAGGGCATCAGGTAGAGCATCCGAGCGCGGAAATTGAACAAAACCACCAGACTGAGCAGAACCACCACTCCCCAGGGAACTGCCTGAGGAAGGCGAAGAAGACGCAACAGGTGGAAAGCGCCTTCCAATACCAGCCCCACCAGGGTCACGACGAAGAACATCTGCGCCACCCAGTACCATTCTTTGACAGCCACGTAACCGGTCAGAGTATATGATGTGAGCTGCACCAGACACGCGACAAACCAGGGCAACAAGATCAATTGCCTGACCTCCTTCTGCAGCTTGCGCCAATTGATAGCTAAGAGCAGCAGCGAGGCAAGAGCAATCCCATAAGCATAGCGGCGGAAAATGCGATAATAGATACGGTCGGCACGCTCCTGGTCCTTGGGCAGCCCGCGAATGCGAGTCGTATAGTCCGTGGCGGCTTTGGGGATATACACCAGCAGCGACCACGGCTCATCGCGTGAAAGTGAGCCAATCCCAAATAATCCTGGTACAGTTTGGACAGGGCGACCGTAAACTGTGTAGATAGTTCCCCACCAACGCTTGATCTGCCCGCTGACCGGCGACGCTGTACCAGTATAGGTATAACTCCACAGCATGAAAAGTACCAGCGCGACACCGACAGGCACAAAATAGCGCAACCCATTGGCTGACCACTCGCGCCAGTGCTGAAGCAGAGGATCTCCGAGCGGCACCGGCAGTTCTCGGCGAACCAGCCAACCCAATCCCCACCGCAGACCTAACACTGCCAACAGGGAGAGCGGACCATCCAACAGCAGGATGGCACGCGGAAAACTGGAAATGAGGTTTGCTTGCGAAAGGGATAAAAGCACGATGGCACTCAGCAGCCATCCGGCAGCAACCGCCAGTAAAATCCTCAATGCACCACGCCAGCCTATCGTCCATACCGAATCGGCATACAGACGAAAAGCAGTGTACAGCGGAAGCTTGATCAACAACATAACCAACCCCATCCAGACGGCAGCAGAGGAGTAGGAGTAATACCGATCAAAGCCCAGGCGGAGCAGGAAACCGCCAAACACAATGACCAGGATAGAAAGCGAATCCCCCAGCAGAAGAATTCGCAAGCGCGGCAGGCGGAACACCACCCACAGCCCCAGTATTGCCACCAGGAAGACGGTATCCAGACGACTGAGAAGCACCAGAGCGGCAATGATGCCAACTTTCCAGAGCTGGTTTTGGAATAAAGGAGGACCATTCCCAGCCTGGAGCTGGCTATCCAGTTCCTTTTCATTATTCGCCTGAAGGGCAGATATTCGTTCAATTAACCAGATGGTGAAAAAGGCATTGATCCCGGTCTCCATCCCCAACAAAGTGGTCACCTGGTGGATGCGCGGCAGGAAAACCCAGGTGATCGCTACCAGTGCAGCAGTGGGACAAGAAAGAGAGCGACTCAGGAAGCGGTAAAGAACCACACCGGTCGCAGCATTCAGCACAGATGCCACCACTACCAGCAGGCGAAGCGGCAAGATCAGATCGTAGCGTGCCAGTGCAAAGATAGGAATGCAGACCAGCATCCACAGAGGGTGAAATCCGTTGGTGCGCCCGATGCGGTCGAAGGTCACCCCGTAACCTTCGCTGATATTCTGGGCGGTCTTGAAATAATAAAACGCATCGTCGCTGCTGAACCAGTTCATCAGGCTGTTGGCCGGGGCAAAGACGGCGTAAGCATGCGTCACCAGCACCAACCCGACCAGCAGGATTTCAAAGGTGTTGCGACGGATAAATTTAAACAAAAGGCGACCCTCCCCTGCGAGAAATTGTTGAGAAGAAGGATGTCCCATGATCCTAGAACATGCTGCGAGCGATAATTATACCCTGCTAGAGATATCCTTCCAGTAAAACTCAAAGACTTTGGGGAGGCTGATCTGCTTGTGTGATGCCACAGGCTCATCTAAAATATCAGGTAAACTTACACCCGTTCATCCTGGCGAGGTCTGCAATGGAACAATTCTTTACCAAAGATTACACTGGAGAACCCTTCATCCTATTCAACACGCCACACCTGGTGGGGTTAGGAATTGTCCTGTTGGTGGTGCTTTCCATGTTCCTTGTAAAACGCAGCCAGAGCCCCAGGCTGCGTAACGCTGTACGCTGTTCTCTCGCCGGCACCTTACTGGTGGTAGAAATCAGCTGGCACCTTTGGAACTACTTTACCGGGCAGTGGACGCTCGATAAAATGCTGCCCCTCCACCTGTGCAGCATTATGGTCTGGCTGAGCATTTACATGTTACTCACCAAGAACTACAGCATCTTCGAGTTCGCCTACCTGCTGGGTATAGCAGGGGCGCTCCAGGCTTTGCTGACACCGGATGCCGGGAGATACGGTTTCCCGCACTTTCGCTTCTTCCAGGTGATGATGTCTCATGGAGCGCTGGTCACTGCGGCGGTTTACATGGCGGTGGTTGAGGGGTATCGCCCATACCCGAAATCGCTGGTGCGGGTTTTGGTCGGGGCGAACATCTACATGGCATTTGTGGGTCTGGTCAACTGGCTGGTGGGCGGCAATTACATGTTTATTGCTCACAAGCCCGAAACCGCAAGCCTCTTGGACGTGTTGCCCCCTTGGCCCTGGTATATTGGGATCATCGAGATTCTAGGACTGGTATTTATCCTGTTATTCTATGCGCCATACGGGCTGAAGGATTGGAAGGGAAGGCGGCGCCCGGTTATCCAGGAATCAAGTGTGAGTTGATCAGGGAAGTAACGCAAGGTAAATTCGCTTATTGATCTTCCCCTTGCTCTTGTAATCTGCCACCCGTACCTGGCCCACCTCACGGGTGTTGCGCACATGCGTCCCACCATCTGCCTGTAGATCCAGGCCGACAATCTCCACCGTGCGTACCTCCTGGATTTCAGGTGGCAGCAGGTTGATCTTGGTGCGGATCAGGTCAGGGATCTGAAAAGCCTGCTGGCGGGGCAAGATCGCCACACGCACCGGGTGAGAGGCCTCCACCTGGCGGTTGACTGCGTCCTCAATTACCTGCACCAGGTCCTTGGTGAGGGACTCAAACTCAAAATCCATCCGCCCATTGAGCGGCTCCATATCTCCCCCGGTGACCAAAGCGCCGTAATCGCGGAACACCACCCCACACAGGATGTGCATGGCGGTATGGGTGCGCATTAATTGGTAGCGTCGCGGCCAATCCACCCGCCCTTGAACCGGTTCGCCGAATGTGGGTAATGCACCCTCACTGCCTAGCAAATGCCAGATGCCTTCTGGCCCCTTACGGGCGCGCACAACTTCCCAGGTATAGCCTGCTTGTTGGATCCAACCTGAATCGGCGGGTTGCCCACCGCCACCGGGATAAAAAGCAGTCCGGTCGAGCAGCACGGCATGGTTCTGCTCATCTACGGCGATGATCGTGGCAGTAAACTGTTGTAGATAACTATCGGTCTGGTAAAGAAGCTCAGTCATTTTCTACCTGCAGATCAAAACGGGGATTTTTGTGGATTGAAGCACCTGGTCCACTGTGCTAGGGAAGATTGCCTCAACCAGGGGACTTGCCCCATACCCACCCATTAAGATCAGATCTGCCTGGCGCTCTCTGGAGATGCGCAGGATGGCTTCGGATGCACGACAACATTCCCGGAGATATTCAGCCTCAAGGTGCTGTTGCTCCAGGTACTTTTGAGCATGGTAGTTGATCTCTTCAGCAATCTTGGGTTCACTCATCACGGTGAGTACCGACAGCCTGGCTTTCCAACGATCTGCCATGTAAGTGGCCACATAGAGCGCCTCGCGCGCTTTGGGACTGTGATCGTAAGCCAACAAGATACACCCCATTTGGAAAGTTTTTTTCTCTGGCACCAACAGGACGGGCGAAAGGCTGTTCAGGATGATCCTCCGCATACCAGATTCCATACGGCCCAGAGCCTTCAAGGGAGGCGGATAAGTGAGTTTCACCACCACCAGGTCTGCCCAACGCGAACGTTCGCTGACCTTGCGCGCAACATTTCCCACCTCTATAACCAGTTTTCCGCCTACACCCTCCGCCTGGCAGCGCTGCTCAAATTCGGCCTGCAACATTTTTACACGATCCGAATTGCAACTGGATTGGTCGGGTACGATGTGCAAACCCAACAGTCCGGCTTCCTCACGGCGTGCTATTTCGATGGCATATTCCACGGCCGTCCAATCGGATCTCTGCCCGGTAACCGTAACCAGCAGGCTATCCAGCAAGTGATATTCCCGGCGCGGCTCGATGCGCTCCTTGCGCCACTCACCCGTCTCGGGACCAGGGCTGAGTGAGTCAGGGGTCAGCCAATCCGATATTTTCTCGATTTGATTGCGGACCCAACGTACCGGTCGCCGGCTGAACCGGTTAACAAAATCAAGCGCAGCCGTATCTGGATTGATATTCCAACCCAACTCCTCTGAAAGGGCCGTTCGATGGGCAGTAATCCAGAGATAAAGATCGGCTTCGGTGCGTCCTGGAAAATTTCGCAGGATGTTGCGTGATCGGATAATCCTAACGATTGGTGAATAAACCGTAGTACACCAGTGGCGGACTGCCTCAGGATAAGATATTTCGCGCTTGAAATCGATCCCCATGTAATAACGGTGGACAGAGACATGCTCTGCCAGCTTTTCATACTGACCCGGAGCACTCACCTCCAGGTTAACATCTGGCAAGATTTCATCCATATGAGTCTCAGCCAGGAATTGGGCACGCTCAAACTTAAGGATCAAATCTTCGGGTTTATCCTCAGGCGTCAGCGGTACCAGGGTATTAACTTTGGTAACGTAGGCACTGATATATTCGGCACCGTTCTCCCTGGCGACCGATACCCGGTGATGCCCATCTTTAACAAAGTATGCCTCGCCGATCTGATACACATCGATCGGTGGAAGTCCTTCGAGTTGCTCCGCCACTATGCGGACGCTGGTCCAACGCGGCAGATCACTTTCCTGGCGAGGAAGAAAACTGCGCGTGAAATCGGTATAGCGGTTGACGCTGCCGATAATGGATTTGATCGGGATTGTCTCAAGCTTCTGGGAGGCGGTCTCAAAGCCGTGCAATTTATAGCGCACCTCGTCATAAGGCAACAGAGCCGCCGATTTGCCCGTCAGGCGAGACAGAATCTCCTCCAAAGCAGCCTTATTACGCGCACTGTGGAAATCGGCAGCAGCATATTGATAGGGATATCTAATATTCTCAGACATTTTTCATACTTGTCGTAATGTTATCAATCCTATTTTAACCCATGTCACAAAAAATTGACCCCAGGCTGAAAACGACGTAAAATAACCTTATGAATACAACCTGCTTTCCGCATAACACTTTCAGGATGAACACTGCTATGGTCATGTCTGGCAGAGTTTTGCATTTATGGAGGCGGTGCTAGTTTGACCCACTGCAACCCTTTCAACGCCTCCCAATTGGGAGGCTTTTTTATACCGAGGAGATGAAAATGGACGACTATTTTATGTAACCACTCCCATTTATTACGTCAATGACGAGCCCCACCTGGGACACGCCTACACGACTGTCCTGGCGGATGTACTGGCTCGCTACGCACGGCTACGTGGCTGGCCGACCTTCTTCCTCACCGGGACGGATGAGCACGGCCAGAAGGTGCAAGAAGCTGCCCAGCGGCGTGGCGTAAACCCAGAGGCTTACGCCGACCAGGTGGTGACCCGCTTCCAGGAAACGTGGAAAGACCTGGAAATCTCCTGCGATGATTTCATCCGCACCACGCAGGCACGCCATATCCGCGTGGTCCGGGCGGTTTTGCAGGGCCTGTGGGAGAAAGGCGAAATTTACCGCGGCGATTACCAGGGTTGGTATTGCGTACCTGACGAACGCTTTTGGACCGAAAAAGACCTGGTGGATGGAAGATGCCCTGATTGTCTCCGGCCAGTGGAGGAGATCGTCGAACCCAATTATTTCTTCCGCATGAGCGCCTACCAATCCTGGTTGATAGCATATATCGAGGCTCATCCCGGTTTCATCCAACCTGCCCACCGCCGCAATGAAGTGCTGGGTTTTCTGCGCCAGCCGCTGGGCGATTTGTGTATCTCGCGGCCTAAGACACGCCTGAGTTGGGGTATCCCACTGCCATTCGACCCGCAGTTTGTCACCTACGTGTGGTTCGATGCTCTATTGAATTACGTCACCGCAGCTGGTTACCTGGAGGATGAAGTACGCTTCAACGCCATCTGGCCAAACGCTCTGCACTTAGTCGGCAAAGACATTCTCACCACCCATTCGGTCTACTGGCCAACCATGCTTCAGGCAATTGGCCTTCCTCAGCCGCGCGCCATCTTCGCTCACGGATGGTGGGTGATCCAGGGAGAAAAAATGTCGAAACGTTCTGGAAATGCCATCAAGCCACTGGACCTGGTGGCCAGTTTTGGGGCGGACGCATTCCGCTACCTGTTGATCCGCGAGATGACTCCCGGGCAGGACGCCGAATTCGACCCAGTCCGGCTGGTCAGCAGTTACCAAACGGATCTAGCTAACACCCTGGGGAACCTGTTGCACCGGGTGGTAAATATGATCGAACGTTACTGCAGCGGCCTGATCCCTGAACCCGAGGTGGAAACAGCGACTGAAAGTATCCTGCGGATTGAATGCGAAGAGCTGGCAGATAAAATTTTTGCAAAGGTTGACGCACTCTTGGTCAACCAAGCCCTGGCGCAGATCATGGAGGTGCTTGAAACAGTCAACCGCTACCTGGAACAGAGCGCACCCTGGAAGCTGGCAAAGACTGGGCCAGCCGAAAGAATCGGCACCATCCTTTACAATGCGGCTGAAACGATCCGCATAGCTTCTATCTTACTGCAACCAGTGTTGCCGAAAAAATCTGCTGAATTATGGCGACGACTGGGCTGGCAATCCCCCAAGGTTTTACGCGAAGGTCTGGTCTGGGGAAGGCTGGTGCCAGGAACCCCAGTAACAGCCGGAGAACCCTTGTTCCCGCGCCTAGCCTGAGCTGGCAGGCGGTGAATCTTTTTCTTGCAGAAAAAAAGTGATATACAATATCCAGGGAAGGAGAAAACGAGATGAACCGAAAAACCAGAGGTAGTATTGCGAGCGGGATCATCCTGATCTTGCTCGGCGGGCTGTTCCTGCTTAACCAATTCAGGCCCACTTTTTTACGAGGGTTGTTTGGGGAAAATTTTACCTGGCCGTGGATCGTTATCGGGGTGGGGGTGATTTTCCTGCTGGCTGCCTTGCTCTCCGTAACCGGAGGGTTGGCTGTGCCAGGGACGATCATTACCGGGATCGGCGCGATCCTGTATTACCAAAATGCGACCGGCAATTGGGCCAGCTGGTCCTATATCTGGCCGCTGGTGCCGGGACTGGTGGGATTGGGCATATTTCTTTCCGCGCTGCTGGGTGATGGTGGGCGCAAGGAGATTCGCAGCGGATTGACCATGCTGGTCATCTGCGTGGCACTGTTCTTCATTTTGTGGTCACTCTTCACAGCCAAATTGGATGTCAATTTGATCTGGCCGGTCATCTTGATCGCGTTTGGTCTGTGGGTTCTGATCCGAGGACTGACCCGCTCACGCGGTTAAATTAGCCCAATAAACGGCGATTACAATCCAACACGAAGCTAGTGTGTCGATATAAATCTTTGCGCAGCCGGTCGACCTGGTTGCCATAACGCAACCGGCGGGCTAAGAAGGCAAACGCCTCGCTGTTTTCGGCAGGAACGACCAGGTCCCTGGCATTGCCAGCAACCACCCGCACCCCATCGATCATCCAGCGCAGAAAGGTGTGCGCCTTGCGTAATCCTGTGTAATCCTCAGGGGAGAGAATCCCGGCTTTTGCCAGGGCAGCCATTGCTTGGCGAGTATTGGTGCAACGCAGGTCGGGATTTTGGAATCCGTAGGTGATTTGTAATCCCTGTACCAGGTATTCCACATCTACCAATCCGCCAGGGCTGAATTTCAGGTTGAAAGTTCCGCCCTTGACCAGATGGCGCATCTGGCGCTCACGCATGGCATGCATGGCTGTGACATCAAACTTTTCCCCGGTGTAAACAAACTGGTCACGCAACGCAGCAACTCGCATGCCCAGCTCGGCATCTCCAGCAATCGGGCGCAGCTTGATCAAGGCCTGCCGCTCATAGGGCCAGGCCGGGCCTTCCGGTGAAAAATAACGGCGAAAAGACTCCAACGAGACGGAAAGGCTGCCATTTTTTCCATAGGGACGGAGTTGAAGATCCACTTCAAAGATGCCTTCACGCTTGGCCCGGATGGCTTTCAGGAAGCTTTCGACTACTTTCTCATAGAACTCAGCGGTGGTGATCAGCGCGGGGCCAGTGGTTTTGCCATTACCAGCATAGACAAACATCAATTCAATGTCTGAGGCAAAGCCCAGCTCGCTCCCACCGCACTTGCCCAAGGCACAGACTGCCATTTGAGAAACCTGGCCATTCTCCAGGCATGGTACACCATAGACCAGGCGTAAATCTTCAGCCGCCAGGTGGTAGGCGGCATTCACCACCACTTCTGCCAGGTCGGTCAACTCCTCGGCGAACTCCCAAAACTCCTTTGTATGACCAAGAATATGTCGCATATCGATGCGGAGCATTTCACGATCCTTGAAGTCATTTAGCACAGTGCGCCAGGGAGCATCATCTGAAGGTGGCAGAGGGCCGTTATGTACCGGCAATAGTGCGGCTTCCAACTCAGCCTGTAACTGATGACGAGATTTGGCGGTCTGCAGGATACCGACATCCGTCACCACCGGGAACAGGTTTGCGTACTGCATGCGCAGGAAGTCATCCCACAGAAATTCACTCACCCCCAATACCTGGGCCAGGGCTGCGAGCACCTCGGGATTTTCCAGCGAAGCCAGCTCATCCGGCCAGTTTGGGCGACGGAACATCTCGAAGATGAATTCGCGAAAGTGCAGCAGCGCCGATTCGGCATCCGGGGTGTGAGGCAGCAAGTGGGTGAAGTGCTTGATCAGCACAGTGGCAGCGCGCAGCTCTCTTTGCTTGGCAGGATCGAGGATCTTCTGGCCATCGGCATCGGTGACATAGAGAACATCCCGGACTCGCTGGCCGGTTGAATCAATCAACATCCGGGCGATATAGATGCGGTAGAAAGCCAGGGCAGTAGTAAATTCATACAAAAAGCCGACTGTATCCGGGGCATCGATCCGCAAGACGGTGTAATGTTCAGAGCTTTCATTATCGATCTCGAGATCGATCGGATAAAGGGGCGTTTGAGCACCCCGAATATTCTGGAATTCACCTGCCACCCGTTTGGCCAGCAACCCGCGGGCTTCCTGGCGCTTACCGGCTTGCATTAACTTGAGCAGGTCGGCCAGGTCGTTGGCGTAGCGCGTCCAGGTACCTTCGGGAAGCTCAGCATCGACCGGGCGAACCGTAAAGGCGTCCACGATCTTACGGCGGGTATCTTTCCCCTTTGTATCCGGTTCATATGTGAACACATTGCCGTCCAGGATATCCAATCCATAAACGAACATCAACCCGCACAGCAAAGCCAGCTCACCAGGATAATCAAAGGCGACAACGGTCACCCGCCAGCGCCCATCCTCCAAAGAGTCCGCTTGCACCTCGACCAGGTGATCGAGCTCCAGGCGAGCCGCCATGGTAGCATGGCGTTGGATGTCCTGCGGGCTGAAGGTGGCTTCATAGGAGGGATCCATGCGCTCGATGTGACGCTGAACTTCAGGTGTAGGGGGAAGCATGGTAAAAGAGGATTCCATTTCCGGATCTCCCATAAACCTCATATAAACGGATCGGATAGCTGCGCTGTGCTGCAGGTAGCGGGTGAGAAATTGCTCCCCGGCATCTGATCCCTGGAAGCCCAGGCGGCGGGAAAGATGGGCTATCGCAGCGGGATCATCCGGCAGGTTGTGGGCCTGACGGTAATCCATCATCTGCAAATGATGCTCAATGGTACGCAAGAAGATATAACCGTCCGAAAGAACCAGATAGTCATTCGAAGAGAGCAACTGGTAGTGAAACAGGCGGCGCAGTGCTTCTAATGTGTTTCGGGAGCGAATCTCCGGCTGACGAGCACCGTACGCCATCTGCAGGTATTGGACGACAAATTCAATGTCACGGATCGACCCTTCTCCTAATTTAACCTCGCCCCACTGGCGGCCACTTTGGCGCAATTGAGCTTCAGTGCGCTGCTTCATGGCATGCACCTCAGCCCGGATATCCTCGGCACTCAGCCTATAGAGCTGGTCATTCACCTGGCGCAAGAACGCTTCTGCCAGCGATTCATCTCCAGCAACCGGGCGAGCTTTGAGCATGGCTTGCTTTTCCCACAATCGGGCATGGTGTTCAAGATAAGCCTGGTAGGCACGCAGCGAGGTGACAAGGGATCCCACTTTTCCCCAGGGACGTAAACGCATATCCACCCGATAGAGGAAACCTTCATCGGTCGTGCCAGCCAGGGCATCAATCAGCCGCTCACCCAGCTTCCGATAGGGTGGATCGTCACTGTCAGAAATAAACAAGAGATCGATATCTGAACTGTAATTGAGCTCGCGACCACCCAATTTGCCCATCGCCAGGACGGCAAATCCAGCAGGTGGATCGATATAATGGGTCTGTTGTGCCGAAAGAGAGAGGCAGGCGCGCAACATGCTATCGGCCAGGTTAGAAAGTTGTTGCGTCACTACCAGCAGGTCATACTGACCTAACAGGTCCGCCAAGCCAATCCGCAGCAACTCCAACCTCTGGAAGCGACGCAAGGCATCCAGCTTTTCAGACATTTCCTTCCGCGTTGCAAGATCCATCATGGCATCTTCAAAATACTGACCGGCGGTCTTGGGGCGTGCCAGAAGCAGTCGATTGGAACGAACAAGATGCTGGAAATATTCAGGCCGGCGCAATAGAATTTCGGTTAGGAACTGGCTACTCGAGAACAAGGTGACCAACATATCGACTGCCCGCGGATTCTCCGCCAGGCTGCGGAAAAGTGCCAGGCGGTCTGGGCGGGTCGGTGGTTGAGTTGAAGGTTTCCAATTAGTCAGGTCCATCAGGTCCAGTAACTCCAGGCGGTCCAATGGCTCAGGGATGCTACCCGCAAAGCGCTCAAAGCTGCCCAGGACGTGATCGGGGTCGGCGGATGTGGAAAGGCCAGCCAGCAGGTAAGGCAGAAAATCACCCAACGTCTGGATAAGTCGAGGATTCCCCGATGCCAGACGTTGCAGGCTGCGACGAGCGGAGCGCCAATCGACCAACCCGGCGGAGGTCAGAATCTGGCGGGACTGTTCGTCCGATAATTGATCAGGGATAAGCAGTTCTTGGCTGGCTTCAAAAACCATGGAGGTATTATAACGTAAGTCGAAAATCGCAACCTACCCTTGACAAAATCCTACAAATTAGGTATTATTCAGGATATATTACCCCCTCCCCCCTGGGGGGGGTTACTGGAGTGAGCAGCATGAAAGATCCTGAGGATACAATTCAACGACTAAAGACGGCCGAGGGACACTTGCGTGGTATCCAGCGTATGCTGGAGCAAGGCGCTTACTGCATCGATGTCATTCGCCAGATCCAGGCGGTGCAATCTTCCCTCAACATAATTTCGACGATGATCCTCGACCAGCACCTCAACTCCTGCCTGATCACAGCCGTGCGCGGCGAGGACCCGGCTGAGCGTGAGCGGGTACTGAAGGAAATTAGCGATGTGTTTGAGATGGCGTCGAAGGTATAAAGTTCATTATGATAAAGGAACAACCTATGAAAATTGTTACATACAATATTCCCAATATTCACTGCAACCATTGCGTGCACACCATCCAATCGGAAATCTCTGAGTTGAACGGTGTGAAGGAAGTCAAGGCCAATTTGGAAACCAGGCAGGCCACGATCACCTTCGATTCACCGGCAACCGAAGAACAGATCACGGCCCTGCTGGCGGAGATCAACTACCCGGTGGCAGCTTAGAGGTTGCTAAAAAGAAGGGCACAACTTCGTTATAGTGTATGGGTGGCAGTGATCGAACCGCTGCACCCTTACAAATACTGGAACAATTTCTTATTTCTACGGTCCTGGGATAACTCCCACAATCGATCCTATGGCTGATCAGAAGCAACTCATCCTTCCAATTACCGGTATGACCTGCGCCAATTGCGTGGTGACAGTCGAACGCAACTTGAAAAAGGTCAACGGCGTTCAATCCGCCCATGTGAACCTATCCTCTGAGCGCGCCACGGTGTCCTTCGATCCAACCCTGGTGAAATTAGACGACCTGGTCGGCCGAGTGGAACGTGCGGGCTATGGCGTGGCGGTTGGTGAAGCTGACCTGGTAATCCACCGGTTGAGCGACGATAACGACGCGCGCCGGCTGGAGAAAGCACTGGCCAGACTGGAAGGTGTCTTGCAAGCTCAGGTCAGCTTTGCAGCCGAAAAAGCCTCAGTGCGCTACGTGCCAACCATCATCAGCCAGAGCGAGCTGCGCCGGGCGGTTTCTGCAGCGGGCTTTGTAGCGGCGGAAACGGGAGGTGAGGTAGAAGACGCTGAAGGGCGCGCCCGCCAGGCTGAGATCCACCAGCAGCGACGCTTATTGATCACTGGTCTGATCTTCACTATCCCACTTTTCTTGCTAGCGATGACCCGCGACCTGGGCTTTTTACCCAGTGAACTGGCACACACCCATTGGATTGACTGGCTGATGCTGGCACTGGCTACCCCAGTGCAGTTTTATGTTGGCTGGCAGTATTACGTGGGAGCCTATAAATCACTGCGTAACCGTTCGGCCAATATGGACGTATTGGTCGCGATGGGTTCCTCAGCGGCTTATCTCTACTCGCTGCCCATCGCCTTTGGGCTACTCCGCGGGCATGTCTATTTTGAGACCGCGGCGGTGATCATCACACTGATCAAGCTGGGAAAGTTCCTAGAAGCGCGTGCCAAAGGGCATACCAGCGAAGCGATCAAAAAGCTGATGGGATTGCGCGCCAAATCGGCCCACGTTGTACGGGAGAACCAGGAGATGGAAATTCCCATTGATGACGTCAGGCCGGGCGATCTGGTGATCGTCCGCCCTGGAGAAAAGGTGCCGGTGGATGGCGTGGTGGTCGAAGGCCACTCCGCGATGGATGAATCGATGTTGACCGGCGAATCGCTGCCGGTGGAGAAAGGCCCTGGCGACCCGGTGACCGGCGCGACACTCAACAAACTGGGACTGATCCGCTTTGAGGCGACTAAAGTCGGTAAAGAGACCGCCCTGGCACAGATCATCCGCCTGGTTGAGCAGGCGCAGGGCAGCAAAGCGCCTATCCAGAAGCTGGCTGACCAAATCTCAGCTGTGTTCGTCCCAGCCGTTCTAGGGATTGCGGCAATCACTTTTCTAACCTGGTACTTTTTGATCCCGCTGCCAGCTAATTCTGAGATCAATTCCTTCACCCGCGCCCTGATCAATATGGTGGCCGTGTTGGTGATCGCCTGTCCCTGTGCTATGGGACTGGCTACTCCCACAGCAGTGATGGTCGGAACTGGAAAAGGCGCCGAATTGGGCATTCTTTTCAAGAGCAGCGAAGCGTTGGAGCGCGCCGGCCGACTCAATACCGTGGTACTGGATAAGACTGGCACGATCACGCGCGGCCAACCCGCGGTGACAGACGTGGTAGTTAGCAACCTAGCAGGCGGCGAAAACGAGCTCCTGCGCCTGGCTGCCTCGGTAGAAAAAGGCAGTGAGCACCCCCTGGGCGAGGCGGTGGTAGCTGACGCGGGAAATCGTGAGTTGAGGCTGGGAGATCCACAGGGATTCCAGGCTGATGCCGGGCATGGCGTGCAAGCCACTGTGGATGGAAAAGTGATCAGCGTGGGCAACCTGCGCATGGCAGCAAAGCGAGGTTTTGCACTCAATGGGCTTACAAAGGAGATTGAGCGCCTGCAAAGCGAGGCCAAGACAGCAATGGTTGTGGCAATAGATGGCAAGCTGCACGGCGTGATTGCCGTAGCAGATACGGTGAAGGAAGGATCGAGCCAGGCTATTAAACGGCTGCATCAGTTGGGATTGGAAGTGGCGATGATCACCGGAGATAACCGCCAGACTGCATCGGCGATTGCCCGTCAAGTGGGCGTGGATACCGTGCTGGCCGAAGTGTTGCCTGGCGACAAAGCGGTTGAAGTCAAGAAGTTGCAGGAATCCGGCAAGGTGGTGGCGATGGTGGGAGATGGAATCAACGACGCGCCAGCACTGGCTCAAGCAGACGTGGGCATTGCGATCGGCACGGGCACGGACGTGGCCATGGCCTCAGCTCCAGTGGTGTTGATGAGTGGAGATCTGCGTGGGGTGGCAAGTGCTATTATGCTCTCGCAACGCACACTGCGGACGATCAAGCAGAATCTGTTCTGGGCATTCTTCTATAACGTGATCTTGATACCGGCTGCGGCGGCTGGCCTGCTGAACCCAATGATCGCAGCAGCGGCGATGGCTTTCAGCAGTGTATTCGTAGTGACTAATAGTCTCAGGCTGCGTAAGATCCAGGTGGTATAAGCGAAAATGAATTCAGGCAACCCTGCTGGGGATGTGAGACGCACATCCCCGGTTTCGCTTATAATTAACTCAACATCTCCTCGAGAGGTCAATACTAGATGATCCATTTGCAAAGCATCGAAGACTTTCTCAGACGCGACTCCGCCAAGCTGGCCAATACCGTGCTGGATTGCCCGCTCTGCGGCCGCATGCACAAAACACCTTTTGGAAAAATGGAGGTCGGGCGCGACCTGGTCGAACAAATCCCGTCGATTGCCTGGAAGATGTTCGGATATATCCCCCAGCGCACCAGCCTGATCTATGACCGGGCGATCGAACCGCTCATCCGCCAGCGAGTGAGTGGCCCGCTCGTTTCGGGTGGGATGCGCCTCACTATGCTCGGGTTAGGAGAGCCCGGGTCGCTACTTGATAGCGACCGGGAAACCGCTAACTCTGCCCTGGCACAAGCTGATAAAGATTCAGAGCTGGTGATCGGCGCTGGCTCTGGGGTGATCAGCGACATAACTAAATGGGTTGCTACCAAGATCGGCGCACCCTTCATCCTGTTGGGCACCGCACCTTCCATGAACAGTTACACCTCCGATACCGCTTCGATGACCGAGAACGATGTAAAAATCAGCGTAAAGCTCTCCCCGGCGGAGGCCATCCTGATGGATATTGAGCTACTCAGTACGGCGCCGATAGAGATGATCCACGCCGGGATGGGCGACCTGGCGGCCCGCGCAATCTGCAATGCCGATTGGAAGCTGAGCCAACTACTGAGGAAAACCTTCTTTTGCCCGTTGCCGTTTCAGATGACAGCTGAAAACGAGCGGCAGTACCTGGCGGACGCGACGGAAACCAGGGTAAAAAAGCCACAGGCCATTCACCGCCTGGCTGAGGCAGTCCTGATCTCGGGACTTTCCATGACGGTAGTCGATGAGACGGCTCCATCCTCAGGTGCAGAACATATACTCTCGCATTTTTGGGATTTCTTGATGCATGTGCGCGGGCTACCACGCAACCTGCATGGTACGCAGGTCGGGATCGGCACGATTATCTCGTTGAACCTGTATGATTATATGCGCAAACTCGACCCGGGCAGAATCAACCCGCAAGCTGTATTGCGTAGTCGACCCTCGATAGAGGAGATCGAAGCCGAAAACGAGAAGCTCTATGGTCACAAAGCAGCCATATTCAACCAGGTCATGCGCACGAAGCGCATCCCAGACCAGGAATTCATCCCTTATGTGCGTTCGATCCTGGATTCGTGGGACCAAATCTGGGAGGCCCTGGATCCTTATATCACTCCGGTTGAGACAATCCGAGCCCCATTGTTGAAGGCGGGAATGACACTCACTTTGGAAGCCATCCACCGAACCCGCCAGGAAGGGCTGGAAGCGTTGCTCAAGGGTAGCCAGTATCGAAATCGCTACACGATGCTTGACCTGGCCTGGGAGCTAGGAATCTTTCCCGATGCGGCTGAGGAGATCCTGGAACTCTCACAAGTGGTTTGATGATGCCGAAACCAGACCTTGTGATTGGAATTGATTCCAGCACCAGCGCTTGCAAAGCGATCGCCTGGGACTTTCAGGGCAACTCGGTCGCAGAAGGACGCAGCAGCCTCCCGCTTGAAAAACCGCGCCCGGCATGGCACGAGCAGCAGGCTGAAACCTGGTGGAGTGCCTTTACCCAGGCAGTGCGCCAGGTCACTGCACAGGTGGATCCCTCCCGTCTGGCAGCGCTCTCCATTTCTCACCAGCGCGAGACATTTGTCCCGGTGAATGAAGGTGATATGCCTCTGCGTAACGCCATCCTGTGGATGGATGAGCGCGCCGGCCTGCTGATACCTGCCTTGAGGGAACGCTTTAACTCGGAACATTTTCACCAGACAACCGGAAAACCACTGATCGGCATGTTGACCTCGAGCAAGATCGCCTGGTTACAGGAAAACGAACCAGAAATCCTCAAGCGCACGTATAAACTCCTGGATGTCAACGCTTACCTGGTACGCCACCTGACCGGAAATTACCACACCAGTTGGGCCAGTGCGGATCCGACAGGCCTTTTCAATATGACCAGGCACCAATGGGCAGAGGAAATCCTGATGGAATTAGGCATCCAGGTAGCCCAGCTACCGCAGGCCTTTCCACCGGGAGCTATCCTGGGTCAGGTGACCAACAAAGCAGCCCAGGAATGCCAGATCCCAGAGGGTTTGCCTGTGGTGAGTGGCCTGGGAGATGGGCAGTCGGCCGGGCTGGGGTTGAATATCACCCGACCAGGAGATGCTTACCTCAGCCTGGGCACCAGCGTCGTCACGGGCACCTTCTCCGCAGAATTCCAGGTCTCCCCGGCTTTCCGCACCATGTATGGAGGAATCCCGGTTTCCTACCTGTTCGAGACGGTCATGCTGGGCGGGACGTATACCATTGACTGGTTTCTTGATAAATTTGTCGCACCACAAGGCGGCCAGGATCATTCCAGGCGGTCGCTGGTGGAAACGCTGGAAGCCAAAGCTCAGCAGGTGCCGATTGGTAGCGAAGGGCTGGTGCTGGTGCCGTATTGGAATGGATCGATGAATCCCTATTGGGACGGGCTGGCCAGCGGGGTAGTGGTCGGGTGGCGTGGAATGCACCAGCCGCAGCACCTGTACCGTGCTATCCTGGAAGGGATAGGCTTCGAGCTACACCTGCAAATCCAGGGGGTCGAGAGCGCTTTGGGTAGCCCGGTGAACCGACTGATCGCCACCGGTGGCGGAGCCCAGAGTGACCTGTGGCTGCAGATTATCGCTGATATCACCCATAAACCAATCTATCGCAGCCATACTTCTGAAGCAGCAGCACTGGGAGCCGGGATCCTGGCCGCGGCTGCTGCGGGCCTTTACCCAGATGTGCGCCAGGCAGCTCAGGCGATGACCCATGCCGAGCCGTATCCCTTTGAGCCTGAACACGATCGAAGCTCTTTTTACCAGCAGCTATACGAAGAAGTCTACCGGCAGCTCTTCCCATCTCTCCGACCATACCTCGACCGGTTGACAGCGTTGGAACACCACAGCGTATCCCTCCATGCACAAAATTCCACAGACTGATTCCTACTTCCTATGCCTGTATCTTTTCATCCACGCCGTTCTTTGAATGACACACGCCTTTTCCTGCTCGATATGGACGGCACTTTCTATCTGGGCGACGCCTTGATTGAAGGTGCGCTGGATTTTATCGAGACGCTCCGCCTCCAGGGCCGGGATTTCGTCTTCCTGACCAACAATTCTTCCAAGAACCGCCAGCAGTATATTGAAAAAATCACACATCTGGGACTACCGATTGAGGAGGACAAGGTATACACCTCTGGGGAGGCCACAGCCCGTTACCTGCAGAGGCACCATCCTGAGGCACGACTGTATGTGGTCGGTACGCCAGGATTGGAGCAGGAACTGGCCGATTTTGGCTTTGCACTGGATACAAAGAATCCGCAACTGGTGGTGCTGGGGTTCGATACCACACTCACTTACCAGAAGCTATGGAAGTTATGCGATTTTGTGCGTGCCGGGCTGCCCTATATCGCCACCCACCCGGACTACAATTGCCCCACACCCGGCGGTTTCATGCCGGATATTGGAGCGATCATTGCCTTCGTTAAAGCCTCCACCGGGCGTGAACCAGACATAGTGGTCGGCAAGCCCAATCGAATCATCATCGAGACGCTGGGGGAAAAGCTTGGTGTTCCGCTGGAAGCAATCACCATGGTTGGCGACCGGCTGTATACTGACATCGCCCTGGGACAGACAACCGGCATCACCACCATCCTGGTACTGAGCGGCGAGACGAAGCGAGAGGATTTGCAGGAGTCGCCCTTCCAGCCAGACTATATTTTTGAGAACCTGGGAAAACTGGCAGATTATCTGAAGGATCCGGGTATATAAAAAAGAACATCCTTCCGGATTCCTTCATTTTATGGTTTTATATTACAATGAGTTCATATGACGAATAAATCTAAGAAGACTCCCCAAGTCCTACCTGATAAAACGGCAACCAGCGAAGGGTCAGCGACCGATACGACAACAGGGTCCCCCTCCTTTGCAACGGCGCATTCCCGGCTGCTGGTCTATTTGGGATGGCTGTTTGGAATCTTACTGCTGGCAGCGTTGGGTGTGCTATTCTGGATGGCCTTCCCGCTGCTCGATCAGTTGGCTGGGGCGCACTACACCCCCACATCGCCGCCACCTACCATTACCCATACCCTACGACCGACCCGCACACCCACCCTCTCCCCCACCCCAACCATCCCTCCGCCACCAACGGCCACGCCTTTCCCGCCCTCGGCACACACGGTGGAGGCAGGCAGCATCGACCCACCCGTGCGAGGGTTGGAAGGCACCGTCATCGTGTTGAACGATGATACCAGCGCCACTGCCAATCCAGATTTCAGCCACCCGGCCTGGATTGCCTCCTCCAAGATTGCTCAACAGCTCGGCCTGGATATCACTGAGCCATACCACGCCACCTTTGCTCCAGGCTCAATCACCTGGAAGATGGATGTTCCCCTGGCGCCAGGCCTGTATGAGATCTATGTCATGGATACCGTGTACAGCTCGGCCGGGCCATTGGATTTTACGGTCGCACTCGGCGGGAAACCCTTGAAGCCAATCATCGGCAGCGGTCATATGGAATTCGTATCCACGCGCAGCACTCCTCCCCAAACACAGGACCTGTGGCATAGCATCGGCATCTATGAGCTCGACCAGATTGACCTGCTGACTGTCTCATCCTCGTGGGACAAGCGCGACGAGAACTCGATTGTGGCGGTCGACCGTGTCTTGATCCATCCATTGCCGGCATCTTCACGCGAGCTGCTCCGCCCGCTACCCAAGAATTATGCCATCTCCCTGGTGGACGACCTGGCTGCCGAGGTTAAATCATCGCAGGTGCTCTTCCCAGAACGCAGCGGGCTCTCCTGGGGCGATCAATACCAGTTCATGGTCAATCCCACGAGCGATGCGACGGTCACATACACCCTGCCAGATCAGGTGCCTCCGGGCACATACCAGGTAGCCGCCTGGGTACCTGGCGCCCATGGTACAGGCACATTGACTTTTCGCCTGCTGGTAAATGGACAGGAGATTGCCTTAAACGACACCTCTGGCTCACTGACATTGGATCAATCCAAGAGCTCCGGTGGGCAGTGGGTGATCCTTGGAACATGGACAACTCCTCGCATCTACGAAAAGCCCATCCAGATGGCGCTGGAGCTGAAAGTCAAAGGTGGAATGGTTGGAGAAGTGTCCTTTGACGCAGTGGCGTTTATGAAAGCTCCGTAGGGATGAGGAGAAGGTATGATGACTGAAGATTCAAAGAACAATCCTCCTCCAGCCGCCAGCGAACCTTCCCCAGCGGAAAACCAGGAAAAACCGGTGGTCTTACTGCGTTATAGCCAACGCCTGCCTCCCGAGACACAAGATGTGCTGCAAGTCCTTTGGGATTCGCTCTCTCCAATCGAGCGCAACAGCCTACTCAAACTGATTAACAGCATTCCAGGCAGTTCCACCCTGATGCGAACTCTGGTAAAAATGGCGACTGCCCAGTACAAACTGGCGTTTGGGAAACAACGCCATGTGGCCATTGTTGGACCGGCAAATGTTGGTAAGTCAACCCTGTACAACCAGTTCATCACCGATGCCAAGGACCGCGCCGCGGTCAGCGCTTTGCCCGGCACCACGCGTGTGAACCAAGAGGCGGATGCCGGACTGTTTTCTGTCATCGACACACCCGGCGCGGACGCAGTCGGTGACGTTGGCCTGCGCGAGCAGGAAGAGGCACTGAATGCCGCCAGCCAAGCAGATTTCCTGATCATCATGTTCGATGCCATCCAAGGCATAAAACAAACTGAACTGGAGCTCTATCACCGGCTACAAGACCTGCGAAAACCCTATGTGGTTGTGCTGAATAAGATTGACCTGGCAAAGCGCGAATCCAAGGCAGTCACAGAACACGCTGCCCAGGCATTGGGGTTACAGGCCGAACAGGTCCTTCCGATCGCCGCCCGGACCGGCGATAACCTGGCCCAGGTGCTCTCAGCCATTGCAATCGCCGACCCAGAGATCGTCGCTGCGCTCGGCCAGGCTCTTCCGCAATACCGCTGGCAGCTCACCTGGCGAGCGATCGTGAGTGCAGCTTCACTTTCGGCAGTCATAGCCCTTGCCCCATTACCGATCATTGATTTCGTCCCCTTGATCGCCACCCAGTCAATGATGGTATTGGGGATTGCACGAATTTACAATTACCAGATTACCCCGGCTCGCGCCCGCGAGCTGGTGGCTACCTTTGGACTGGGTTTTTTGGGGCGTACCCTATTCCAGGAGCTCAGCAAACTTGGTGGAATCCCAGGATGGCTGCTCTCAGCAGCCATCGCCTCTTCCACTACGGTAGTGATGGGATATGCAGCTTCGGTCTGGTTTGATAAAGGTGAAAAGGTTTCCGGCGAGTCGCTCAACAAGTTGACGCGCCAGGTGACCGAATACCTGCTTGAGGTACTAAAAAATTTTGGTAAGCGCAAACCCAGCCAAAAATCACTCCGAGAGCGCATCCAGATGGCATTAGAACAATTGCCCCTGGCCAAAGAACCGCCAAAATAGAGCTTATACCCCGCGCTCCATTTCCGATTCGATGTCAGCGTCGTACTGGACACCTTCCACATCCAGTTTGATATAAAATTCATCCCCCCAGGCTGCCTGCATTTTGCCAGGCAGGGCGATATTCTCAGCAAACTGCAAATAATTGCTAAACCGTACCTGAAACGGTTCGGCTAAGCCGGTCCGGCTGGTGGTGCGACTGGTTTCAATATGAACCAGGTCGCCAGAGGAAGAGTCAAAGGCCAGGTTAAAATCCCAGGTGCGTTCCCCAGGAAAAGGTGTGCGCATGCGGACGCGGCGATCCTCCAGGATTTGCCATTCCAAACGGTCATCGGCCGCCACAGCACTTGGTGCTGCCAGTAACGAATAAAGCCAGAGCATGGTGGTCTGGCTGAGGTTCAGGTTTTCGCTTTTTCTTTCCTCTTTTCCCATCAAGAAACGTGCCTGGCCCTTGATCAATTCATCCCCACCGATCAGGAAGGAGAACCGATACCAGCTCAGATTAATCCGCCAGATGAACTCGTACCCAGGGCGTATAATCAACGTCCAACGCAAAGGTGCCCACAATAAGCCAATAACCGGATAGCGGCGAATCGCAAATTTTCCTCTGCCCCACAATACGGCAGTGGCTGGGGTAACGGCCGGGTCGCCAAAATTCTCCGTCAAGTAGGCTCTCACAACCGGCGGCAGGTTCTCTTTGAGGGGTTGCTTCGGGGAGAGTTGACCTGCTGGTAGATCAGGCGGGACAAGGCGCGCCTTGATCTGGAAACCCAACCACATCAAGACCATGGCAGCTACAAAGGCTATTGGAATATAGTATAACCAGCTAAGAATTTGATTTAACATATCATTCACCATTATCTTGATTGCTCATTAATAACGTACCTCATTATCACGCGTTTTTCTCCACGCTGTGCCACCTCGCTGAAACCAGCCTGAAGGAAGGAGGAGACCAGGCCCATATAGATCAATGCATCCACCTCGCCATTTGGGTTGGGCAAGGTTGGATATCCTTCGATCACCTTCCCACCCTGACGCCGCGCCTCTTCAATTACTGACCTGAGTAGAGCGACTGTCAATCCCTGATGGCGATGCCTCCTGGCAATATAAAAGCACACCACCGACCAAACTGGCGTATCATCTACCCGTTTAAGGGACCGCGAATTCTCCAAAGCCAGGTAACCCTCGCGCGGACCAAAGGCACACCAACCGACCGGCTCGCATCCGTCATAAGCCAATATACCTGGTTTACTCCCCGTTTCCACCAATGCCTTGAATGCCAGGCGGTTGCCTTCCCCTTTGTTTCGGTTAAACTGGGAGTGAGGAATCAACCACCACATGCACCAACAGCCCCCAAATGCCCCATGAGTTCCGAACAACTTTTCGAAATCTGCCCATCGCTCCGGTGAGAGCAAGTGGAATTCGTACATTCCCACCACCCTTCAACAAAACATGATTTTATGAGGCCTTTTGGTTGCGGTTCAGTCCCACCCAACGCGGTTGAGGGATCATTCGGATTGTATAGACCGGCGATTCAGGCAGGTTCTCCGGTAGATTGAAAACCAGAGAGTTACCGGCTTGCTGCCAATCCAAAGGCAAAGCCTGTCCAAGCAAACCAGCCTGGCAATCCTCCGTACTTTGCAGCCCCTCCAGAGCCACCTGACTACCCTTGGGAGGTTTGATTAGGAAGGCATACAGTGTGGAACCACGCTGGGTGAAGCGCACAGGTGAGCCCAAACGGGTTTGACCTTCCGCAATCACCCAGGGCCGAGTATCATAGATCCCTTCTCCATTCAAACGCAACCAATCGCCCAACCCTGCCAGCCGTTCCTCCTGGATTTTCGGAATCGTCCCATCCGCCATTGGCCCGATGTTTAACAGCAGGTTCCCATTCTTACTGACCACATCTACCAACAACCGAATCAACCCTTCGACCGAAAGGAGATGCTGCTCGGTCTCGTTCTGGTTATATCCAAATGAATAACCCAGACCACGAGTAGCCTCCCACTTGTATTGCAAGGTCGTTTTGGAGGTGGTATATTCTGCAGTTCGGAAATCGTAATGCACCCCAACTGGCATCTCGCCTTGCTCCTGGGCGCGTTTCCGGAAAACAGAAACCAGCATCTTGAGCATTGAAATGGTGACCCGGTTGCGCAGGCTGCCTGGTTCCCCTGACCTGACCTGGTTAAACCGATCGTTCACGACCCCTTCAGGTACACGGTTGTAATAAAACGCCAACAGGTCCACCAGATCTGCCACTCCGGGATAACCCATATCATTCCATAATACCGAGGGTTCGTAGCGGTCAACCAGCTCTCGCCAATGTTGGTCAACGTAGGAAGCATAATCCCGACGTTGAGGGATCGCAGCCACCAACTCGGGCAGATCCTTGATCGGTAAACCGCCAAACGTCCAATCCAGTCCTCCGGAATAATAGAGGCCGAATTTCATTTTCTGATCGCGCACTGCTTCAGAAAGCTCCCAAACCAGGTCACGGTCCGATTGGTAGCGTGCTTTCTTGGGATTCGGATACCAGCTCGGCCAGAGCAGATACCCATCATGATGCTTAGCCGTCAATATCACATAGCGCGCACCGACCCAGGAGAAAAGATCTGCCCATGAGGCTGGATTCCAACGTTTCGTAGCTTCCTCAAAACCGGCTACAAAACGCGCGTAGGAATAATTCGGGCCATACCGCTTTTGGTGGTAATCATAGGTAGGACTGCCAGGGATCATCATCGAATTCAAATACCATTCAGCATAAGGGTTATGCGCAAACCAGAATGGCCAACCCTCCCGGGCAATTACCCGGTTCAACTCACCAGTCACCGGCGCCCAGCCAGGTACAGAATAGGGTCCCCAATGGATGAAGATGCCCAACTTAGCACCTTCGAACCAACTTGGCATTGGATGCTGGCGTATCGATTCCAACGTCGCCTTAGATTCCATCTCTTCCTTCGCCTGACCTATACCCGGACAACCAGCTAATAATCCATTCTGCGGATCAGCACCCGAACCGCATTCTCAATTGGCTTATCAGAAACCAGGATCAAGTAACCTCCGCCTCCTGCTCCAGAAACTTTCCAGCCTAGAACCTGGTCGTGATATTGGTGAATCTGCTCCTCAATCAGTTCATTCATCATATGAGGAAACATGCTTACCTGCGCTTCAAATACGGCACGCACTGAGTGACCCAATTGGGCAATGTTCCTGGTCTTGATCGCCTCCCAACATTCGTCCGTCGCCTCAGAAAGGGCTTTTGCTCCCTGGCGGTCAATTTTCGTATCGCTTAATACGTCGAATCCCATCTCGCGCTGGCCAAGGGGGATCAGGTACAGAGCCTGCTCAATGAATCTTAATGCCAGTTCATCTTGAATGGATTCGATGTGCGCAGGCCAGTATTCTCCCTGGTAATAGGAGTAATTCGCGCCAGGAAATACAAGCCCAATGGCATCCTGAGAACCAGAGATCACCTTGGTGCCAGGGGGGTTATCGTAACAAAAAAGGATTTTTGCCAGCTTTTCGTAATCCCCGGCTGGCAACCGAGGTCCCCAAAGGTCAATGGCTTTGTTCCGGGTACTGGTGGCCATTCCACTACGGTGGTTGAATTCAATCGTCGGTTCGAGAGAGATTGTGATCACCGCACCTGGATAGTGGCAGGAGACCCACGGTTGATCCAACCAGCCGCCTGCCAGGTCGATGCGGTAAGGCATCCGGTCAATGGTTCGCAAAGAAGTGGTCGAACGAGCCTGCAAGCCAGCATGCGGCTCACGCTTAAGCACCACATATTGGATACCCAATTCTTCACACAATTTCTGTTTAGCGGGAATGTTGCCATCTTCGTTCACTATCAGGAAGTCCGGCCTGATCTGTTTGAGTTCTTCAACAAAATCCAACAGACCGGAACCCTTCGAGATAAAGGCGTCCTTGACAAAAGACACTGACCGGATCATAAACAGACGTTCCTCTTCATTGTTGATTGGTAGGCGATTCTTCAATTCATATACGGTACGGTCTGAGCCAACCGCCACATACAGATCGCCATATTCGGAAGCCTCGCGGAAGAATTGAATATGACCGCTATGCAGCATATCGAAACAACCACTGACAAAAGCTTTTGGCATAATACCTTCCTCAAGAATTGTTCAATATCCCTTATTCTAGGGGCACCAGCTTCAACGTTCCTTCTAATTCTTGCTCTATTTCCTCCTTGCGCCGTAGCATTGGGTGATAACCCTCATCAAACCAGGCTTTCACGCCGTCATCATAATGAGGACTGGCAATGTGACCTGAGTTCCCCGGTGCCAGCAGACCCAGGCAATGGTTCAGGTCACTCAGGTCAGCTATGAAGCGAAAGGCCGGACCAGTGATCGTTTCATGACTCAGGTCGAACTCACTGGCAAAAGTCGACCAAACTGTCGAACCATCTCCTCCGATAGGATACGGCCCACGGTTGAAGGTACTTGCCAGGGTGGGCATTGCCCCCAGGATATGCCGAAAGGTAAGTTGATGAAATTTTCCCCATTTCCAATCGCCGACTTCAGGCCCCACCTGCTCTGAAAGGAAGTCAATCGACCGTCGCAATGCCAGAGAAAGCACATTATCGCGTTTTTCGCCATGCCCCAGGTTGAACCAGGGGGAATCTGGTTTGCGAAGCAACTTGCGCAGCCATTCCCAGGAGTGCATCGACCACAAACCAGCCGCGGGGGGCTTGCCGCGGAATTTCTCAGCCAACTCACCCAGATGGGCAGCAGCGATGATTTCTAGGATCTTGCGGATCAACACCTCATACAGGGCCGCCTCGGCGCTCTCCACTGCCAGAGTGCCATCCCAGGCACCCATGAGGGTCACAACTTCTTCCAGGTCGGGTTCCACTCCCTTTAATCCGCCAATCGCTCTCGCCAGATCGCGGGCGGTCGGAGAAATTAGGTCAAATTGCATCTGTCGGAAGAAAGCTTTATATACCTTGGATTTCGATTCAATCATCTCAATGATTCGTTCCGCCCGGTCGCCGTAAACATAATCGTTCGATAAAAAGTACGGGTAATCGCTCCTTGCCACTCGGTTATTGGCTGTGGCAATGTAACCAAGCGGTGGGTTGACCAGGTGTGGCATTTCCTCAAACGGGATATTTCCACTCCATTCGTATTCTCCACTCCAACCTGGGACGGGTACACTGCCATCTCCCCTGCTACGGATCGGAACACGCCCAAAAAGGGTATAGGCAATGTTCCCTTGGGTATCTGCATAAACCGTGTTCTGAGAAGGACTTGTGAACCAGCGCAGCGCTTCGTAGAACTCCAGGCAATCTTTTGCCAGGTTCATATGATATATGGCTTTGGTTGTAGTTTCTGGTTCGAGCGTTGTCCAGCGCAGCGCATACGATGGCTCATCTTCTTTAGCTCCTAAAATATAATTGACGATTGGACCGTGGCGGGTGAGTTTCACCTGCTCGATTACTGTATCACCGCCTTTCACTAAAATTTCCTCGCGGCGAATCTCGACCGGAAACCATTCACCCCGATATTCATACTCCCATAAGCCATCGGCTGTCGAACGAAGGTGTTCTTCATACAAATCCTGCACATCTGGGAAGCCATCTGTGAATCCCCAGGCTACCTTTCCATTGTGGCCAGCGATGATCAAGGGAACCCCAGGCAGGCTGATTCCGCTGACATCTATATCGCCACCAACCAGGTGATTCTCAAACCAGATCGCTGGGGCTGTCAATCCCAGATGCATATCGTTCGCCAGGAGTGGTTGGCCTTTGGCAGAACGGACACCTGAGACTACCCAATTGTTGCTCCCAGCGCCTTCTGAAGCCCCTGGACCGGTAAAGCGCCGGGCATTCTCCAGCTCAGAAGAGACTTTGGCAGCATCCAGGATCACTGGCCAGGATTCAGAAGCGCCGATTTCCAATTCGGCTACCCGTTCGGCTCCAAGCAAGGTTACCAACCTGCCGCGCTGGTATTCGGTATCCCAATTGCCACATAAGGACCATGACATCAATTTAGCCCAGGATAGGATATCCACCAGGCTCCAGGGTTCTGGCTGGTAACGTAGCAGCATAAATTCAACCGGTAATGACCCATGCTCCAGCCAGGCGTTCACCCCGGCGCAGTATGTTCCAAATAAATCACGAAGTTCCTCTGGGAGCAATTCAGCGTCCTTTTCAGCGGCCCGGCGTAACCCCAGAGTGCGCATGGCGCGATCCGCAGGTAAACCCACCTCTCCTAATACCTCAGCCAGCCGTCCAGAAACCAGGCGACGGTTGAAGTCCATCTGCCACATCCGCTCCTGGGCGTGAACAAATCCTTGTGCAAACAGAGCGTCTTCGATACTCTGACCGTAAATATGCGGAACCCCCCAGCGGTCACGCAGCACTTCCACCGGCGCGTTTAACCCTTTCAGGTGAATTTTCCCCTTGATCTTGGGTAACCTTGTACGGCTTATACTTTTCAGTCCTACCTTTAGCAACGGAGCAAGAATCGCATCTTTTAAGGCCATTTCTGCACCTCTTTTGAGTTTAGTGTGTGCGTTTTGGAGGCTCTTGCTATTTTACAATGTCTCGAAAAAATTGGTAGTTTTCAGGCTATTATATCCTAACGTAACCCAGGAACTTTATAATTAGCTCATTCCCGGGCTGTGTACATAGCCAGACTCTTCATCTCGGATTTCTAGTCTGAATAATGATGAAGAGTGTGCTATCATGGAGGAAATTGGCTCAAGAAATAAGGGAGAAGCTTGATGAAAATTATCTTGCGATGGATTATCTCAGCCTTTGCGATTGCTGTCGCAGCCTGGATTGTGCCGGGCATCTATGTTGACCCAGAACCCAAAGCGTGGGTAATCTTCGCTTTGATGGCGGTCATCCTGGGATTCATGAACGCCATTGTCCGTCCCATCCTGTCTTTCCTTTCCTGCGGGTTTATCATACTAACCCTGGGATTATTCACGGTGGTGATCAATGCTGCCACATTATGGCTGTCATCCTATGTTGCATTACATTGGTTCGGCATTGGTTTTCATGTGGTCGATTTCTGGTCCGCTTTACTAGGCGCGATCATCATCAGCGTGGTATCTTTTGTGCTCTCCATGGCCCTTTATGATAAGAGAGAATCAAGGAGATAGGATTTTCATAGCCCTATGATCGAGATGACCAGCCGAGAGCGCGTCTTGACCGCTGCTCACCGACAGGTGCCTGACCGGGTGCCGCGCGATATCTTGCTGGAAAAGCGAGTGGCGGAGATGCTAGCCAGGCGACTGGGGGGAGAGGACCTGCAGCAGGCACTGCGCATCGACGTGGTTTACCTCTACCCAGGCGCAACCATCATGAAAAATGACTATTCGCGCTACTTTCAGAAACCCAATGTCACCTGGGATGAGTGGGGGCGAGGCCGGATCTGGGATAACGAGGATCATTACGCGGAGTATCTCTACCCGCTTGAAAATGCTGAGACGGTGGACGAGATCCTGGACTATCCCTGGCCTGACCTGACCGAGGCTTATCGCTATACGAATGCTCGCAAGCAGGTCGAGATGCTACACGCCCAGGGTTACGCCGTGATTGGGGATATCTCGGAGACGGTTTTTGAAATTGCCTGGCAGTTGCGCTCGATGGACCGGCTGTTCGAGGATATCCTCCACCAGGATGAAAAAGCTATGGTGCTGTTGGATAAAATCACTGAACGGACGGTAGCCGGGGCGCGAGCCTTTGCCAAGGCTGGAGTGGATATCCTCTACACAGGCGATGACGTAGCAATGCAGACCGGCCTGATGATGAGCCGGAAAATGTGGCGGCAATGGTTCATGCCGCGCCTGGAGCGGGTGATCCTGGCAGCGCGCCAGACCCGTCCGGATATCTTGATTAAATACCACAGTGACGGAAAAATCAACGATCTCATCCCTGATCTGATCGAGGCTGGGGTCGATATTCTCAATCCAGTCCAACCCGAATGCGTAGATCACGCCTGGCTGAAGAAAACTTATGGCAACCAATTGGCTTTTGATGGGGGGTTGGGGGTTCAATCTGTATTACCCTTTGGTACAACAGAACAGGTACGTTCTCATGTAAAGGAAACGATTGCCACCCTGGGAGCAGGTGGCGGCTTGATCATCGGGCCTTCGCATGTCATCGAAAGGGATACATCGTTTGAGAACATTATGGCGATGCTGGAAGCTATTGACCAATATGGGAGAACTGATTCTTGATCAAAGCCCTATGGCATGAATACCCATTAACCCGGGTCGGTTGACTTTTTACCGCTACTACCCTACACTTAAGCCATGCTGGCGCGTGTCTTCTCCTGTGCTGTGATTGGATTAGAGGGGGTGATCGTCGAAGTAGAAGTCGATACCAGTCCTGGATTACCCTCTATTGTCATAGTCGGCCTGCCGGATGCTGCCGTCCAGGAGAGCCGCGAGCGAGTCCAGGCAGCAATCAAAAACGCCGGGCTGTTCTATCCCCGCAAACGTCTGACCGTCAACCTGGCACCGGCCTCGGTGCGCAAGGAAGGCCCAGCTTATGACCTGCCCATCGCCCTGGGTGTGCTGGCAGCTACGGAGCAAGTTCCTTCGGAGCAACTGACGGGAACACTGGTGATTGGCGAGCTCTCACTGGATGGCAGCGTGCGCCATGTGCGCGGCGTTTTGCCGATGGTAGCGGTCGCCCGGCAAGAAGGTGTGCGACGGGTGATCGTCCCGCAAACCGACGCAGCCGAAGCCGCCTTGATTCCGGACCTGGAAGTCATACCAGTCGCCAATTTGATTGAGCTCTACCGCTTCTTGAACGGCGACCTGTCCATCGAACCGCATCCCCCTGTAGTAGCCAGTGATCTGCCCGTCAGTGTTCTGACTGATTTCGGCGAGATCAAAGGCCAGGAACATGTCAAGCGCGCTCTGGAGGTAGCGGCAGCAGGCGGGCATAATGTTTTGATGATCGGCCCCCCTGGAGCCGGCAAGACGCTCCTGGCACGCGCCCTACCCTCCATCCTGCCACACCTGACCATCGATGAGGCATTGGACGTGACCCGCATCTATTCGGTGGCCGACCAGCTTCCGCCAGAGGTACCGCTCATCCGCTCTCGACCATTCCGCTCCCCGCACCACACCATCAGCCATGCCGGGTTGGTGGGCGGCGGTAACCAGCCACACCCGGGCGAAATCTCGCTGGCTCACCGGGGAGTACTCTTCTTGGACGAGTTTCCAGAGTTCGGACAGCGCGTCCTGGAAGTACTGCGCCAGCCTCTGGAAGATAAGGTCGTCACCATCAGCCGGGCACAGGGCTCTTTAACCTTCCCGGCCAATTTCCAATTGGTGGCGGCCATGAATCCCTGCCCGTGCGGCTATTACGGTGACCCGCTCAAGCCCTGCACCTGCTCTTCCAGCGCGATCACCAAATACCAGAAGCGTATCTCCGGGCCGCTCTTGGACCGCATTGATATCCACATCGAGGTGCCGCGCGTCGAATATGATAAGTTAAGCGACGCCCGTCTGGGTGAACCCTCGCAAACCGTCCAGGCACGCGTCGAAGCAGCGAGAGAGCGGCAGAGACAACGCTTTGGATGGGATGGACGGCCGCCTACCCAGGCACATGGCAATCACCCGGCAAATGCTTCCCCGGCTCGCCCCGCCCCTTCCTGCAATGCTGAGATGCACCCAGCCGAGGTGCGCAAGCACTGTACCCTGGATGCAGCTGGCAGCAGCCTGATGAAAACTGCCATGCAGCAACTGCAGCTCTCGGCGCGGGCCTACCACAGGGTGCTCAAGCTGGCCCGCACCATCGCCGACCTGGCGGGAAGTGAAACGATCCAGCCAGCCCACCTGGCTGAGGCACTGCAATACCGGCCCAGAATGATGTAGGTTAGGCTGCGACTCCTCTCCCTGATGGGATGGCAAGCATTTACCTTTCCCCAGATGATCGAATTCTACCCCTCACGAAGGTCGTGGCTGCCATCGGGGATTTTCTTTTCGCATTCACAATGCTGGGTTTTACCGACCCCGGGTGGCTGATCAATATCTGGCCCCGAAAGCTAACCCCGCTGACCGCCAGGGTGATCAGCGGGTGATTTTCCCTTTTTGGCATAGGAGGGATTGTCATTTCCCGCAACAAACGCTGGAGTGGGTGGAAGGTGGGACTGCAAAGTATTGGATTGTGGCAGTTGCTGGTGGTGATTGCTGTATTTCTCAACCCGGTTGACTTTGTTGGGACAGTCGCCAACTGGTATCTTGCCAGCAAGGTTTTGGGTTGGCTGTTGAAGCAATCCTCTAAGTTATAGGGAACGTTGGCGAAGAAACCATCGGGCAAACAGACAACAACTCACTTGAGATAACCCAACAAGTATGCCTCAGGCTAATCTATGATTGGCACGCAAGGTCAGCCCCAGACCGTTAATTGCTGACTTTTTCGATCTCCTCAATGAAATATACGTCAGGTCGGGTTTTGACTCCAGCTCGTTGCATAGCCTGGCGCAATTCATCAGATTGTGCGTGGAGACGTGCATTCTCCAGAGTATCCCACTCTAAAAGGATTACGATCTCGTCTGGGTTGTCGGCGTTGCGGAACAGATATCCTCCTTTAGACCCGAGGGCTTTGCGTTTGGATGCGAAATCATCAAACTCAGGCTTCCATTGGGCATAATTTCCAATCGTGTGACGGATAAGCAAGTACGGCATGAAATAGTCTCCTTGGATTCATCGTAATATATACTAATAAGATCAATATACTATTTAATTAATATATTGTCAAGGGTTGCGGGTTTACCACTTCCCACCCCCGGAATTCACTGGCTCATAACTATGGTAATCCAGTGCCTAATTAAAATTCCAACGGGACAAAAAAAGGTGATACTCATCTGTGACTGTTTCGTCAGCCAAGTGAAAGCAAGCCCAAGGAAATCCAATGCCAGTATCCAAACCGATCATTTTCAAATTTTTTCTAACGTCACGTATAATTAATTATCCACGTAGCTGGTCAGGATATGGAAACTATCTGCCTGAGCGCAAGCCTGAAATTCATGGATATCATCCGGACCACGATTCTCAAATTCGAGGAGATTGGTATCCGGGCTTTCTTTCCCAATCTAGATGCCGGTTTCGACAAAGATAATCTGGATATGGGGGCAATGAAGCATCTGATTCAAGACCATTTTCAAGCAATCGACAGCGCAGAGGCATTATATGTCATAGATCCAGAGGGTTATATTGGAACCCTGGTCAAGGTTGAAATTGGTTATGCATGGGGAAAGAGAAAACCAGTGTATTTCACCGAGAAAGCAAATTCACCTGACCTGGACTCGTTATCAAAAGGTGTAATCGCCCTTGATTCCATTAAACTATTTTGCGATCTTTAAAAAGGCTAATATCCTGGT
>Ga0315268_10000180_pt1 | contig 74039 bp, 63 predicted proteins | sample C1_top_MG_FD_204535 | JGI IMG/M metagenome (GOLD analysis project Ga0315268, IMG submission 204535) | Sediment microbial communities from Yellowstone Lake, YNP, Wyoming, USA - C1_top | ecosystem: Environmental > Aquatic > Freshwater > Lake > Sediment | place: USA: Wyoming | collected 2017-08-01 | reverse complement strand
GCGCATTGGCGCTGCGAGGAAGAGACCCATTGGACCGCCGATGCGATTCTTCAGGAGGACAAACGCCGGCTCGCGTGGTCACGCCACCCCAACGGCGTCTTCGTCGCCTCGGCGCTGCGCATGATGGGGCTCAACATCCTGGCCGTCGCGCGCAAGCTCAGCCGGCTTGGCTACAGCAAGGACGCGCCGACGTGGCGCCAGGTCGCCGAGCACTTCTTCTTGACCCTGTGCGCCAGCACGTTGCTGACAGAGAGCTTCGACGCGCCGTCTGCGTAATGGCCCGCCCCGGCGTCGCGCATCCCTCGACATCTCTGCGTGTCACGCGCCCCTCACCGGGCTATCGGATTCGTGCGCCCATGGCGCCCGTGCGTGGCTGCGTCAGCACGCCAGACCGTCATTTTCCCTCACTGCTGGCCCGTCAGGGATCGGTCGTGCCAGGGCAGTCAACGATAAATTGCGGGCGGTCGTTTAGGGCGTCTGCAGGCGCAGCGGGAAGTGCCGCTTGGCTGGCTCGTTGGCGACCACGACGCGCAGGTCGGGCGACTCCAGGATGTCGAGCGGATCGACGATGGCGTCGCGGTTCATGATCGCACCGTAAGATTTTTCGGGCCGCCCGCCGATTCGTGGCGCGTGCTCGCTATCGGCGGCGCGAAAGAACTCGGTGACGACCTCGCTGCAGTAGTAGCTGTCGTTACCGGGCACGAGGTCCCAGTCGTAGGGCTTGCCCTCGAGCCCCTTGACGCGCGCGATGCCTCGAGCCACTTGCTCGGGGGTCAGCTCGGGGTTGCGCAACACGACGTAGGAGTCGCGGTAGAAGCGATCGAAGAAGTCATCGACCGGCTCTTCGACGACGCCTTGGTAGTCCTTCTTGAAGCCGAGCAGCTCGGCGAGAAAGTAGAAGGGGGCGGTGAGCAGGTCGATGACGCGGCCAAAGGTGGTGCGCTATGTGTCCTCGGTGGCCATCGAGTGGACGACCTTGCCGTCGCCGATATAGACGAGGGCGTGGCTGACGCTACCGCGGTTGCCGCACAGGATGGTGTCGCCGGGCTTGAGGTTGGGCAGGACATCGGCGCGAATGTCGGCGCCGCGCAGGCGCTTCGGTGCGCTCGGATCGCGCGCGGCGTCGCCACGGCCAAAACCGAACCAGATCGCGGCATGACGCACGAGGCGCATGAGCCCGCCGCCTTTGCCCTTGTCGATCATGATCTCTTCGCGCTGTGGCGCCGTCGTCACGACCGCATCGACGTCGGCATTGCCCGTCTTGCGCGCGAGGCCGCGCATGAGATCGTTGGCGGCGCCGAAGCTGGTCGAGCCCTGTGCGGCGCCGGTCGCTGGCAGCGCTGGCGCGGCTGGCTCGTTGATCGTCGTCGGTGCCGCCGGCGAAACTTCTTCGTTCGCCGTCACCGCTGGTCGTAGAACGTCGAGAGACGAGGGTCGGGTGGTGGCCATGTTATACCCTAAGCGCTCTGCTATTGATGTCGGGCATGGTGGTGGCGGTGGTCACGAGAGCGCACCGGCACGTCCAGGATGACGACCCGGGCGCCGCTCCAACTCACAAGCCCGCTACACCGCTCCCCGACTGAGATTGAGTTACCTGCTTGAAGGTCACATGCCCGTTGCCAGGGTGATAGACCCCGGTGAACGTCCGCAAGCGCGGCACGGCGTGATGCCCAGTGAAGGTACCATGGTACTCGTTCGCCTTGAGGGTGAATTCCGTCGCTGCGCCCTTCGCCTTGTGAAGCTTCAAGCTGCCGGGAACAATCTCCATGATGCTTGTGTATTGACGCGGGAACTGCCTGGCGAAGGCCTGCTCGATCTTCTCTCTCATCGTCTTGTTCAGATTGGCCTGCGTCGGGACGACAACGCAGCCTCCCTGCCGGATTCCTGTAGTAGTCATCATGCTCTCCTGCGGTTGGGGTGGGTTGAGTCGAAGATGGTTATCGGCGTCGCCCCCGATTTGTTGTGCAAGTTCAAGCTAGCGTGCGTCCGGCACCATCGCCGCGAGGGCTCGCTCGAGTGGCTCGGCCTCGTTGTCGGCGCGCAACATCGTCACGAGCAAAGCGCCGCCAGCGCGCCCGGTCGCCAGGCACTGCATCGCGCCGACGCTGCGCACGTCTCCCGTAGCGCCGCTGCCGCCGCGAGCGCGCGTGAGCCGGCCACGCCAACGCACGCGCCCGGGCTCCACCTGTGGCGCGCCATCGAGCACGAGATCGAGCCCGGCGGCACCGACGAGCTCTTTGAGCATCGCCGGCTCGCTAGCGCGGCGTAGATCGGCGTCGCACGACTGCGGGGTCGGGATGTCCATGATGACGAGCTGCGCGAGGAGGCCAGGAACGAGATAGAGAAACTGTCGGCCGCCACCGCCGCTGCCCTCGCGCAGTAAGTAAGCGCCGGCGGGCAGACGCAGCGCGGCGCCGCTGGCCACGGCGAGCGGTGCGGGCGGTGCCGCGGGCACGACCCGCAACGAGTTCATAAAAGCCCTCGCCATGGCGCCGTCGGGCTTGAAGAGCCCTTCTTCGGTGCCGAGGGCGACGACGGTGAAGCCGAAGCCCGTGGTCATGAACGTGCGCATCTCGCCCCTGAGCTGACCTTGGCGGTCGGTAAACGACAGCGCGCGGCCACGCTCGGTCCCGGCGAGCGTCGCGTCAACGTGGCCGAGCACCTTCGGACCTTGGACCATGGTGAGCTGCTTGATGAGCTGCTCTTGGGCCGTGTCGATCTCACGTCCGACATCGGCGGCGTCGGCGCGCCAAGTCGTGACGGTATAGTTCAAGACGAGGGCGCCACCGTCGGCGAGCGTGATGAGCGTCGCGCCAGTTCCGTCCTCGACGCGGCGCAGCTCGAAGCCGGTCGGGAAGGTGACCTGCACGGGCAGCGCGGGACAGCGCAGTACACCGTCCGGGCGCAGATCGACGCGCTCGCGCCCGCTGAGACAGGGCGGACCGACTTGCGGGAGCATCGGCACCCAGGCGCGGCTCTCGGCGTCGGCGTGCGCGACCGGTGCGAGCCCGAGCGCCGCGAAGAGGCTCGCACAGACGCGCAGCGCGTGGGCCACCGCGCACCGCGTACGACGGCACGTCCGCTCACTTCGCATCGACCGCCTCGCGCAGCTCGAGCGGCTGGCCGTCACGCAGCACCGCGATGATGATGGGTGCCTCGCCCACCTTGCGCACCGCGTCCGACAGACGGCGGCGGTCGACGGCGCGACCTTGCACGGAGACGATGACGTCCCCCGTGCGCAGGCCGACGCGCTCGGCCCTTGTGCCCATCGGCACCGAGGCGACGGTCGGTCGTCCCTCGGGGCCCTCCGTCGTTGTGACGCCGAGTCGCACGCGCGCCGGCGCCGGCAAGAGCTCGCCCGGGTCGGGCAGGCCGAGGCGCGCGAGCGTGGCGCGTAACGTGTCCGCGGCAGTGTTGTGGGCCTGCACCCGGTCGCTGCCCTCGCTTACGGGTCGCGAGAGGGCCGCTAGCGCTGCGGCGATGCCTCGCTCCACCTCGTCACGGCCAGCGGCCGTCACGCTCGCGGCCGACATTTGGCCGCGCACCCAGGCGCGAAAGGCATCGAAGCGGCGATCGGCCACACGCCTGAGGATTGGGCCCGGCTCGTGCAGCTTGCCGCCGGTCAGCGTCCGCCCCTCCACCTCCCAGATCGGACCTATGCCGCCGCCCCAACGCTGATAGACATCGAAGGCGCCAAAGTGTTGCAGGCTGAGCTCTTGCGGCGTGCGGCCCGTGACTTCTTCAGAGACGTCGCGGCCGCATTCGCGCGCCTGGGCCTGCACCGTAATGCGGTCATCGGTCTCGACGATGTGCACCCGCCGGCTGCCCTCGATGACCTTGACGTGTTTGGTCTTGCCCTCGAGCCAGACGTCGAGCTCGGTGCCGACGATGACGTTGCGACTGCGGTCCCACGGATCGCCCGGCAGGTAGAGCCTGTCGATGCGGTCGAGGATGTAGGCGAGTGAGTGGTAGCGGTTGGCCTCGGTATCCGCGAGGTTGGCCGCGACGAGCATGCGCACCGACGCGCCGGCCGCGATCAGGGCCGCGCAGGCCGCGTCGTGGACCGCAGGCTTCGGATCCTTGAGCTCGGCCACGAGCGCCTGCCCGTCAGCCGCGCGAGTCGGTGTCGAGGCCGCGACGATGAGCAGGACGAGCCAGGGCGTAGGCATGCCCCCCCTTGTTAGCGGAAAACTCGGGCCGAGGCCACCCGGGCCGGTCGCGTGGCGGCGAGGAGACCGGCCATAGAGCTTGAAGTGTTCGCCCTCGGTGCGAGGGGATCTCAAATCTGCATTCTCATGACGAAGGGCATAGGGATCGTCGAGCGCCGCTGTCAGACCACCGAGCGCGGCGAATACCTGTAGGCTCGCCCTGACAGCCGCGTGACGATGCTGGGCTACGTCGACGCCCGGTGGCGCAACACGTGCGGCGCCGCCAGGATGCAGTGCGTCACCGCCGTTACGAAACCGGCCGCAATCGGCGCGCTGTTCTGCCTTGCCTTGAATCTCCTGCGCAGGTGGATCGTCTAGACCACCTAAGCGGCGTTTGGCTGCGGGATGTATGACGATTCAGCGCTCTCGAGAGGAGTCTATATGATGCGTGCAAAGCTGGTTGTGCTCACGGTTTGCTTCTCGACGTCGGTCGCCGCACGCGCCGCGGATTGGAGGACGACCTTCGCACCGAACGCGGTCGCCACGTATCTCACGGGCGACGGGCTCGCTCTTGCGGTGGTGCCCGCGGGCAAGACGCCCAAGGACGCGAAGGCCGCCGCCCTGGCATTGAGTGCCGCGCTGAGCGGCGCCAAGGGCGCCAAGAGCTTAGTTAAAGTGCCGCAGGCCCCTGCGCTCGCCAAACTCGACGACGCGGTGATCGTCACGCGGCTTCGCAAGAGCAAAGCCAATCACGTCCTCGTGGTGCGCGTCGCACCCGCCACCGCAGGGGCGTTGAGCGCGAGCGTGTCGATCTACGACATGGCAGGCACTCTCCTTGGCAGTTTCACGGCTGCCGCCGGCACCCCCCTCGTCGCGAAGGCGCAAAATACCGGCGCGGAGCCCCAACAGGTGGCGAACGCTACCGCACCGAGCCCAGTCGCACCGAGCCCAGTGGCACCAAGCCCACCCGCTGCGCGCGAGGAGCCCGCCGCGACCGAAAGCTCGCCCGCGGACGCGAGCGACGCCACGAGCTCCAGCGCCGCACCCACCGGCGAGTCCACGAGCGCCGCCAACGACCCCGCACCGGCACCCGCCGCACCCACCGCCACGACGGCCACGACGGCCACGACGGCCACGACGGCCACGACATCGAGTCCGGCCGCAGCACCGGTGCCGACACCGATCGAGCCCTCGCCATCAGACTACCGCGTCGGGCTGGCGCTGAACGTCGCGGCGGGACTCCACTCGACCTCGCAGGCGGTGGGCGGCGGTACAACGACGACGGGTACGAAGGCGGCCGTTTCGTTCGAGGTTCATCCCGCCTTTCGCTACAGTCGCACGCAAGCGATCGGTGCCACCTATTTCCTCAATCGCTACTCCATGCCAGCATCGACGTCGATGTCGTTCAGCGGTGCGATGGGCGTGTGGCGCTACTTTGTACCCATCGGACCGGTCGATCCGTTCTTCGAGCTCGGCGCGGGCTGGTGCTGGCTGAAGACCTCCGCATCGGCTGCTGGGCTCGCGATGAGCAGCGAGGCTCATGGCGTCAATCTCGCGGCTGGCCTTGGGGCGGTTTACTACGTGCTCGACTTCCTCGGTGTCGGTCTGAGCGCCCGCGTCAACCTCCCCATGTTCACGAGTCTGTGCATGAACTCGGGGAGCGGCAACGTCTGTGGCACGCCGAGCTCCAACATGAAAGACATCTGGTACGGCGCCTCGCTGCTCTTCAATCCGTTTGCGTTGTAGGTGGGCACAGCGACGTCATGACTCGCCTCAGCGCGGCGGTGCGCGGCTGCGCTCTGTGGTCGCGGCCCCACCGCCGCCACGCTGCCTCCTCACCGACCACGCGGACCTGCTCGCCACCGGGCCAGATACCGAGCGCACCTACGGGTAGACAATGACACTGGCGTAGGCGCTCCAGCCGGTGGCGGCTTGGTAGCTCGCGACGTCCGCCGAGTTCGGCACGTGAATTTGGAAGCCGCTCCCCACCAGGCCGAAGGCCTGGGACGACGCCGGAAGGCCCGGCGGCGTCGACGCCAGCAGGGCGACACTGGTCAAAGCGCTGCATAGAAAGAACGCATAGCTCCCGATGGAAGTCACGCTCGCGGGCAGGGTGATGCCGGTCAAAGCGCTGCATAGAAAGAACGCATAGCTCCCGATGGAAGTCACGCTCGCGGGGAGGGTGATGCCGGTCAGCCCGGTGCAATTTTGGAACGCGCCGCTCCCTATGGAAATCACGCTCGCGGGGAGGGTGACGCCGGTCAGCCCAGTGCAACTTTCGAACGCGTAGTCCCCAATCGAGGTCACGCCCATGGGGAGGGTGACGCCGGTCAGCCCACTGCAACCTCGAAACGCGGAGTCCGCTATCGAAGTCACCGTCGCCGGCATGCCGCTGTAAGCGCCCGTCATGCCGGCGGGCACTGTCAGGAGTATGGTCTGGTCTTTGTTGAACAGGACTCCCGCCGCGGACGAGTACGCAGGGTTGGCCGCGTCAACCGAGATGTTGGTCAGGGCCCGACAAGAGCCGAACGCGGCGGTGCCGATGGAGGTGACGCTCGCGGGGATGCTGACACCGGTCAGCTTGGGGCAGGCAAAGAACGCGTAGCCCCCTATGGAGGTGACGCTCGCGGGGATGGTGACGTTGGTCAGCCAGCCGCTGCCGAAGAACGCGTTGCTCCCTATGGAAATCAAGCCCGACGAAAGGCTGAGGGTGGCTAGCCCCGTGCAATTCTGGAACGCGGAGTCCCCGATGGACGTCACACTCGCGGGCACGGTGACGCTGGTCAGCCCCGTGCAATCTTGAAACGCGCTGGTCCCTATCGACGCCAAAGCTACGGGGAGGGTCACACTCGACAGCCCGCTGCAACCTTGAAACGCATAGTTCCCTATCGAAGTCACGCCCGCGGGAATGGCGATGCCGGTCAGCCCGCTGCAACCTTGAAACGCATAGTTCCCTATCGAGGTCACGCCCATGGGGAGGGTGACGCTGGTCAGTCCGCTGCAACCTTGAAACGCATAGTTCCCTATCGAGGTCATGCCCATGGGGAGGGTGACGCTGGTCAGTCCGCTGCAACCTTGAAACGCGAAGTCTGGCATCGACGTCAGGCTCGCGAAGATGCCAATGCTCGACAACCCGCTGCAGCCCATAAACGCACCCGTCCCGAGCGAAGTCACGCTCGCGGGGAGGGTCACGCTGGTCAGCCCGCTGCAACCTCGAAACGCATAGGCCCCGACCGAAGTCGTGGTCGCAGGTATGCCGTTGTACGCACCGGTCATGCCACCGGGGGCTGCAATGAGAGTTGTCTGGGCCTTGTTGAAGAGGACTCCCTGCGATGACGAATAGTTCAGGTTCGCCGGGTCGACCGAAATGCCGGCCAGACTTCCGCACCCTGTGAATGCCCCGGTCCCAATGGACGTCACGCTCGCGGGGATAGTGACGCTCGTCAGCCCAGTGCACCCTGTGAATGCCCCGGTCCCGATGGACGTCACGCTCGCGGGGATAGCGACGCTCGTCAGCCCAGTGCAACCGTCGAAGGCACTGCTCCCTATCGACGTGACGCTCGCCGGGATAGTGACGCTCGTCAGTCCGATGCAACCTTGAAAGGCATTGCTCCCTATCGACGTGACGCTCGCCGGGATGGTGACGCTCGTCAGCCCAGTGCAACCCTTGAAGGCACTGCTCCCTATCGACGTGACGCTCGCGGGGATGGTGACGCTACCGAGCCCGGTGCACCCTTGGAAGGCACTGTCCGCTATCGACGTGATGCTCGTGGGGATGGTGACGCTGGTCAGTCCGCTGCAGCCATAGAACGCGTAGCTTGCTATCGACGTCACGCTCGCGGAGATGGCGATGCTGGACAACCCGCTCGAGCCCCAAAACGCACCAGTCCCTATCGAAGTCACGCTCGTGGGGAGGGTCACGCTGGTCAGCCCGCTGCAACCTCGAAACGCATAGGCCCCTATCGCGGTGACGCCGGGAGGAACCGACAGTGCGCCCGTTGGCGCGGTGCCATAGCCCGTCAGCGCAATCGTGCTCGAAGCCGGCGGGCTCGAGAAGGTGAGGATCGAAGGTATCCAGACCGCATACAAGATCACATCGCTCGAGCCCATCGCCCACGCGGCACCGGCCGTATGCGTGGCGCTCGACCCCGTCGTGGTCGCATTCGTTGTCCATCCCGCGAAGACGTAGCCGGCGTTGGCCAGGCCACCGCTGTTGGCCATCGTGGTAACGACATGACCCTGCAAGTAGTTGGTGGTGTCGGTCGGCGCCACGCCGCTGGTATTGCCATTGCCGTCGTAGGTCACTGCGTAGGAGGGAAGCGTCGTCCAGTTGGCGTACAAAGTGACGTCGCTGCCTATGTTGAACGTCTGCCCTTGCGTAAGGGTCGCGCCGCTCCCGTCCGCCTTCGTGTTCCAACCAATGAAAGTACTGCCACTCTTGAGCAGCGAGGCTGGTTTTCCGAGCACCGTGGCCGTTTGACCCTGGGTGTAGCTCACACTGTCTGTCGGGGGCGTCCCGTCGGTATTGCCGTTGCCGTCATACGTGACAGTGTAGGTGAGGGGGGCCCACTGGGCGAACAACGTGACATCGGCGGTGCCCATGTTGAAGGATTGCCCTGGCAGGTAGGTGGTACCGCTCCCGTCGGCCCGCGTATTCCACGCGACGAAGCGGTTGCCGCTCTTGACCAGAGAGCCGCTGTCTCCGAACACGGTGACCGTCTGACCCGGTGCGTAGCGGGCACTGTCTGTAGGTGCCGTTCCGTCGGTATTGCCGTTGCCGTCATACGTTGCGGTGTAGGTAAGAGGGGTCCCCTCGGTGGATAGCGCCCACTTGGCGTACAGGGTGACATCGGCGGTGCCCATGCTGAAGGTCTGCCCTGGCAGGTAGGCGGTACCGCCGCCGTCGGCCTGCGAATTCCACGCGACGAAGCTGTTCCCATTCTTGACCAGAGAGCCGCTGTTGGCCAGCACCGTAACGGTCTGACCCGGCGCGTAGGTGCCGCTATCGATCGGCGCCGCCCCGTCGGTGTTGCCGTTGCCGTCGTAGGTGACACTCAGGCCCGCCGGACGATCCGAGCTCGGCTCGAACGGGCTTTGACGGGTGCAGCCGCTCGCGGCCACCAACGACACCCACACAATAACCCATCGCATCGTCATCCTCCGAAGCGGGCGAACGCTGCCAACAGGACCGGCGCCGCGCTCGCACCTTTGGCATAGGCGGCGCGGTCATAGCTGTAGACGTACTCGAGGCGAACGCCCGCGACGACGTTGCTCCAGCGAGGCAGCGGTAGAGCATAGCCAACGCAGGCCCCGACGCCGACACCCTGACCGAACTGTCCGGCGGGACCGGACACGGTTCGTGCATACGCCGAATAACGGGCGACCAGGCCTGCCTCGATGGGCTCCCGGATGGCCCACAGCCGCACCGCTCCCGTGAACGTCCGCGGGTAGACGTACCCCGCGCCAAGCTCGACCCAACGCCAGACGCCAAACACCCCCACGGCGGCGCCCGCGCCCAACAGCACGTCGTCCGCGTTCACCATCGGACCCGCCTCGACGCCAACGGCGAGACGCAGGCGGAGGAGTTCTTCGCCGGCCGACGACCACCAGCGCGGCTGGCTATCGGATGCGCCAGGCGGCGTGGCCGGGCCTGCTGCCTCTGCCGAAGTCGCCACCGGCACCGTCGTCTTGGCCTCCAGCAGCGGGACCTGCCGGCACGGCGGGGGGTCACGCGACGGCCGAACGACGACGGGCGCGTCGACGCTCCCGTAACGTGCCGGACCGTTGCCCAACTCGTCGAAGACCTGGATGAAGTACTCTAGTGACCCACTCAGAGCGCTGGCCTCGATCGTGGCGCTAAAATCGCCCTGGGAGCCATGTGCGGCAAACGGCACGCTCTTCCATAGGGCCCTGTTCCCGTTCCGATAGATGACACTCGGATCGAACAGCTTGGAGTCGTCCAAGAAGCGCGCCTGAATGACGAAGGCACGACCGCGCGCGTAGACCTCGCACGGCTCATGCACAATCAGCGGCGGCAGACGATCCTCCGCCCGCGCCACGCGCCCGGCCGAGCCGATGACACTCACGAGCACGGCGAGCGCTGTCAGACCTGGGCGACTCTGGGCTACGACCGAAGTTCCCATTCAACGCGCACCCCACTCGCGCGCGAGCGCGACCGACGCCTTTCGTTGCGAGCACGACGGTCGCCCTTGACGCACGGACACCAGCGCGCGTCGACCGACACGGCGGATCATCTAGAGCATGCCCGCCTACTGCCGCGATGTCTAGCGGTTCGTGAGTCAAGTTTCGCGTCTAGGGGAAGGTGCTCTGCGCATCACTGTGGCGCGCCGCAAGCGAGCCAATCGAGAAGCCGATGCTGCGTGCTCGACGGCAGCCCTACCCGCGGCGGCATGGCGTCCGCGGCGAGCTTGCCTTCGACAGTGCTGGCGAGCCCCTGCACGCCGGCATAGCTGTTGACGAACGAGTGGCAGCCGCTACAGTTCGCCTTGAACACCGCGCCCGCATAGTTGGTCCACGTATCGGTCATGGTAACACAACCCGCGCCAGCGCTCGCCGGGTCAGCGACGCAGCTACCGTCGGTGCAAGTCGAGCCCGCCGCGCAACCGCTAGCGCTCGTGCACGCAGGCCCCGTGCCCGAGCCGAGGGGCGCCGTGCCGCAGGCCGCAGGCCGCAGCGGCCAAAGCCACGCAAGCCAACCCAACGATTCAACCCCGCAAGGGCTTCGCCCAAGCCGAGGCTAAGCCACGCGCAGCGAACGCAAGTGCGCGCGCACCATCTCGACATGGCCACGCAACACATAGAGCTGATCGGCAAACGAAGGTGGCGTCTCGATCTCGTTGACCGCCCGATCGATCTCGTCGAGGCGCTTGATGATGTTCTCGTGCTGCTGCGGATCGAGAGGCCCGAGCGACTCACGCTCGATGGCCATCAAGGCCCCGTACCAGCGATAGATGCGCGAGCGCACACGCCATCGATAGAGATTCGGCACGACCTTGGTCGCCGGCACGAGCAGCACGAGCACCGGCAAGAAGATCACGAGCAAGCGGTCGGCGATGCTCGCCAACCAAAAGGGCAGCAGCTTGTAGAGCACCTTGCCGCCAGACTTATAGTAGCGCTCGGCGTCACGGCTCACCGGGAACTCACGCTCGACGGGCGTCGGGAACTCGCCCGCCTCACGATACAGCCCCGCGCTACCGTGCACCTCTTGCGCCGCCGCGATGAGCAGGTCGGAGAGTGCCGGGTGCAGGTTGTTCTTGGCCACGAGCTCGACCGTAAAGCCAACGAGCTCAGTCGTAACCGGCGGATAGTTGCGCGCGATGTCGATGGCCCCTTGCGGCAGCGTCAGATGCGACAGAAACCGAAACTTGCGCCGATACCCTTCAGCCTGCTCGAAGCTCATGAGCGAAATGCCCGCGGCTTCGCGCATCAAGGTCTGCACCTGCTTGGTCACCGAGTCGCCGGAGACAAAGGCCGCGTCGATCGTGCCGGCGATGAGGGCATGGGCCGCGTCCTCGCCCGACAGCTCGAGCAACGTACTGTTCTTCTCATCGAGGTTATTGGCCGCGAGGAGCTTGCCGACCAAGGCGCGCGTACCACTGCCGAGGGGGCCGACCGCGAGGCGCTTGCCCTTGAGCTCAGTCACGCGCCGCACCACGACGGGCCCGCGGTAGTAGACCATGAGGGGTTGCACGAAGAGATTGCCGAGCGACATGAGATGCGAGATGTCGATGCCGTCGGTGAGGCCGCCTTGCACGAACGCCACGTCGGCCTTGGACTTCGGATCGGCCAACAGGCGCAGGCTGTCGAGACCGCCTTGCGACGGCACAATCTCGACCTTCACGCCGTAGCCATCGATGATCTTCTTGTACTTCTCGGCTTGGGTGCGAAAGCTGCTCGCCTCAGGACCACCGACCAAGCGAATGACGTTGGGCGGGGCCGGGTCGACGTACTTCACCGTGGCCCAGATCGCGGCCGCGATGAGCAGCGTGACGGGAAGCGTGACCATCCAATGCTCGCGCAAGGTCACGGCGAGGGGTTGCGCGAGTCGACGCGGGTCGATGATCTGGCGTACGCGAGGGTCCATGAGCGCTTGATGATCCTAGCCCTGCGGCACGCGCAAGCCAAGCCCCCTGCGCCGCAGTCACGGCGCCCCCAAGAGAGCTGGCGGTGACCGCGGCTAGCGGTCAGCCGCGCGCTACGGCCAGGCGTAGAAGCCGACACCGCTCGGCGTAGCGAGCCACTTGATGCCGCCCGCGCCAATGGCGATCCGCGCGACGCGCAAGTTGGCGAGGCCGTCGGGCGTGCGACGGATGCCGGTCCACGACGGCAGCGTGAGATCAGCGCGCACGAGCGAGGGCTCAACGTTGGCGCGCGCGTCGAAGCCGCTCCACGCGATGTCGCGGCTCGCCGCCGGGCTGCCGAGGACGCGCGACTCGATGGCGATGTCGAAGACGGGCGTGCCATTGACGAACACGTTGGCGCCGGCCGACGGGGTTGCGCTGCGATACGCCACCCAGGTGTCGCTCACCGCGTCGAAGCGCAAGAGGCTCGGCTCATCGGTGCCAAACCACACGCCGCCGCTCGCGTCGACCGCTACGGCTTCGACGATGCTATCGACGCCGCCCGCCAAAAACGGCGCCGTCAAATTGTCGAGAGGCGCGAGCGAGCAGTCGGTGAAGGGCGAAGCCCACCGATAGGCGTAGAGTCCGTCCGTGCCGAGATAGACGGCGTTGCCGATGGCCTCGTACGCCGCATCGAAGACGCGCACGACGCCATCGAGGCAGGCGACGCCCGAGGCCGACGTAGCAGGGCTCGCGAGCCAGACCACGCCCGCGTCGGTGGCGGCGACGAGCGCGCCGGCCGGCAACGCCACGAGCGCGAGCGTGCGGGGACTCGCTACCGGTTGACCGACGGCGTTGGTGTAGTCGCGCACCAAGTTGCACTCGACAGGGTTCGCAAGGTTGGCCACGGCGAGCGAATAGTCACCGCCCGAGGCGTTGGTCATCGGGCAGGCGATGAGTCCGTCATCGGTGCCGAAATAGATCGAGGTCCCGACCGCAAGGATGGCGTTGACGGGGCTTCGCCCGGCTATGAGCGTGTTGAGCAGCACGCCGTAGAGGGTCGCCGTGCCGAGGGTGGGGACCGCGCCCGTGCCAACGCCAGCAAAGAGCGTCAGCTCCTCCTGACCGGCGGCGGCGTCGAAGTAGCCGACGTAGAGGGCGCCCGCGCCGAGCGGCAAAATGGCGTGCACATCGCCGTTGAGCTCCGCAGCCGGCATCGTGCCCGTCGAGACGAGAGAGGTCCCGACGATCACGTCGTCCTGCGCCGTCGCGCTCGCGCCGCAATTGTCCGTAACCTTGGCGACGAGCGTGTGGCGGCCGTTGCTCGGCGCAGGGGCCATCGACCACAGCGTCGTGTGGGTGCTCGGATTCGCGAGACCCGGCACGGCGGCGCTCACGGCCGCCCCGGTCAGCGAATCGTAGACCTCGAGCGTCACGTTGCCGTCGAGATCGTTTTGCGCGCTAGCGATCGAGACCGTACCGACCGCCGCCGGGTCGACAAAGGCGCCGGCCGAGGCCCGCGCGTCATTTGGCGTCGCGGCATCATCGACGATGCTGGTGATCGATACGGTCGGCGGCGTGTTGACGAGTAAGGCCACGCTCCCCTGCCCCGTGGCCGCGAAGCTGTCAGTCGCGACGCAGATGAGCGTCTTGGCGGTGCAGTTGGCGAAGGCCGTCAGATCGACTGACGCGTTGGCGCCCGTGGCGAGCGGCGCGCCAGACACCGCGTCGAGGTACCAGGCGACGCTGAGGGTCGCGGCGGGTTGGTCCGGGTCGTACACCGCGGCGCTCACCGCGAGCGCGGCAGGGGGCGCGCTCGCGCCAGCGCCGGGCGCAGTGATGCGGCAGGTCGGCGGCGTGTTGGGTCTGACGATGACGGTCAGCGACGCCACGATGCGGCGGCCAAGCCCGTCGGTTGCTTCGAGCTCGAGCAGGTAGCTGCCCGGCGCGCCGAAGGCGTGGCTGTAGACGCTGTCGCAGCGGGTCGGCAAAGCGCAGGTGATGGCGCCGGCACTCGTGGTGGTGGCGCCGCCCGGGGCGGTCACCGTCCATAGGATACTCGCCGACACGACAGGGTCGGTGTCCGGCTCCTGCACACGACCGCTCATCGCCACCGTGCTGCCCTCGACAGGCCGGATGTCGACGATACCGTCGCCGTTGGCGTCGGCTGCGACACCGGCGAAGCGACGGATGGTCACGGCGGGCGGCAAGTTGGTGGTGCTGTGCACGGTGATCGACTGCTGGGCCGAGGCGGTGCCGTTGCTGTAGCTCAGTACGATGGTGTAGTCGCCCGGCAGCGCAAACGTGTAGGTGTAAACGAGATCGACCGCGGTCGGCGAAAGCGGCGCGACGGTGCCGGGGGCCTGCGTGACCGTGGCGTCGGGCGCGGTGATGGTCCACAGCACATTCGCCGCGACAATGGCGCTCGCGTCGGAGATCGTCCCGCGCAGATTCGGAGCGCTGCCGGTCAGCTCGTAGCGGCCGTTGACCGGCGAGGTGATGGTCACCGCCGGGGGCGGCACGGGTACTGGCACGACGGTGAACGCGACCTGCGCCGTGCCCGCCGGACCGCCGCCCGGATCGTCGACGCTGAGCGTGACCACGTGGGCGCCGAGCTCGAGCGCGGCCGAGAAAGCGAGCTGGCCGTTGACGGACGGCAGCGCGCTGCTGCTGATCGTCCAATGGTAGCTTGCCGGCGCGATGGCCCCCCCTTCCGGGTCAACCGCCGACCCGGAGAACGAGATCGACGTGCCGAGGTCGTACGACTGCGCGAGTGGGCTCGCGATGCTGACCGCGGGCGGCAGGCTCACGACAACGTGCACGAGCGCCGCGGCCGAGCTCTCGGCGCCGCCGTTGTCGCGTACGGTGTAGACGATCGACTGGTCGCCGAGCGGCAACGTCGTCACGAAAGTCTGCTCCGCGCTCGCGACGCCGGCCGGCGTAATCGCCCACGAACGCGAGACGACGGTGCCGTCTGGGTCGCTGTCAACTCCGACCAAGGTCAGCGAGTCGGTCGGCCGCGCGTAGCTGCCGTCGAGCGGCGCCGTAATGGCGGCCGTCGGCGGCTGGTTCGCGGTGGGGGGACTCGATGTATCGGTCGGCGGCGGAGTAACCGGGTCCTGCCCGGTGGCGCGGCCCGCCACCTTATTGCCGCAGCCGCCTGCCACAGAGAGCGAAAGCGAAATGAAGAGGGAGAGAAGTGCCGTGTGGCTTTCAAGTACACCGAGGCGCATGTCGAGTTCTCCGCGAATGAGTGTCGTGCGTGGCTGCACGGCACTTGTCTTTCGCGGCCCCGGCGTAACGCCGGGAGCGGTGCGCGGCTCGGCGTCCGGCTACAGGTCGCCCGGATGCGGCACGATGCCGGGCGCGCGGCGTGCGTCCGGCTGGCTACCCTTGCCCGAGGACCTTACTCGCCCTTAGGTCCGCGCCCCGTCACGACGGCCGTAGTCGGCGGCGCCAGCCCAGGCAGGAGCTTCGAGCCCTTATCGACGTGGCGCTCGGTGTAGAGGTCTGAGGCCAGACCGACAGCGCCGACCACGGGAATCCAACCGAACAAGATGAAGCCGAGGACGCCGACCTCCGCCGTCATGTAGATGCCGAGCACGCACAGCGCGGCGTAGCCGATCATCGAGATGACATCGACGCACTTGTCCCAAAACGACTTGTCGGATTCGATGTCGCCGCTCACCTGCAGGATGCGGCCCGTTTGCAGGACCTCTTTGCCATCTGGCCCTTTGCTCTTGATTTGAATCGTCTGGCCGGCGCCAACCGGGTCGTTGCTCTTGAGCTCGTCGGCCCACACGAACGCCACGCGTTCGGGCTCGCCGCGCGGCGTATCGATCTGGATGAGCATGACATCGCGGCCGGGAGCTTCGCTCTCGACACGACGCCGCAGATTACCCACGATCCCCGCGACCTCATCGTAGCGCGCGCCGGCCGGGAGCACGTGCTCTGAGAACAAGATGTCGTTCGAGCCCTTGGTGTCGGCGAAGTACGGCTTGTTGTACGCCGTCACGGCATTGCCGTTGCCGATGGACACGCTCTCGAGACGTTGGGTCGGATTCACGCTCATAGGGAAGCCTCCGTAAGCTATTATCGCGTTTTCATCGCAACGGTTGCCTCCTAATGTCAAGGATCCGCTATCGAGCACCTGGAGCCGCGCCACGAAAGTGTGGTATCGGCCCCGCATGGACGCAGGCGTAGAGAGGCGTTTTCGAATCGTACCACCGGAGCCGCGCAGCCATCGCAACCGGCTCGTTCGCCTCGGCGTGTTCTTCGCCCTGACCGGCAGCGTCGGGGCCGTGACGCTCTTTATGGGCATCTACTTGCTCTATGCGCCAACGGTGCCGACGTTTGGCTCGCTCGCCGACTACCAGCCGAAGATCGGCACCCGCATCTACTCGGCCGACAACCAGCTCGTCGCCGAGTTCGCCGAAGAGCGGCGGGTGCTCGTGCCGTTCGATAAGATTCCGCCACTCTTGTGCAAGGCCTTCATCGCCGCCGAGGACAAGCGCTTCTACAGCCACGGCGGGCTCGACTACATCGGCATGACACAGGCCATCTTCGACAAGCTGCGCCACCCGGGCGAGAAGCTGCGCGGCGCCTCGACCATCACGCAGCAAGTGGCCAAGAGCCTGCTCGCCACGCACGAGACCTACGAAACCGCGACCGAGCGCTCGCTCGCCCGCAAGGTGCGCGAGGCCATCTTCGCAAAGAGACTCGAGTACACGCTGTCCAAAGATGAAATCATCTACCTCTACGTGACGCAGATCTTCCTCGGCCACAAAGCCTACGGGGTGCAAGCAGCGGCCGAGCACTACTTTCGCAAGAACGTCTGGGAGCTGTCGCTCGCCGAGATGGCGACACTCGCCGGCTTGCCGCAACGGCCGAGCGACTACTCGCCGGTCAACCGCCCCGAGGCCGCCGCGGCCCGCCGTCGCTACGTGCTGCGACGCCTCGCCGAGGACGGCTACGTGACGCAGGCCGAAGCCGAGGCCGCCATGAAGGAAGAGATCAAGGTCTATCCGCGCGAAGAGCTCTACCTCAAGGTCGCCCCCTTCTACGCCGAGCAGGTACGTCGCGAGCTCATCGAACGCTACGGCGAGAAGGCCATGCTCGAGGACGGGCTCGAGGTCTACACGGCGCTCAACATCGAGGCGCAGGCCTTGGCACGCCAAGCCGTCAGTCATGGCCTGCACGCCCTCGACCGTCGCCAGGGCTTTCGCGGTCCCCTCGCGCAGCTCCCCACGAAGGCCCTGCGCGACGCCTTCGTCGCCGCCTATCGCGCCGATCTCGGCCTCGAGGGCGACGCGGCGCTCGAGCTCGAGACCGGCCGCACGTACGTCGGCCTCGTGCAAGGCGTGAGCGCCGACGGGATGACCGCGACCCTCGATGTCGCCGGCACACAGGTCGCGCTGCCGCTCGCCGCTGTGCGTTGGGCGCGCAAGCCCAACCCGACCGAGCGCATGGACATGCACTGGCTCGATAGTCTCAAGGAGGTCTTGCAGGCGGGCGACGTGGTCACCGTCACTCCAGAGAGCCGCGCCGAGGTGCAAAACGAGCTCGGGCTCCTCGTGCCCATCCTCGCGGCGGTCCCTAAAGAGGGCACGCTCGTCACCCTAGCGCAGGAGCCCATCGCGCAAGGGTCACTCATGTCGGTCGACCCGCGCACCGGCTACATCTCGGCGCAGGTCGGGGGCTACAACTTCGAGGAGTCGACCTTCAACCGCGCGATGCAGGCCTGCCGCGAGCCGGGCAGCGCCTTTAAGCCCATCGTCTACTCGGCCGCGCTCGACAAGCTCGACTACACCGCCTCGACGCCCATCGAAGACAAACCTATCATCTTCGACGATCCGGACAACGCCGTGCGCTGGAAGCCCGCCAACGCCGGCGAAGAGTTCCGCGGCGTGCTGCCGCTGCGCACGTGCGTCAAGGACTCCATCAACCTGCCCGCGGTGCGTGTCGCCGAGGCGGTCGGCATCGAGGACGTCATCAAGAACGCGCGCCGCCTCGGCCTCGCCACGCCTCTGAAGCGCGAGCTCGGCACAGCGCTCGGCTCGTCGTGCACGACGCTGTTCGACCTGATGAACGTCTACACGACCCTCAATCAGTACGGCGAGCGACGCGACCTCACGTTCATCCGACGCGTCGTCGATCGCTACGGCAACATCATCGAGGACAACACCGCCCCCTCCGACCCGACCATCGATCTCGCCGGGCGACTCGACCGCGCCTACGTCAAGCTGGTCGAGCCGGTCCGCCAGGCGCTCGACCGGCAGACCGCCTTCTTGATGATCAGCCTCATGCGCAACGTCATCACCTCCGGGACCGGCATGGGCGCGCAGGCCGCTGGCCAGATCACCGCCGGCAAGACGGGCACCACCAACGACTCGTACGACGCCTGGTTCATGGGCTTTACACACGACCTCGTCACCGGCGTGTGGGTCGGACACGACAAGAAGGAGCGGCCACTCGGCGTCAACGAGCAAGGCGGCCGCACCGCCCTGCCGATTTGGGTCGACTTCGTGAGTCACTTCCTCGTCGATCACACCAAGGCCACGCCAAGCAAGATCGCGCACCCAGACTTCGACCCTCCCTTCGGTGTCGTGCGCATCGCCATCGACCCCGACACGGGTCTGCTCGCCCGGCCGGGCTCGGCGCGCTCGGTGCTCGAGTACTATCGTGCCGGCAGCGAGCCGACCGAGGTCGCGCCCGACAAGGCCAAGCTCAATCCCGACGAAGTCGATCCGTACGGCGCGGACCAGCAACTCTAGTCTGACGCCTTTGCGACCATGGGCTTCTCCGGCGGCAAAAAGCGACTCGGCTACTGGCTCTGCTGGTCGGTCGTGTTCGCCGACATCGGCACGTCGGTGTACTACACGCCGGGCGTGCTTTACGCCGAGGTGCGCAGCCTCGCCGCCACCTTTGTGTTGCTCACCGGCATCGCCTTCGTGTTCCTCGCGGCCAAGTACGCCGAGATCGCCACCCGTTTTCGCGAGGGCGGCGGCGTCGTAGCCGTGGCGAGCGAGGCCTTTGGCCCCTACGTCGGCGCGCTCGGCGGCATGCTCATCACGGTCGACTACTTCCTGACCGCCGCCATCTCCTCGGTCTCGGGGGTGCAGTACTTCGCCAGCCTCGTGCCGGTCGGCGACTGGCTCGTGCCGATCGTCATCGGCTGCCTCTTACTCCTCGGCATCCTCAATGGCATCGGCATCAAGGAGTCGGCCGGGGTCACGCTCGTATTCGCCCTGTGCACGCTCGCCATCGACCTCGGGCTCATCGGCGTGGTCGGCTGGCAGCTCAACGCTGACGACTGGCGCCGCATCGGCTCGGCCCTTCTTGGCTTCGAGCACCTACAACCGAAGCAGATCCTCATCGGCTTCGCCGGCGCCTGGCTCGCCTTCTCGGGGCTCGAGTCGATTAGCCAGATCGCCCCGGCTATGCGCAGCCCGCGCCAGCGCACAGCCCGCGTCGCGATGGTGTTCGTCGTGCTGACCATCCTCGCTACCTCGCCCCTTCTGACCGCGTTCGCCACCGTGCTCGATCGCGTCGATAAGCGCGAGAGTGAGCGCTTCATCAGCGAGCTCGCCTTCGCCTATGGAGGGCTCGGGGTCAAAATCGCGACCGTGCTCACCGCTTCAGTGCTGCTGCTGTTCGCCGCCAACACAGCCATCATCGGCTGCTACCACGTGTTCCGCGCCCTCGCGAAGGAGCGCTTCCTGCCGACCTTCTTTGCCCGCATCTCACCAACCTTCGGTACGCCACACATCGCCATCGGCGTAGCGACGCTCGTGCCCATGATCGTCGTCGCGGCGACCGGCGGCAACCTGCTCATGCTCGGCCACATGTACGCCTTCGGCCTGCTCGGCGCCTTTACGCTCTCGGCGGCCGGCCTCGACGTCATCCGCTGGCGCGAGCGCCGCCTCGGCCTCGGCTTCGTGATCGGCGTCTTGACCACCCTCGTCGTCGCCTCGGCGTGGCTCACCAACATGGTCACAAAGCCTCTTGCCACCTACTTCGGCGGCGCCGTGGCCCTCGGCGGCACCCTGCTCGCCATCGGCGTGCGCCGGGGCTGGTTCGCGCCCATCTCGCGACCCTTGCCGTACATCTCGCGCGCTGTCGCCGAAGACGTAGCCGCCGACTCCGAGGCATCGGCCAAGATCTTGAGCCTCACCGAAGCGCGTGATTTGCAGTCCATCTACCGCTCGACGTGGCTGCTGTGCTTGCGCGAGATGACCGGCGATCGCTTGACCCGCAAGACCGCCGAGCGCGTGCGCCAAAGCGGAGAGTCGGCGCTCTACGTGCTGTTCGTCGATGAAGTGCCTGGCCTGTTCTTTCCAGCCGGCGTCGAGCCGTCGGGCCAGGCCAACGAGGTATTGCAGCGGGCAGTGAGCCACTTCGAGCGCGACGGCCTGACCGCTATCCCCCTGTGGCGCGTTGGGCACTCGGCCGGTGAAACCATCGCGCATACGGCGCGCGAGCTCGCGCTTACGCACATCGTCGTCGGCTCGAGCCGCCGCACGCCAATGTGGCAGTTGCTGCGCGGCTCGGTCCTGCGCGAGGTCAACGCCCACATGGTGCAGGGCACTGAGCTGACGATCGTGCGCTAACGATCGCTCGCGATTCCCAAACGCGCGACCAGTGCTCATGACGCGCCGCGCCGCCTGCGCTCCATCGCGGGCGCGCGGCGCGTCATGCGGTGCGACACCAACCGATCGACAATTGCGACCGCTCGTTGCGCGAGTCGATGCCGCTATGACGCGCGCCCGCGTCAAAGTGCGAGGTTATTGGAAGTGGAACATCACCCCCGCAAAGCCGTAGATGTTGGTGATGTTGCCGCCGGCGACGCTGTCGCGCATGAGCTGTTTGTACTGCACCATCGCGAAGGCCTCGAGGTTCGAGACGAGAGTGAACGACGCAAAGCCGAGCGCGCCATAATGGCCGCTGTACTTGGTATCCGCGCCGGCGGTGATGCCGCCGAGGGCGCCGGCGCCGAGGCGTAGGTCGCCGATTGGCACGATGAACTTGAAGTTGATGTCAATGTCGGTCGCCTGCATCTTCTTGCCGTCGATGCCGATCTTCTGCTCGTAGAGCATGGCCGACGGGGTGACGTAGAAGGTCTCGAGCAGCGGGATGTCGACGAAGAAACCCCAGGCGAGACCGGCGCCAACGGCCTGCTTCGTGGCGGTCGCGGCCGCGCCGGCTGTGTTGACGTCGCTCGGCGAGTAGGCCAGACCGGCGGCCACGCCGAGGCCAACGTTCTTGGCGTACTCACCGTGCGCGAAGCACGGCGTAGCGAGGCCCACGAACGCGGCGCAAAGAACCGGAAACGAGAATCTCGAGATCATGTCTCCTCCAGGAAGTTGCTGAACCGGGCCAGCATAGCGCGGACCCGTGCGGCCCGCACCAGGCAAAAACGCCCTTCCACGTACGCACCAGGGCCCTGATTAGGACGGCACTCCTCGAGCCCCGATTCAGTCGGCGTGCACAAGTCCTCTCGCATGCCGCGCCAAGATGATCTACAAAGGTGCCGGCGCCCGAGCGCGGCGCCCACACACTAGGGCGAGGTGAACGATGTCCAAGAAGGTTCTCCTAGCAACGGAAAAGGCCTTTTCGCAGGGCGCCCGCGACGAAGTCGTCGGCATCTTGAAAGGCGCCGGCTACACGGTGGCGCTGCTCGAAAACTACAAGGGCAAGGCCGAATTCGTAGGCGCAATCGCGGACTGCGAGGCGGTCATCGTACGCAGCGATGCCATCGACGAAGAGGTGCTCGCGGCGGCCAAGAAGTTGAAGCTCGTGGTGCGCGCCGGCGCCGGTTACGACACCATCGACTGCGTACACGCCAAGGAGCGCGGCGTGGCGGTGATGAACACGCCCGGGCAAAACGCCAACGCCGTGGCTGAGCTCGCCTTCGGCATGATGATCTACATGGCGCGCGGCAAATTCGACGGCAAGACCGGCACGGAGCTGCATGGCAAGACGCTCGGCCTGCACGCCTGCGGCGCCGTTGGCCGCCAGGTGGCTCGCATCGCGGGCGGCTTTGGCATGCGAATTCGCGCCTTCGACCCCTACGTCGACGCGGCGACGCTCAAACAGCTCGGCGCCGAAGCGGCGGCCACCGTCGAGGAGCTCTACAAGTCGAGCGACTATCTCTCGATCCACACCCCACTCACCGCGCAGACGAAGCAGTCGGTCGGCGAGACGCTCCTCTCGCTCCTGCCGAAGGGCGCTTGCGTCGTCAACACCGCGCGCAAAGAGATCATCAACGAGCCTGAGCTGCTCGCCGTCTTCGCCAAGCGCGCCGACTTGCGTTACGCCTCGGACGTCGAGCCGAACGCCGAGACGCTCGCGGCGTTGAAAGCGAAGTTCGCCGATCGGATCTACTTTACGCCCAAGAAGATGGGCGCCCAAACCAACGAAGCCAACGTCAACGCCGGCCTCGCGGCCGCCCGCCAGATCGTCGGCTTCTTCGAGCGCGGCGACAAGAGCTTCATCGTCAACGCGTGAAGAAAAGGACGGCAGCGTCTCGCCGCGCCAAGGCGGCGAGCGCACCACTCTAATCCAGAGGATGCAATGACTAAGACCCTATATTCAGGCATCGCAGTTCTCACCCTGAGCGTCGCGGGGTGCGTGACCACCGGCACACACAAAGCGGTGGTCGACGAGCTCGCCAAGACGCGCTCCGAGCTCGCGGCCACGCGCGACATGTCGGCTACCAAAGAAAAAGACCTCGGCGACAAGCTCATGGCGGCGGTCGACCAGAACCAGCAGCTCGTCACTAAGGTCTCGTCGATGGGGCAGAACGTCGAGCAACTGCTCGGCGAAAAGGACACCCTCGCGCAGGAGCGCGGCAAGCTCGAGACGCAACGCAAGGAGCTGTCGGCCGAGGTCGATGACTTGAAGCGCCTGCGCGCCGCCGCCGAAGCCCGCAACGCCGAGTACCGCAACGTGCTCGAGCGCCTGCGTCGCATGATCGACGCCGGCACGCTGCAAGTGCGCTTTCGGGCCGGCCGTATGCTCGTGCAGTTGCCGAGCGACGTGATGTTCTCGCCGGGCGCGAGCAAGCTCAAGCCCGGCGCCAAGGACGCCATCTTGCAGATCGCCGAGACGATGAAGCAGTTCCCCGACCGCAAGTTCCAGGTCTTGGGTCACTCGGACGCGACGCCCATCAAGTCAGAGCGCTTCCCCTCGAACTGGGAGCTCTCGTCGCAGCGCGCCATCGAGGTCGTGCGCGTGCTCATCGAAGCGGGAGTCCCCCCCGAGATGCTCTCGGCGGCCGGCAACGCCGAGTTCGACCCCATCGCCTCGAATGACACCGACGCCGACCGGATGGCCAACCGCCGCGTCGAGATCGTCTTTATGCCGAAGCTCGACGAGCTGCCGGGCATGGGCGAAGTGATGGGCGACAAGAAGGCGGACAAGAAGTAGCTGACCGATCGCGCTTCCCGAGCGGGGGGACAAGACCGGTGCGCATGACGCGCCGCGCCGCGCGCCCGCGATGGAGCGCCGGCAGCGCGGCGCGTCATGCCGTGCTGCCCCGAATGGTCGGTCGGATTTGACGCGCGCGCGTCAAAGACTCTGCTTATTTCTGCAAGCGCACGTGCTCGACGATGTCGTGCTTGTTGCCGAGCAGCGGGCACGGGATCTCGCTTAGGCGCTGGAACACGTAGGCGCTCTTCGGGCGCGCGGCCGGCACCGGTTCGCCCGGAAAGACGCCGATGGGGTCGGCGAGCTCGAGGGCCTTCTGCGCGGGGTAGTCGCCGAGCCACGCGACGCGGTCTTTGCCCGACTGGTACATGCCCGAGATGTCGGTGCGGGCAAAGCACGCCGCGCCTGCCACGTCGACGACATAGGTGCGGTCACCCTTGAGCTCGAAGGCGACCTCGTGCGTGCGCCCAAGAGCGAGCTTCGCGCTCATCGTGTAAGGGCCGGCGACCGCGCTCTCGATGAGCTGTCCCGCGTGCGGCGCGAGCACGAACTCGTCGCCACTGCGCCCCTCGAGCGTGACAGTTGCTGTGCCGTCGGTGCTATTCCACACGAACAGCTTGCCGCTGCCAAAAATCGCGCCCTTGCAGGCGACGAGTGTGAGCGCGAGACCTACGCAGCCCAACACGAGCCCAGCGCGAGCAAGCGAGCTTCGAGCGAGACCAAGACGAGTGTGCATCGAATGTAGCTCCATCGTATCCATCCCCCTTGTGTGACGACCGCGTGCAGTCTGCCAAATTCCGCGCGCTATTGCCACGGCAAGTCACGGCAAGTCACGTCTTTACAGACCCGTGGCGTCGCCTTATGGTGCGCCGCGCTTCTGCCGCGTGGAGTTCGCTTCGTCATGCTCGAAATCGTCGCCAAGGGATTCAAAGCTGCCAAGGCCGCGCTCAGCGGTCGCGCCGTACTCACCGAAGAGAACATCGACGAGGCGATGCGCGAGATCCGCGTCTCGCTGCTCGAGGCCGACGTCGAGCTCAACGTCGTGCGTGGGTTCCTCACGCGCGTCAAGCAGCGCGCTCTCGGCGAGGTCGTACGGCTCGCGACGCAGGATCAGGGCCAGAAGAAGACGACGTCGCCCGGCGACCACTTCATCCTCATCTGCCACCGCGAGCTCGAGAAGCTCATGGGCCCAGTCGAAGAGGCGCCCATCGTCTTTCGCCGCCCGTACACGATCATCATGATGATGGGTCTGCAAGGCACCGGCAAGACCACGACCTGCGGCAAGCTCGCCCGCTCGCTGCTCGCCGACAAGCGTCGGCCGATGCTCGTGGCGGCCGACATCTATCGCCCGGCGGCTATCGAACAGCTCAAGATCTTGGGCGCCGAGCTCAAGGTGCCGGTGTACGCCGAGCCTGGCCTTTCGCCACCACAGCTCTGCTTGGACGCCCTGCGCGAGGCGAAGAAGCGCAAGCGCGACGTCGTCATCTTCGACACCGCCGGCCGCCTGGCGATCGACGACGTGCTCATGACCGAGCTCGAGGAGATCAAGCGCCTCACCAAGCCCGACAACGTCTTCCTCGTCTGCGACGCGATGGCCGGCCAAGACACGGTGCGCACGGCGAGCGAGTTCAACCGGCGGCTCGACCTGACCGGCTTCATCATGACCAAGCTCGACGGCGACGCGCGCGGCGGCGCGGCCCTGTCGATTAAAGAGATCACCGGCAAGCCCATCAAGTTCCTCGGCGTCGGCGAAGGCCTCGACAAGCTCGAGCCGTTTCGCCCCGAGGGCTTGGCGTCACGCATCCTTGGCATGGGCGACGTCGTCGGCTTGATGAAGGACTTCGAGCAAGTGGTCGACGAGAAGCAGGCCGAGCGCGACACGAAGAAGCTCCTGCGCGGCCAGTTCACCCTCGAAGACTTCATGAATCAGCTCGCCATGCTCAAGAAGGTCGGCTCGGTGCGCGACATCTACGAGAAGATGCCGCTCTTTGGCGACGCCATGCCTGAGGGTGTCACGCTCGACGACAAAACGTTCGTGGTGCTTGAATCGCTCATCCGCTCGATGACCCCGGTCGAGCGGCGAACACCTGCGCTCATCGATCAATCGCGCGCCGCGCGCATCGCCAAAGGCTCCGGCCGCAAGCCCGAACAAGTGTTCGATCTGTTGCAGCGCTTTGCGATGATGCACACGGTCATGCAGAACCTCGCGGCGGCGCCCGGGATGCTCGGCGCCCTGCCCGGCTTCAAGCAGCTCTCACAGTTGCGCCAGATGAAGGGCCAGGGCATGGGCGACATGTTCGGCTCGCCGGCGCAGATGCGCGGCCTGATGCGCGGCGTGCCGCCGGGGCGCTCGGTAGCGACGGGGCTGCCGGGCATGCCGAGCTTGCGCTTGCCCAACATGCCTAGCGGTGGGCTGCCGGGGCTCCCCGGTCTGCCCGCGGGCATGTCGATGCCGGGCATGCCCGGCATGTCAGCGCCTGCCGGGATGGCGGAAGGGGAGCTCGGCGCGGCCGGGGGACTGCCGCCCGGCATGACGGCCGAGCAGTACGCCGCTATGTTTGGGGGCAAACGCGGCAACGCGCCGAAGCCGTTGTCATCGAAAGACAAGGGCAAGGCGCGCTCGAAGCGCAAGGCTGAAAAGCAGGCGCGCAAGAAGTCGCGCAAGCGCTAGGTGCCCGCTCGCGACTCTCGGGCGGGTAGAGAGGCCGATGCGCGCCGATGAAGGGCGCAGGGTGGATCGGCAGGAGCTGGGCCCGCGACACAAAGAAATGCGCGCCAAAAAATCCGTGCTAGGCTCGTCGCGAGTCGAAGACGCGATGTTGCGTGCTTTGGCTCTTGCCTGCGGCTGGCACCCTGGCTAAAAGGAGGCGCGAAAAGCGCGCTGCCGAGCAGTCACGCGGGGCATTTCGGCGGCTAGAGAGCCGCGCACGAGGAGTAAGTGGTATGGCCAGAAAGATTACCGAAGAATGCATCAACTGTGGCGCGTGCGAGCCGGAGTGCCCGAACGAAGCCATCACGCAAGGCGACCAGTTTTACGTCGTCGACGCAGCCAAGTGCGACGAGTGCGCGGGCAAGCCCGAAGTCGCGTGCGTGACGATTTGCCCGGTGGCCGACACCGCCATCGTCAAGGCCTAGCGCCCGAGCACGCGTAGGCGACGCGCCTAGCGCCTCGCGGCCTTGGGCCCTTGGCGCTTGGCGCGGCACGCCGCGTTGTGTTCGCGCTGCTCGGCAAGCGCGGCCTCGAGGTCGCGTGGACAGAGGCCCTGCTGGCCCACGAAGAACGCGCCAATCTTGGGCTCTTGCGCGCGCTGCGCCTCGAGCACGAGGCGGCATTGCTGCGGCCGCAGAAGACCGACCCGCACGGCGGCCTCGCCGACACGTTCGCCGGCCCGGCGCTCACGCATGACGCGCTCGAGATCCGCTGTTGACACATAGCCGCGCGTGCGCGCGAGCTCACCGAACACCGGCCGCTGCCGCCTTTGCCAACAGACGGCCTGGATCATCGTCTGCCACGAGATGCGGCCGCTGTAATACAGATATTGCGCGAAGCGCAGCTCCATGTCGGGTAACGGGCGATGGCCGCTTTCACGCCCCGCACGCGGCGGGGCGCTCTTTGGGGCCGCTGCTCGCGCCCGCGGGCCGGCCCGACGCGGCGGCGCGTTTGCCACAGCTTTCGTCTGTTCGCCGAGGTGGCGCCGCAGCGTGTCGTAGGCGCCGGTGACGCTCTTGAACAACTCACCGAGCTCCTCGGCGCTCTGACCGACCACGTGGGCACGATCCGGGTGACTCTCGAGCGCGCGACGCCGATACTGCGCCTTGAGCTCGGCCGGTCGGAGGCGATCGAGGTACGGCAACGACGCAGCAAAGGGCACGCCAAAGAGCAGATGACAGGCGCTCTGCAGCTCTCGGGCTCTGGCGGCGGGCAGCAACATGCGGCTCTCTCTCTCTGCACGCCTAGCGCGTAGCGAGCATGAGACCGAAGCGATCGGCATCAATGACGCGACGCTCGCCTGCGGCTACGTAGATATCCTCGACGCGACGACGTTCGCCGCCGCGCCGCAGCTCGACCGAATGGAATCCGGGCGCTGCCAAGAGGCCGCGCCGATCGCTGGCTTCGCCGAGCCACTGGCCGTCGATGAACAGGTAGCTGCCCGCGTCGGCCGCGACCCGCACCTCGCTGTAAGACGAAAAGAGGCGCGCGAAAACAGCTCGGGCCACCGACGTGCGAGTCCCGTCGGCAGCCACCGCGACCTCGAGGCGGGCGCGCCGTGCCGGCTGGCGCAGGTTGAGGTAGGCGGCGCGCACGACCGGCACACCGCGGTCGAGATCGAGCTCGAAGACGAGCGCGCGATCGAGGTTGGCCGACAGTGGCGCCTGGCCGCACAGTCCGAGATCGACCCCGAAGGCTAGGAACGAGTCGAGCCCGCACCCGGTCGTCTTCTTGGCGTAGCGCGTCTGCGACGTGTCGTGGCCCGCGAGGCGCATCACCTCCTGCGTCACCACCGTCGCGAAGCTCGCCTCCTCGATCGGCGCCTCGGCGGCCGGCTGCGTGAGCACGACGACGGCCGTGCGCAAAGGCGTCGCGGCGGGCACGCAGGAGACGGCAAAGACGAGGGCAGCAGGCAGCATGTCGGATCCGTTCGCAAAGTGGCGGTGCTAGCCGCACTTTGCCCACACGCGATCCGGACGGTCAAAAAACCGGCGCCGCCGACTCGAGCACAGCGGCCAACAGAGATTTCGGCAACACCAGCGTCCTGGACTGTAACAACAGCAGCGCTCGCGTGCCGAGCGGCTACTCGCTTAGGAGAGAACCTCGGGCACGTCCGCCAGACGCTCGTTGCCAAGGATGAGGCGCGTCAGGTCGCCACCGAGCGAGTCGTGCATCATCTTGTCGACCTCCTCGGCGAACGCTAAGCTTTCCTCGCTCGGCACAAAGCGAATGGCCATCCCCGGGCCGGGCGGATCGGCGACCTGCGCCCCGCTGCCGTCGTTGACCCACACGACCTCGCCGCGCAGCTCGAACGGCTGCGGGCGGCTCGGCACGTGCAGGGCGAAGTGAAACTCGGTGCCAAGGGGCAGAGGCCGCTCGGTCTTGATGAACGTGCCGCCCTTCGAAATGTTGCGCGTGTAGTCGGCGAAGAACAAGTTGAGCCGCTTGTACTGCACCATGAGCGCAATGGGCGCGCGCTGATGGGCTCGCTTATCGCTATCGTGATCGCTCGCAACCATTGTCGGCCACACGTAACGCGCCGCCGCGCCCTCGTCAACCTCCCGCGGCGCGCGCGAGGTCGCCCCCCAAGATCGCCGTCGGCGGCACGGTTGACGCCGAGCAAACGATGGAGTTAGCTCGACCCACATTATGTTCTTCGCCACGCTGGCCCGCGGCTGGGCCGACCAGAAGGCCGCGCTATCGCAGCTGCGCGCCATCGTCGTCGATGACGAGGAGGCGCTGTCCGCCCTGTTGCGCGAGGTGTTGCAGGACGCCGGCTTTAGCGTCGAGACCCACTCCCGCGCCGAGCCGGCGTTTCGGAGCATCTGCGACAAACCCTTCAATCTCCTCATCGTCGACAAGAACCTGCCTGACCGCACGGGCTTGAGCCTCATCACGCAGGTCAAGCAGCTCGGCATCGATTTGCCGAGCGTAGTCATCACCGGCTACGCCTCCATCGCCAGCATCGCCGAGGCCTTCATGGCCGGGGCGAGCGACTACATCGCCAAGCCCTTCGACGACATCGAGCACGTAGCCCGCCGACTCAAATCCATCGCCGAGACACGCGTGGCCAAGCAGTACTATGGCCGCATCGTCTCCGACCTCGAGCGCGCCGCCCCGAGTGACCCCGCCGACCGCGCAGCGCTCGACGCGCTCACGGCCGAGGTCGCGCACTTCAAGGAGGCATTGCGCCACCGGCTCGCGGTGCTGGTCATCGACCCGAACGCCGCTCGCGCCCACGCTGTCGCCCAGGCGCTCAACGACCGCGGCATCCGCACCGAGATCGCGGGCGAACAGAGCCCGTCGATGGCGAGCCTACGCGGCGAGAATGCCCCGCTCGTGGCGGTCATCAGCCTCGACGTGCCCAAGCCCTCGACCTTCATCTTCGAAGCGCGCGCCGCCGAGCCTCTCACCGAGATCATCGCCGTCTGCGACCGGGCGACGCTGCCAGGCGCGCTCGCCGCCGTCGAGGCCGGCGCGGCCGACTTCGTCGACGTGTCGGTCGAGCACGCCTCGGTGTTGCGGGCGCGCACGGTGCGGCTGCTGGCGTTGGCGCGCATCTCGCGCCTGCATGTCTTTTTGGTCGCCGCGCTCTATCGACGCGTGCGCGAACAGGATCCGACGCTCGCCGACGGCCTCATCTCGGTCCTGCCGGCCGAGCAGCGCCGCTACCTCGAACACCTTCTCCAACTCCCAGCGCAGATCGCAGCCGCGCCGAGCGCGACCACCAACCTCTCCCAGATGTTCACGCCGTCGCCGGAGGAGGGGACACCGCCCCCGCCGACCACCGCTGCGAGCCCTGCGACCAGCGCCACCGACCCGGGCGGCGCCGACACGCGTCGCACGACCAACGCCATCGATCCCGGCACCCACACGCGTCGCACGACCAACGCCATCGATCCCGGCGTCGACACACACCCTACGACCAGCCCCGCGGGCCTCGACGCCGCCGCCGACGCGCACCGCGCCCGTCTGGTCGACCTCGGCACGGCGGCGGCCGAGCTCGCCCACGAGCTCAACGAGCCCGTAGGTGGCCTCAAGGCGCACGCGGAGTTCTTGCTCGACCACCAGGACGCCAAGCAAGTGCGCGAGCGAGCCAAGCGTATGCTCGTGCAAATCGAGCGGCTCGAGCGACTATGCAGCCGCACCCTCGCCTACGTGCGCAAGGAGGCGCCCGCCCCCGCCCTACTCCTGTGCGAGCTGAACCTGGTAGCGCAGGCCACGTATGACCTCGTGACGCTCGGACTCGACGCGCGCACGCGCATCGAGCTACACCTCGACCCCGACGACCCGGTCGCCCGCGCCGACGCCCTCGCCGTGCAGCAAATTCTCCTCAACCTCGTCAACAACGCCAAGGCGGCGACAGCGGGCAAGGAGGCCTTGGTGCGCATCGCCACGCGCAGGCGCGGCGGCGAGGTCGAGATCGAGGTCGAAGACGACGGCCCCGGCATCGCCGCGGCGTTGCGCGGCAAGCTCTTCTCTGCCTTCGTGACGAACAAGCCCGAGGCCGCCGGCCTCGGCCTATATATTAGCCGTCGACTTGCGCGCGCCGCCGGCGGCGACCTCGACCTCATCGAGAGCGCACGCGGCGCCCACTTTCGCCTACGCCTGCCGGGGATCAACTAGAGCGTGCGCAGCAGCAGAGCCGCGACCTCGACCGCGGCGCGCGGATCGTCGCCGACGGCCGTCTCGTCCGAGAGCACGATGCCGGCGTAGCCGCGCGCCAACAGATCGAAGAGGTGACAGACCTCCGAGCGCGTCGGCTGCGCGGCCCGCGTCAGGTGCTCGAGGACCTGCCCGGCCATCAGGACCGGACAGCCGAGGCGGTCAGGCGCGAGCGCGGCCACGAACTCAGCGAGCCCCGGCATGCCGAGCTGTGCCCCGAGGTCGCCGCGACACACCCAAACAACATCGACGAGGGTGGCGAGCTGCGCGAGCGCCACCGTAGCCTCGCGGCGCTCGACCTTGCCAATCACGCGCGCGCGCGGTGCCAGGGCGCGCAACCACGCCGCCTCGCGCCCATCGACCATGAACGAGTAGGCGAGCGCGCAGTCCTCGAGGCCTGCCGCCAGGCGCGCGAGCGCGGCATCCTTGCTCGACAACCCCGTGGCCACGACCGGATGATCGACGACGTTGATGCCTTTGCGCGGCGCCAGGGTGCCAGCCTGCTCGACTCTGGCGACGAGCCGCCCGGCCGCGACGCTCTCGACGCGCAGGCGCAGGCGCGCGTCGTCGAGCTGCACGAGCTCCCCCGGGTGCACGGCCGAGAACAGCTCGGCGTGCGGCACATGCACCTCGGCCGCCGATGACGGCTCGAGGGCGAGCGTCACGCGCTCGTCGGCCACGAGCGAACGCGCGGCCCCGTGGCCGACGCGCATCTTCGCGCCCTGCAAGTCGAGCACGAGCGGCAGCCCTGGGGCGGCGCGGCGTAGGTCGGTGACGAGCGCCTCGACCGCGACGACCTCGAGGTGCGAGGTGTTGAGGCGAAAGGCGGTCGCCCCAGCGTTGGCGAGCGCCGACGCGAGCGGCGCCGAGCGCGGGCCGATGGTGACGACCAACTGCCGGGGCAAGAGCCTAGAGCTCAGGTTGCTTGTCGAAGATGTAGTTCGAGTAGTCGTGCCGCGCCTGCTCGAGCAAGACCGAGAACTGCGTCGGGTCGCAGATGCGGTAGCTGTCGACGCCCGCGTCGCGATAGGTCGGATCGTCGAAGCCGTGCAACAGGCGCGGGATGGCGCTCAGGCCGTTGGTCAGGTGGTAGTCGAATACGATGCCCTTGACCTTGAGGGTCGGCAGCAGGTGCTCGACCGAGGCGACGACCTCGAGCAGCGCGTCGTCATTGTTGGCGTACATGGCGAGCACGCGACCCTTCTCGTGCCGGTCATAGAAGCCGCCGAACTTGCCGTAGAAGCCTTGCTGTGGGTACTTGTGCATGTCCTTGTACTTGGCGGCGTAGGCCTCGAGGAACTTGTACAAGCCGAACACTTGCGCCGATGAGTTGGGGGTGCTCGAGCTCGCCGTTACGACGACCTTGTTGTGCTGGGAGACGACCGCGCGGGGCAGAAAGAAGCCGTTGGCCGTGGCCGTGAGCTGCAACTTGTCGACGTCATAGAGGACCGCGTCGCTGCGCGTGCCGGGCTGCACGAAGGTGACGTAGCTCCAGCCCTTCTTGGATTCGAGCTCGGCGACCTCGTGCGGGTGACGGACGTCCTTGTCGACTGCGTGCTTGACGTTGTGGTGGGCATCATTCCAATTGACGATTAACTCTCTGCGCATTGCTACTCCCGTAGTGATTCACAGCGAGATCGATGGTCTCGATTCTGCCGCGCGCTGTCAATGCCGGCGCGTGCACGCGCGGATCGCACCTTGTCGTACACCTCGAAAAATCTAATTGATCCCGTGGTCCGTATGAGCGTGCGAGCCGTGGACATGGCCGTGCATGAGCTCGTCGGGGGTGGCATCGCGCACGGTCATGATCGTGACCTCGTAGCTCAGAGTCTCTCCTGCGAGAGGATGGTTGCGATCGACGTACACCGTGTCGCCCTCGACGCCGGCGATATAGGCCGGCACCTCGTCACCGTCCTCGTCGACGACCGCGACTTCATCGCCCTGCTCGATCTCGGCGTCGTCGGGAAAGGCGCTACGCGGCATCTCGTCGACGAGCTCAGCGTCATAGTCGCCGTAGCCGTCCGCAGGCTCGATGGTCACCTTGATGGTGTCGCCCGGGTTGTGGCCATCGAGGGCGCGCTCGAGGCCGGCGATGAGATCGCTGCCACCGTGCAAGTAGGCAAGGGGCTCACCCGCGTCGGTACCATCAGCGAGCTCGCCATCAGCGAAGCGCGCCGTGTACTCGATCTCCACCACCTTGCCACTCGTCACCGTGGACATCCATCCACTCCTTTGCGCGTGCGCTTCCACACCAAGGTAGCGCAGGCGAAGAGCCTCGTCCTGTCATCTGACCCTGGGGGGGCGGCATAGCTCTTTTCGCAAAGCAGGGGCAAGCCCGAGGTGCAGGGGTCACGAGAGCGTAAGCTCGTCGCAGTCGATGGCGAGCAGAGCGCGGGCGAGGTTCACCTTCGAGAAGTGGCCGGCTGTCACATAGGTGAGTAACCCCTCGCGACCGAGCACACGCCGACTGACCGCCGCGGCCGACAGGCCCTCTTTAGCGAGTCGTTGCGCCCTGATGGCCAGCTCACGCCAAAACCCGAGCTTACGCTCGATGGCGCGCACGGGCTCGGCGACAAAGCCCGCATGAGCGCAAGCGAGCAGGCGCGGCGAGAGCGCGGCCACTCGGCGCAACGAGCGCGCGAGGGCCACGAGGTCCTCGTCGGCGCGCAGGTAACGCACGCGCTCGTGAATATAGAGGTCGCCCGTAAACACCCAAGCGCGCTCGGGCTCGTGCAGGCAGGCATGATCGAAGCTGTGGCCGGGGGTCGGCAGGATGGCGAAGCGATGATGCGCAGTCGCGAGCGTACCCTCGACCGGCATGAGTGTCGCCGGCGTGGGCGAGCCCCAGATGACGCGCCGATAGAGGTGAATGGGCGCCGGCGCCGCCACGAGCGGCACGGTGGCCGGCGTGGTCCGCGCGCGCTCGCCGAGGACGCGAGCGAGAGCGGCGGCGTTGCCGGCGTGATCTTCGTGATGGTGCGTAACGAAGAGCTGCTCGATGGAGGCGCGCGCCGCCCACTGCATCAGCTCGCGCTCGACCGCGGGCGGGCCACAGTCGACGAGCAGGCCGTCAATGAGGAACGCGCTCGCGATGCGCATGGGGCGGCCGAAGAGGGTGCGCGCCAGAGCCACCTCGGTGATGCCGTCGGTATCGCGAAGGTGCAACATGGCTGCGCCGCGAGCGGAGGGTGCTGCCGCTCTTTAGGACGCCGCGCGAGCCGCTGTGGCGAGGGAGTTGAGCTCCGCACTCGGGCGCTCGGGCGTCGTGACACCTGTCGCGCGGTTTTCGCCGTCGACACGCACGACAATGGGCTCATGCGCCCGCGCCTCTTCGGGCGTCATGTCAGCGAAGGTCGCGAGGATCACGGTGTCGCCTGGGCGATTGTGATGCGCCGCGGCGCCGTTGACGCACACGGCTCGCGAGCCGCGCGGGCCCGCGAGCGCGTAGGTCACGAGCCGCGTGCCGCGCGTCACGTTCCAGATGTGCACCGCCTCGTAGGGCAGGATGTTCGCGGAGTCGAGCAAATCGGTGTCGATGGTGACGCTGCCCTCGTACTCGAGGTCGGCATGCGTCACCGTCGCCCGATGAATCTTGGACTTGAGGACGTTGAGCTTCATGGTGGTGAAACTGCCAGACGAGCCCTGCATGGCGGCCCACGGCGCGTGGGTCCACCTGCGACTCCTCATAAACGTAGGGCGAGATGCAGCCGATTGCAATGGGCGATGCACTGTTGGTGGCCGCCCGCTTCGGCTATGCTCGAGAACGACATCTGGAGTCACCAATGATCCGCAATGCTTGGTTCGCGTTCCTGCCCATCAGCGCTCTCGCGCTCCTCATGACGGGCGCCTGCGACCCACAGCTGCCGACTAAGCCCACGAACCCAGGGCCGATCGTGGATCCGAATGACCCCAACAACCCCGGCACCAATGCAAGCACGCAAGAGTACGGCCTACTCTCGCTCAACCTGCACTGCCTCAAGCTCGACTTCGCGGGCTCGACCTTCACCTCCAACCGCGAGCGAATGGCCGCGATCGCCGACGCGATGGCCGCCGAGAAGGTGCACGCCGCGGCGTTGCAGGAGGTCTGCCGGACCACAAAAGAAGACGCACTCGGTATGTTGGTCGAAGAGCTCGCGCGGGCTACCGGCCAGGCGTGGGCGGCACAGCGCAAAGACACGCACATCGCCTTTCAAGGCACACCCGACGAGGCCGACGAGGGCATCGCGGTCGTGGCACAAGGCGCCTTCGCCGACACCAACGTCGTCGAGTACTTCGAACAGGGCCTGCTGACGCGCCGCATGCTTGGCGCCACGCTCGCCAACGTGCGCTCGCTCAAGCTCTACTCGGTGCAGTTCGAGGACTTCGACAGCACAGTGCGCACATCGCAGGCCCGGCAGAGCGCGGTCGCCGCTGTCACACTGTCCGACCCGAGCCTAGATGTCGCCGTCGCCGGCGACTTCAATGCCTCCGAAGGCAGCGAGGCCTACCTAGCGATGAAGGCCTACGGCTTCTCCGACTTTACCGCCACCCTGACGAGCAACCGCATCGACCACGTGTTCATGCACCGCGGTGCCGCCTTCGAGGTGCTGTCGCGCAAGATCATCTTCGACGGCACCACCTACCCGGCGGTGACCGATCACATCGGCGGCATGCTGATCAAGATTCGCCCGCGCACCGTCGTCGCGTTGCCGCGCACGCGCTTGACCCTCACCAAAGACGTAGGCGTCGGCTCCTACATCGCGGTGCGCGGCGACACCGCGCCGCTCACGTGGAACTACGGCTGGCCGGCGCTCAACGTGACGAGCAACACGTGGACCATCGTGCTCACCGAGATCCCGAGCGCCACGGCATTCGAGTACAAGTGCTATCGCAACGACACGCTGTACCAGCAAGGCGCCAACCTCGTCGGCACGGGTGGCCAGGATATGAGCGCGACGCCGATCTTCTAGGAGCCTGTCGGAAAGATGACTGCATACACGCTCCCGCTCCCGCTCCCGATTCCGCGCCCGAAAATGAGTGCCGTGCTTGCAGGCAAGTCCGGGAGCGTGTTCGGGAGCGGATCAATCAAGACGAATTTCCGAACGGGATCCTGGGCGGGGCGGAGACGGAGCCCATGACTGTGAACCACGGAACCCTTCGCATCACCGCGCTCGCCGCCCTGCTCGCAGTCGCTTGCGCGAGCGGCTGCGGCGGCGCTCCTGGCACGCCGACCAATCCGAACAATGGCGGAGTGCCGGCGCAGCCGAGTGGACTCGTAGCCGCATCGAGCAACGCCGCGGTGCAGCTCAGTTGGACCGCCACGAGCGGCGCCGACGGCTATCGCATCTACTGGAACACGCGCGGCGGCGTGACCAATAAGGACGCCCAGATCTTCACGGGCTCCTCGTCGCTCAAGCACGCGCCGCTCACCAACGGCACGCGCTACTACTACATCGTGACGGCCTACAACTCGGCCGGCGAGAGCGCCCCGTCGATTGAGGTCTCGGCCACGCCACGCATCGCGGGCAGCACGGGGCCCTACGTCATCGGCGGCACGGTGACCGGCCTGCTTGGCTCTGGCCTCGTACTCGACCGCGATGGCGCCGAAACCCTCAGCCTCGGCGCCGACGGGACGTTCGCCTTCGGCGGCCTCGTGCAGACGGGCGGCTCGTACACGGTCAGCGTCGTGACGCAGCCGAGCGCACCGGCGCAAAGCTGCCTCGTGCACCATGGCAGCGGCGTGCCCGACGGGGGCGACGTAACCGAGATCGAGGTCACGTGCAGCCTGCAGGTGGCGAGCTTCAACCTCAAGTTCTTCGGCGCGTCGAGCACAGCGACGAAGCAGCAAGGCATCGCCGACATCATCATGAACAATGGGTTCGACCTCGTCGGACTCCAAGAAGTCGAAGGCAGCACGGCGCTCGCGGCGCTCATCGCTCAGCACCTCACCAACCTGCCGTGGAGCTATGAGATCGGCACGACCGGCGGCGCCCAGAAGGTCGCCCTGCTCTACCGGCCGACCGTACTGCAAGTGCTCGAGACCTTCGAGCTCGACAACGCCCACTCGGGCGGGCTCATCAACGACGCCGGCGCCGACTGGAACACGGTGCGCCTGCCCCTGTACGCCCGGCTTGCGGTCATCGGCTCCACCCTGACGTTCGAGGTCGTCGTCCTGCACCTCAAGGCCAACACCAGCAAGGACCTTAGCGACTGCACGCGACGGCGGGCGCAAGTCGACGATCTTACGAGCTGGCTCGCGCTGCGCGAGAGCGGCAAGGTCATCATGCTCGGTGACTACAACGACGAGATCGCCGGCTTTGGCATCTGCGGCGGACCGCTCATCGATACCCTGCTGCCGCTCGAACAAGACGCAAATCTCACGTTCCTGACCGCCCAGCCGGGCATGATGGCGACGAACGTCTACTCGAACATTCCCTACAAATCGACCATCGACCAACTGCTCGTGACGGCGTCTCTAGTGCCGCTGCTCTACGACGTCGACGCGAGCGGCCACAAAGCCTCGATCGTCATGCACGGCAACGCAGCACTCTCCGACCACCAACCACCCTACTTTTGGCTGCGCCTCGAATAGGCTTTAGCGACACTCTCGGTGTGATCGTCGTCACGCCAGTTCCGCCGGCTCAACTCGGCGGTTTCGACAATCAGCCCTATCGCGGCGGTCTCACACCGCCCTTGCGTCGAATGCCAAAGGCGACGCGGAAGATGTCCGGCATGTTAAGACGACCGTCCTTTGTGCGGTAGAACACGGCCAATTCAACCAAGTCGTCGATCAGAGCCTCGGGTGTACCTTTGCGAAACGGGTCGTTCGTAAACCGTCTCGGCGGCAGCTTGGTACCAACAGCCTTCTTCATTTGCCTCAGGCACCCGGCCGACCACCGCTCCGAAACGTCATCGATCGTCATCGGAACCACACCGTCGCGAGCAGCCTCCAGCAACGGTGTTACCCACGGGTAGTCCTCACTTATCTCGGCGACTCGCACCTCCGACGCCTTCACGATCCCCTGTTGCACCGCTTTATAGTGCAACGCGCGGCCGTGTTCGGGCCAGCGCTCGCTCGTTTCCTCGGCGGCCTTCTTGAAGGCGAGGAGGTAGCTGCGTGGGCTGATCCGGCCTTTCGCGTCGGCGAGATGAAGCGGAACCCACGAGAACGTAAAGCCGCGCTTCGGGTCGGTACCCATCGTGTCATCGGCGACAGCCTCGATGATCTGCTCCTGTGCCTCGGGGCTCAAGATCTGTCGCGGCGGCACCCAGACACCCGTCGTCTCGTTCCACCCGGCTTCGCAGGCCTCCCCGCTAGTCTTGCGAAACTGCGGGCCGAACGCTTGCGAGTTCCCAAGATGCATAAATACGAGGCCGTAGAGGTCTGCGCTCCCCCAGGTGAGATCCACCTTGGCGTGTCGCAGCTTCGAGGAGTCCGCGAAGCCCCATACTTCGTCGTCCTCTTCGAGGTCCGGCCGGATGAAGAACTTCGCCCGAATGGCCCGCCGGCTCCGGAGTCGCAGTCCGAGTTTGAGCGCGCCCGTGGTGAGACGCCGCACCTTCTGCCAGTCGGCGGCCAGACGGTCAAACGCATCGAAAAGCACAAGTAGGACACGACCGTCGTCTTCGAGAGCCGCGTCGCAGGTCGTGAGACTGGCGTTCGCCTCGTCGCGATGGCCGACGAGCCAGTCTACCGCCGCTCGCCAGGGGCGCTCGACCAAGGCCTCGCTATGACCGACGGCATTCAGCGCATGCTTTAGCAGCACAGTCTGCCAGATATCCATCGGCTCAACGCCGCTGTCGAGAAGGGCTCCAAGGGTTTCCGGCCGGGGGAAGTCGCGCTCCGTTTCGTCAAGCCCAAAACCGACGCGTGCAGTAACTCGATCGAGGGAGGAACCGTGGAGCCAAGGCGAGACAAAATTCCGAGTAGTGTCGCTCGCCAGCACCGCGGTCCACCAGCTCTTTCCCGCCCCGCGCATACCGACCACCACGCTCGCATCGAGATGGAGCGCTTTGGCGTGTTGGGCGGGCACGTAGACACGTGCCAACGCGGGGGGCGACAGGTCCTCTTGGGCCGCGAGCTCTGGGAGATCCGCGAGAGCTTGTCGGGCCAAACGTTGGTCGAACACCAACGTCATGGCGCCCTCATCGAGGCCCTACTGAACCTATTGTCGGGATCACTCAAGAGCCGGGCCGTGGCGCCAGCGAGGAAGGGCCCGAACGCTGCTTCGATAGCGCCCCACGTGGGGCGCAGCGCGGCGTCGGCCAGATCGAGTCCACGCAGGCCGCCGTCAAAATATATCGGCAAGGGGTAATGCGGGGCGTCGAGGTCGTCGCGGACGAACGTCACCGGGCTGGGGTCTTGATCCCGCCGCTTCGACTCGTCGTCATAGAGCGCAGACCACGTCTCGTAGGATGCCTCGATCCAGCTCGCCTGCGCGGCCTCAGTCTTGTCGAGCTGAGCGGCAACCATGTTGAGGTGCCTACGCAGGTCATCATCCGGCATGCCGTACTTGACGCTCCTCGATTTCGCTAGGTGCTCGAGCAACAACCGGTACCCGTGCCAACTTTGGGGTTCGTCCCGCGCGAACAGGAATACCTCGGCACCGAGTTGCGTTACCGCGCAGGCGCCAATGTCGTGTAATCCGGCGCGCGCATCGAGAAGCACGACGTCTGGAGGTTCGTCCCGCTCGGCGAGAAGGCAGAGGAGAGAGGACAGCCGCTCTGCAAGCCCCTCCTCGACCCCGTCCGGTGAAAGACCGGGAAGAAACACACGGCCCACCTTGGAAATATAGTCGCCGGTTCGCAGCCCAAACGCAGGCAAAACGCGAACGACGCCGGGACAGTCCTTCGCGACTTGGCTCGACGCGACGCAGTCTTGAAGGAGCATAGGATCCCGCTGGCCGACGAGCGCCTCGACCAGCCAATCGACGAGACCGTAGTCAGGAAGAACGTCGAGTAACAGGCTACCGAGGCCTGGGGCCTCCAGGTCGAGGTCAACAGCCAGCACACTCTTCCCGTGACGCGCCAAATGCCAGGCCAAGACAGCCAACGCCGTGCTCCGCCCAACGCCGCCCTTGAGGCTGAAGGCCACGGCCACTGGCAAGGGTGCGCTCACCAACTGCGGCTTGCGCAGCCAGTCCTGGTTGGTAAGCAGACGGTCTACGAGCCACGTGTCCACGGTGTCAGGCACCGGGATTCGATCCGGCGAGCTGAGAACGTCCTGCTCATCGACCAACTCTGACCTACGCAACAGCACGCTGCCGCGTCCAGGACTGTAGTGGTGGAGCTTCTCGTCTAGCGCCTCGGCGAGTGCCTCCCACTCGGCGGCCTCGAGCGCGTTGTCAGGCAGCACCGCCGTAATCTGACCGGCGACATCACGGACGAGCGTTATGCTAGGCGTGCGGTCGCCGAGCTGGGCCTGGATCGCGTCGTTAGCGACGCCCAGGGCCTCGTCAAAGCGGACCATCATGGTGCCTCCGCACGCCGGCCGAGGATCCCAACGCTGCCGAGCAGGCGTGCTGCAGCCTTCTTGTGAGATTGCACGGCGGTCTCGGATACCGTTTGCTCGCGCCAGTAGCGTTGACTCGTGGACCAGTCGGCGAATGGCGGCGGCAAACGCTTCAGCAGACCGGCAAGGGGGCCGAACCGTCTTTGGATACTCTGTACTTGCACGCGGCCCCAGAGCACGTCGATGTGCTCTCGGTAGCCTGACGACAGGGCACCCGCCGGTGCGCAGCCCGGCAGAGTCACCAAAGCGCTCTTGATGGCGCACTCGGCGGCGAAGCCAAAAAGCTGATCGGCATTCGAGAAGCGTCGGCGCTCGTGAAGTAGAACACCGTCCCCGTAGTGCCGGGCCGCAGCACCAGCATAGTCATCGGGAATTGCGGCGCCGGCACCCGGCTGATTGACTCGTGGATTCGACGTGTTGCTCATGGACGAAATGAACGGTCCCCTTGCGGCCTGCCGCCGTCGAGCCGCGCGTTATAGGCAGTCTCAAGAAGGCTCAAGCGTACGGCGCAACTGGCGGGCAAGTCAAACGCGGCACCGGAAAGCGCCGGCTGTCGATGAGGCCGCCCACACCGTCACCACGACTATCGGCCTCGCGGCCGAGATCCCGGTTCTTTGCCGCGATCGGCGCGCGATCGACAACGCGCACGCGGACGCTACTCCGAAAAGCCGCATCGGGCGCTGACCGGCATTCGCCCTCATGGCGAGCACACGCGCGATCAAGGCCGTGGCGGGCGCCGCGGGCTGTGGCCACTCTTGCGCGAGGCGGTCGTCACTCGGATCGGCATCGAGCCTCGGACCGCGCTTCTGCGAGGGCTTGACGGTGAGCGCGCGGATCGACCACGCCACCGCCGAGATTTCGCCCTGACTCGGCTCGGGCATCGCATGAAATGTCGGTGGCGTATCGGGCTCGCTCTGCGCCCAGACGCCGTCGGCCGCGATCGAGTGCAGGTCGAGCGCGAGCCCGAGCCCGAGGGCCGAGTTGAAGCGCTAGGGCACACACACGGCTCCCGCTTCGATGCATGCGCCTTCGGCACGTACGAACTCGCGACGCGCCACGCACCGCAGATGGGTGGAGACCGCATGCACGAAGATGCGAGTCACTGCGGTGAGCAAGCCGGCGTCGTGCACGAGCAGGTAACTCCTAACACAGCCCCTCGTCCGCATCGATCTCGCATCTCTTGCGAATATCGTCGAGCTCGGCCCCGGCGATGGCGCTAAACGACTCGACCAGAGCGGGGTCGAACTGCTCGCCAGCGCAGCGTCGAATCTCGGTGGCCGCGGCCTCGTGCGTGTTGGCTTTGCGATACGGCCGGTCGCTCGTGATGGCGTCGTAGGCGTCGATGATGCCGAAGATCCGCGCCCCGATGCAGATGTCGGTGTTGCGAATGCCACGCGGGTAACCGGTGCCATTCCATTGCTCGTGATGTTGCTCGACGAGCAGGCGCGCCTCGCCGAGGAAGCTCACCTTGGCGAGGATGCGCGAGCCGTGCTCGGGGTGCTTGCGCATCTCGACCCACTCCTCGTCGGTGAGCTTGCCGGGCTTGCGCAAGATAGCATCGGTCACGCCAATCTTGCCGATGTCGTGCAAAAGCGCGCCGCGTTCGATCTCGACAGTGGCTGCCGCGTCGAGACCCACGCGCGACGCGAGCAAACGGGCGTAGAGCGCCACACGGCGCGAGTGGCTCTGCGTCTCGGTGTCACGCAAGTCGAGCGCCCCGATGAGGCCCTGCAGAGCGCTCGCTGTGCGCTCGGTGACCTGACGATCGAGATGGGTGTTGAGCTCCAAGAGCTCGTTGTTGCGCTCGGCGAGCGCGCGCTGCAATCGCTCGTTCTCGGAGCGCAGGCGCCAGAGGCGCGCCGCCGAGTCTACGGCGTCGCGCAGCTGCTGGAGGCTCCACGGCTTGGTGAAGAAGCGATAGACACCGATCTCGTTGATCGCGGCGAGCGCCGTGTCGAAGTCGGCGCGGGCGCTCACGAGAAAGCGCAAGCACTCGGTGTCGGTCTGCCGCGCCACGCGCAGGACCTCGATGCCGTCGTGCTCGGGCATGCGCAGATCGGAGATGACGATCGCATAGCTATGGGTGCGGATCCGCGACATCGCCTCGACTGGATCATCGCAGGTGTCGAGGTCGACGATTTGGCCGATGCTGCGCGCCATCGCATCAAGCAACATGGGCTCGTCATCGACATACAACGCACGAACCTTCTTGCCCGCGGTCACCATCGGCACCTCATCGACGACGGGTCCAAAGTCCGGACCCGCCCTCGCTCCTCGAGCATGCTCCTAAATGCGCTCCTGCGCAAAGCCCGAGACAAGGTGACGCGTTCGGCTAAGCGCTAGGCCTCGCGTCCGAGAAGCCGCGCTGGCGTCCAGGGTTGCGCGACCGGCCGCGAAGCAGCTTGGCGCCACGCCGCCCGTAGCTCGGGCAACGCGAGCGCGCCATCGAGATGCCCAGCGGCGCCGAGACTCGCCTGCACTCGCCCACATGTGGCCGGCGTCGCGAGGCCCCGCGCGCACACATCACCGAGGCGCTCACCGAGGACTGCACGTGTGACACCGTGCGCCGCGAGATCGGCCGCCACGCGCCCGACGCCGTCGAGCGAGACGGCGCCATGCTCGAACAGCGACACCGCCATCTGCAGGGAGTCAAAGCAGGCGATGACGTGGGGGGCGAAGTCGAGAAAGGCGTCGGCATCAGCCGTGCGCTCGAGGCGGATGTAGATCCGCGCCACGGGCTCGGGCAGTGGCAGAAGCAGCGACAGCTCGTGCCGCAAAGCCGCCGCATCGTCGGCGGCTACACCGTGACGCACGAGCGCTTGCTCGACCTCGTCTGCCGACAAGCGAGCCGCAAGGGCGTCAGCGTAGAGCGTAAAGCTCGAGACATCGGTCTCGAGATCGTCGCCAAGCAACACCTCGCGCGCCCCCGGCGGGAGCTCGCGCCGCAGCGCACAAAGCGCCGCCACCTTGAAGCCCACCTGCTCACGCAGCCGCGCCGGGCGCAGCATCGCGACGCTGCGCCACCAGTCTTTGAACGTCGTGCCGTCGAACTCGACCCCATCGTACAGCATCTTGCGCTCGATGATGGGCCGCAGCTGCGCGGGACTCGCCGAGACGAAATACAGGGGCGTGCTGCGACTGTCTTTGCCAGGACCGCGGCGCACCTCGTGCAAGAGCGGCACCATCCCCGCGATCTCATGCTTGTCGATGGCCGCCTCGAACGGGATGGAGGCGAGGCCTTTGAGCGACGAAAAACGCGTCGCCAAGTAGGTGCGATCGACGTCACACACGAAGACCTCGCCCGCCCACTGGGGGTCGAAGGTCCGGCGGTTATCGCGCGAGATGGGGTAGCTCATCAGTTCTCGACAAACTCGTGGCGCGCCGGCCGCGCCATGAGCAGGGTCAACGCATCGCGCACGGTGGCGCCCTCGTAGAGCACCGAGTGCACCGCCTCGACGATCGGCAGGCTGAGCTTGGCCGAGCGGCCGAGCAACGCCAACGCCTGCGTCGTACGCACGCCCTCGGCGACCTCGACCATGCTCGCCAAGATGTCGGCGAGTGTCTCGCCGTGCGCCAAGCGCTCGCCGACATGGTGGTTGCGCGAGAGCGGCGAGGCGCAGGTCGCCACGAGATCGCCGACGCCCGAGAGCCCCCAAAAAGTCGGCCGCTCGGCGCCCATCAACGCGCCGATCCGCGACATCTCGTTGAGAGAGCGGGCGATGAGCAGGCTCTTGGTGTTGTCGCCGAGCCCGAGGCCATCGATGATGCCGGCGGCGAGCGCCACGACGTTCTTGAAGGCGCCGCCGACCTCGGCCCCCACCACGTCGTTGCCGCCGAAGACCATGAACGAGCGGCCGTGCAACACCGCCTGCGCGGCGCGCACGACCTCGTTGTACTTCGACGCGACGAGCGTGCCGGCGGGCTTACCGGCGGCGATCTCGCGCGACAAGTTCGGGCCCGACAGGACGCCGATCTTGCGGACACACGTCTCTTCGCGCAACACCTCGCTCATGCGCTTGCAGCCAAGCTGCTCGAAGCCCTTGGTGCCATGGACAATGATGTGGTCGCCTAGGACGAACTTGCCCATCTCACGCGCTACCGAGCGCAGGGCATGCGACGGCACGATGCACAAGAGCAGCGCGTTGCCCTTGCACACCGCCTCGAGCTCGCTGCTCGCGGTGACGCCATCGGGAAGCTTGATACCCGGCTGGTGGCGCACGTTCTCGTGTTGCTCGTTGATGGCGCGCACGGTCGCCTCTTCGCGTGCCCAGATGACGGCGCGGTGGCCATTATCGCCGATGATCTTGGCGAGCGCCGTACCCCAGGCGCCCGAGCCGATGACGCCCACGCTCATGCTCATGACCGCACCTCGGCGCTCGGTGCGGCCGTAGCGGGCACGAGCGGGGCGTAGCTGCGCACGCGGTTGGCGTAGTAGAGCAAGAGATTGAGATCCTCGGGGAACACCCTGTCACCGCGCCGCCGCGCCGCCGCCTGGGTGTGATAGGTCGCAAAGTGCTTGAGCGCATCGGCGACGATGTCCTGGGCGTCGCCCCGTTCGAGCACCGCCTCGAGGCGCGGCGGCTCACGCCGGGCAGCCAACGCGGCGAGCGTCGCCCCGACCTCAGCGTGCACCTCGTCCATGCGAAACGAGCGCTCGACCCCACCCGTGTGCAGCAAGCGATACAGATCGAGCGAAGGGTTGTTGCGCTCGAGCAAGGCAAAGACCGCGTGCGCCACGACGTTGGTCGACATGAGCACCGTGTCGCGCAGAAAGGCAGCCCGCACCTCGTCGCCGAGCTCGCGCGTGTACTCGGCGTCGCGCTGCACGTCCGCCACCGCGGCGCCGTCGCGCATGACGTAGCGACGCGGATCAACCGGCCGTCCGCGCGCATCGAAGCTCTCACCCTGCTCATCGACGCGATTGCCGAAGACGTCGAGCGGCGTCGACACGTTGATCACGATACGTGAGTCGAGCGACCAGATGTCGCTAAAGAACTTGAGCAACCGGCGTGGGCGCGAGAACTCGTCGTCCTCGATGATGTAGCGCGACTTGCCGGTCTCCTTGAGGTGATCATCGATGAGCGTCTCGGCCTCGAGCACGAGCTTGTACGAAATGGTGAACGGCACGACGTAGACGTTCGGCTTGTCCTTGCCGCTCTTGAGATTGGCGATATACGCCTGCAGGCCCGTGCCGAGCAGCCCGAGCTTGAGCTTGCGCTCGATGGCGCCGCTGCGACTGCGCGTGCCACCCGGGAAGAACAGGTTGTTGTAGCCCATCTCGATCGAGCAGGCAGCGTACTCCTTGAGCACCTGTTTGTAGAGCAAGGAGTTCTTGCGCCGATCGACGCGATAGGCGCCGAGGTTGCGCATAAAGAACGAGATGATGGGATTGGAGAACAGATTGAGGCCGGCGCCATAGGTGAACGGCGGAAAACCCATCAGAAATGCGCAGTACCCCATCACCAAGCTGTCGAGGTTCGACGAGTGCGTCGGCACGACGATGAGCGTGCCGCGCTCGAGGAGCTTACGCGCGTGCTCGACCGCGCCGCCTATCGACAGGCGCTCGGCGAGGCCGTGGTGATCGCGACCCTCGTGCAGCAAGCGCTTCGGACTCATGGCCGAGAGCAGCAGCCCAAGACCATGCGGCAGCGCACGCGTCGCGACCTTGTAGACGCGCGGGTCGAAGTTGCCAACAACCTCGGCCACGAAGTGACGCGCCAGCTTGTCGACGAGGCGCTTGAGCTCACTCGCCGAGGCGCGCTGCATGCGCCGATTGATGCGCTCGTAGAAGGCGCGCTCGCGTTTGCCGGCCGGGTCGCTCGCGTGCTCGAGGCGCAGGCCCTCGCAAAAGAGCGTGTCGTTGATGAGCACTTGCAGCGCGCCCTCGTCGCCGCCCGACGCCCGCGTGGCCTCCTCGACGACACGGCTCGCGACTTCGATTTGGATGCGGTCTTGGTCTTCGCGTCGCATGCTATCCCCTATCGCGAGGTCGGCTCGTCCTCGGCACCTGATTAGGGCGAGAGAACGGGATCTTGGCAAGAGAAAATGGCGCATTGCGGTCAAACATCGACGGCGCTAGATCACGAGATCGATCATGACCGACGCGAAGTCCAGGGCCGCCCCGACAGCCGTGCGTGAGCATGTCACGCTCCTGCGCGAGCGCTTGCGCGCTGCCGACCACGCCTACTACGTGCTCGACCAGCCGCTGCTTTCGGACGTGGACTACGATCGCACGATGCAGCAGCTCGCAGCGCTCGAGGCCGAGCACCCGTCACTCGGCAGCCCCGATTCGCCGACGCAGCGCGTCGGGGGTGCGCCATCCGACAAGTTCGTCAAGGTCGCGCACCGTGAGGTGATGCTCTCGCTTGGCAATACCTACAGCGACGACGAGCTCGACGAGCTCGATCTGCGCGTGCACCGCTCGCTCGACCTCGGGGCCGAGGCGCTCGTCGGCTACATGTGCGAGCCCAAGCTCGACGGCCTGGCGGTCGAGCTCGTCTATGAGAACGGCGTCTTCGTTTGCGGCTCGACGCGCGGCGACGGCACGCACGGTGAAGACGTAACGGCCAACCTGCGCACCATCGGCCGCCTCGGCGCCAACCCGGGCGTGCTCGCGCGCCTGCAGGGTACGCCTCCGCCCCGCCTCGAGGTGCGCGGCGAGGTGTTGCTGCAACGCGAGCACTTCGCGGCCATGAATCGCCTCATCCTGCGCCAAGGCGAAGAGCCCTTCGCCAACCCGCGCAACGCCGCGGCCGGCTCGCTGCGCCAGCTCGACTGGCGGGTGACGGCGACGCGGCCGCTGTCCTTTATTGCCTATGAGGCGCTCGTGCCGGGCGACGCCCCGTGGTCGACGCACGCCGAGAAGCTCGCCGCGCTCGCCACGTTCGGCTTTCACGTCAACGAAGAGAACCGCGCCTGCACCGGCATCGTCGCGGTCAAGCGCTATCGCGATGCAATGGCCCTGCGACGCTTTGCCTTGCCCTACGACACCGACGGCGTCGTCGTCAAAGTCGATGACCTCGACTGGCGACGCCGGCTCGGGGCGGCGAGCAAATCGCCGCGCTGGGCCGTCGCCTTCAAGTACCCGCCGCAAGAGGAGACAACCGAAGTCGAGCGCATCAGCGCGTCGGTCGGCCGCACGGGCGTGCTGACGCCGGTCGTCGAGGTGCGCCCGGTGTCGCTCGGCGGGGTCACGGTGGCGCGCGCCACGCTGCACAACGAAGACGAGATGCGGCGCCGCGACATCCTCATCGGTGACGTGGTGCTCATTCGCCGCGCTGGCGAGGTCATCCCCGAGGTCGTCAAGTCGATCAAGGAGCGCCGCACGGGCAAGGAGCGACCATTCATCTTCCCGACGAGCTGCCCGGTGTGTGGGGCGCGAGTGGTGCGCGAAGAGGGCGAGAAGGTCTATCGCTGCACCGGCGCGGCCTGCCCGGCGCAGCTCGTCGGGCGCCTACGCCACTTCGCCGAGCGGCGCGCGCTCGACATCGAGGGCCTCGGCGACAAGCTCGCCTACCAGCTCGTCGAGCGCGGTCTCGTCAAAGACTTCGCCGATCTGTTCTTGCTCGCACCGGAGCGCTGGCGCGAGCTCGAGCGCATGGGCGACAAGAGCGCCGCGAACATGCAGGAAGCCCTAGTGCGCGCCAAGAGTACGACACTGCGACGCCTCCTCTACGGCCTCGGGATCCCGCAAGTTGGCGAAGCCACGGCGACGGCCTTGGCCCGACACTTCGCCGACCTCGAGGGGTTTCTCGACGCCGGCGAAGACGAGCTGCAAGCGGTGCGCGATGTCGGACCCGAGAGCGCACGCGCCATTAGGGCGTTTACGAGCGAGCCACAGAACCTACGCGTCATCGAGCGGCTCCTCGCTGCGGGCGTGACAGCGGCGGCCGAGGCCGCACCGAAAGGTGGGCCGCTGCTCGGCAAGACCGTGGTGCTCACCGGCACGCTCGCGAGCATGACGCGCGACGAGGCCAAGGCAGCCATCGAGCGTCAGGGTGGCCGCGTCTCGGGGAGCGTATCGCGCCGAACCGACTACGTGGTCGCGGGCGAAGACGCCGGCACGAAGCACAAGAAGGCGACCGAGCTCGGGGTGCCGATCGTCGACGAAGAGGGCTTTAGGGCGCTGCTCGAGGCCCCGCCACAGTGAGCGTCCGCAGAGCGCGTTGCAGCTCCTCGATCGCCGCCCGCGCCGCGGGGATGTGCGCGGCTACGGCCGCCGTATCTGCGCCGGCGGCCGCATTCTCGAGCGCGGCCAACGCCGTCTGGGCGCGGTCTGCGGCGAAGAACGCGACGCTGCCCTTGAGCCGATGGGCCGCCTCACGCACGGCAGACAAGTCGCCGGCCGCGGTCGCTGCGAGGATGCGATCGAGCGCGGTGTCCGCATTGTCGAGGAGAAGTACCGCGAGGTCAGCGAGCTCGGCTTCGCCGCAGTGCAACTGGAGCAGCGCGCGCACCTTGTCGAAGGCGGCGCTCGCCGGCGCGGGCCTCTCTTTGGCCGAAGGGAGACGACGACTCATGGCCGGGCCAACCTCGCACGCCTGCGCCTCGTCCGCAATACGAGCGGCGTGCCTAAGGTGGCCTTTGCGGCGGGCACCGGGTGGCACTGCGTGAGCCCCCGCGGGCGCTTACGACTCGCGCTCTCGCTCGGTTACGTAGGAGCGGCGGCCCTGTTTCTCGCGTGGGTCGCGAGCCGCACCTTCGACGTGGGTCGCATGCCCTTGCCGCGCTCGCAGGCGCTCGGCGTCGGCGTGATCATCATCGGCGCCGCGACGCTGTGCGGCGCGTGGGTCGCTCTACTCGTACGCGGCGTCGAGCGCCTGCTGCGGGTGCGTCTCGTGCCCTCGCGCCTCGACACGGCGCCGGTGCGCGCCGCGCTCGCCCTCGCCGCCCTCGTGAGCGCCGCGCTCTACTACGACGGGCGTTACATCGAGGCGCGGCGGCCGGTCGTCACCCACCTCGCCTTAGGGGCCTCGGCCACGCCCGAGAAGTCCGTGCGGATCGTCGTGCTCGCCGATCTGCACCTCGACGAGCCGCGCGAGCCCTTTGCGACGCTCGCCGACAAGGTCAACGCCCTCGCGCCCGATGTCGTCGTCCTGCTCGGCGATACACTCAATAGACCAAGCGCTCTCGACCAGCTGCACTCGCTCTTGCGCCGCATCGAGGCGCCCTTTGGCAAGCTCGCCGTGCGCGGCAACTGGGACATCTGGTACTGGCAGTACTTGCCGCTGCTCAAAGACACAGGCTTTCGCTTCCTCGACGGCGAGCGGGTCTCGCTCGCGGTGCGGGGCACGCCCGTGCACTTCGTCGGCCTCGCCTACGACGACGATGAAACGGGCGAGCACGCCAACCGCTTGCTCGCCTCGACGCCTCTGCCCGGCTGGCGCATCTTTCTCTACCACACCCCCGACCTGGCGCTCGCCGTGCACGGCGCCGATCTCTATCTGGCCGGACACACGCACGGCGGGCAGATCAGCATCCCAGGGTTCGGGCCCATCGTCACGTTGTCGAAGTTCGGGATGCGCTTTGCGCACGGGCTATCGCGCATTGGCGAAATGCCCATCTACGTGAGCGCCGGCATTGGCGTCGAGCCCATGGTGCCGCTACGGCTCGGCGTGCCGCCCGAGATCGTCGTCGTTGAGCTCGGACCGCACCCCTAGCGGCGAATCAAGCGACCCCCGGCTTGCCCGACCCGCCGTCCACGGGGGCGCGTCGCTCGTCCTTGACAGCACCCGCCTTCTGCCACCACAAACACGTTCTCGCAAAATTGACCGCCTGTTGAGCTCGCCGCTAGGCGACCTCAAAAAGAGGCCGAGGAGAAGAATACGATGTCAGAGCCTACGAACAAGCCGCAGCCGAGCTTTGTGCCCTATGTGGCCGCGACGAGCACGATGCGGGAGTTTTCGGTACGCGCCCTCATCATCGGGCTCATCATGTGCGTCGTGCTCGGCGCGGCGAACGCGTACCTCGGCCTGAAGGCCGGCATGACCATCGCCGCCACGTACCCGGCTGCGGTCATCGGCATGGCGCTGCTGCGCATCATGAAGGGCTCGATCCTCGAGGAGAACTTCGCGCGAACTGTCGGATCGATCGGCGAGTCGGTGGCGGCGGGCGCGATCTTCACCATCCCGGCGTTCGTCATTCTCAATATTTGGCAGTTCAAGCCCGGACCCAATCTCATCACCGAATACTTCTTGGCCGCGGCGCTCATGGTGCTCGGCGGCGTGCTCGGCATCTTGTTCGTCACCATCCTGCGCCGGGTGATGGTCGAGGACTCGTCGCTGCCCTTCCCTGAGTCAGTCGCCGCAGGCGAGATTCACAAGGCCGGCCAGCGCGGCGCCGACGCCGCCCTGCAGCTCTTTCGCGCCATGGGCCTCGGCGCTCTCATCAAGCTCCTGTCGCGCACCGACGCCGACACCTTCGATGGTCTCGGCGTGTTCTTCTCGAGCAACACCTTTCAAGTCGCCGTCGGCAAGGTGAAGAGCGGCCTCGTGCGCTTTGGCCTGACGGCGGACGCGCCCTCGATCGCGGCCGGCGGCATCACGACCATCTCGGCCCCCGCCGCGACCCCCGCCTATATCGGCGTCGGCTACATCATCGGACCCGAGCTCGGCGCCCTGAACTTCGCCGGCGGGTTGCTTGCCTGGGGCCTGTTCGTGCCTCTGCTCGTCTTCTTCCTCGGGCCAGCGCACATCGACAGCTACATCCAAGCGGCCGCAGGCGACGAAGCCGCCGCCTGGGCCAAGCTCACCGGGCACCTGTACCGCTACATCGTGCGGCCCATCGCGGTCGGCGGCATGTTGGTCGGCGCCTGCTACACGCTCTACAACATGCGCGAGAAGCTTTTGCTTGGCATCAAGCGCGGCTTCGCTGACGTCAAGAAGTCCGCAACGGCCGGCGCGCCGACCTTGCGCACCGAGCGCGACCTGTCCTTCAAGACCGTCATCATCGCCATCGGTCTGGTCTTCGCGCTCATGGTGGCGCTGTACTTCTACTTTACGCAGATGCTCTCGGGCGCCGTGCTCGCCGGCATCGTCATGCTCATCACCGGCTTCTTCTTCGCCGCGGTCTCCGGCAACCTCGTCGGCATGATCGGCTCATCGAACAACCCCATCTCGGGCCTGACGCTCGCCGCCACGATCATCGCCGCGCTCACGATGGTGATCATCGGCGTCAAGGGGCAACAGGGCGTGGCGGCGGTGCTCGGCGTGGCGGCCGTGGTGTGCGTCTCCTCGGCGGTCGCAGGCGAGATGCTGCAGGACTTGAAGGTCGGACACATCCTCGGCGGCACGCCTTGGAAGATGCAGCTCGGCGACTTGCTCGGCGTTTTGGTCGCCGGCCTCGTGATGTTCTTCCCGCTCTACGTGCTGCACAACTCGGACCTCGCCTCAAACCCGCTCACCGGCGGCTTCGGCGGCAAGAACCTACCCGCGCCGCAGGCCGGCCTCATGGCCGCTTTGTCGCAGGGCGTCGTCGGCGGCGAGATGGCCTGGCCGCTCGTGCTCGTCGGCATCGCCATGGGCGTCGCGCTCATTCTCATCAAGGTCCGCAGCCCCATGCTCTTCTCGGTCGGCATGTACCTGCCGCTCGAGACGACCTTCGCCATCTTCATCGGTGGCCTGCTCAAGGGCGCGGTCGAGCGCCTCGCGAAGCGCCGCGCCTACAATGCGGCGCAAAAGGTACGCGTCGAGAACGCCGGCGTGCTCGCGGCTTCGGGGCTCATCGCCGGCGAGGCACTCATGGGGCTCGGTATCGCCGCCGTCGTCTTCTTCGCCGAGAAGTTCCCCGCCCTCTCCGGCTTCGACAGCATAGCCTCCTGGCTCGCCATCCCAGTATTCGCCATCCTCGGCATGTACCTCGTGCTCATCCCGCTGCGCAAAGCCGGCGCCGCGGACGAGCCGGCGCCGCCTTCGGCCATGATGTAAGGGCGAGGCCGCGCGGCTTTGGGATCAGACGCCGCCGGCCACCGTCACCTGCACCCAACCGATATCGGACGACATCGGTACGTGCAGAGTGCGCGTGCCACTCACCTGATAGGTCGCGTTCTCTCCCGAGACAGGGATGGGGGGCCCGGCACGAACCACGCGACCTGCCGCGGCAAACGCACGCTCGACGTCGCCCGCGTACATGCCGATGAGCTTGTGGGTCAACTTCGTCGCCATGACCTCGGTGACGATGGAGTCCTCGACATCGAAGACGCGCTTGGCCAAGCCAAAAGCGAAGCGCCGCTGCGCCGAGATGATGACGGTGTGCTCGGCTGCGCCGGTGAACGGGATGACCCAGAGAAAATCCGTATTGCCTGCGACTGATTCGGCGAGGGCCTGCGGCGCGACGACGAGCGCGGTGCCGGAGAACGTGGCGCAGAGCTGCAGCAGCGCGTTCACGAAGATTTCAGCGTCTTTGACACCGGTGGGCGACAACGATTCGACAGCGGGCGCTCGCCTGCGTGCGGGCAGCGGCGGCGGCTGCGGCTGCGGGCGGACGACCGCCGAATCGGGGTGCGGCGGCGCCACCGGACCCGGCTCCAGCGTTTCAGGCTCGATCGCAAACGACAGTCCCGGCACGTCGGTTTGCGCATACAGCGCGGCGAGCAAGGAAATGGCCGCGGAATACTCGGGGCGCGCGCGCAGAGCCAGCTTGCACGAGGCGATGGCTTGCAGGCGGTGACCACCCTTCTCGAGCGCGCCCGCGAGGTGCACATAGTGCTGCGCGGCCGCCTCGAAATCCTCGAGGTGCTCGAGCGTCTCGCCGAGCTTCTTACGCGCGAAGGCGTCGTCGGGGGAAAGCGCCACGACCTTGTCGAGGAGCTCGACGGCCTTGCGATAGCTTTGGCGCAGAAGAAGGGCCTGCGCCTTCTCTTTGAGCTCGCGAACGCCCTCACCCATCTAGTGTCTCTCACTCGCCAGCAGTTCCTCGCGCAGGCGCTCGAGATCACGAATTTGCTCGGCGCGCGTGGCGCTCGGTTTCGGCGTCGACAAACAGGCCCGGGCGGCCATGGGAATCGAGTGATCGACAACGAACACCCTGCCCACGCGATGATCACTAGCGGCCTCGACGTTGACGCAATTGCCGTAAACAAAGATCGGAAACGTGGGCGACAATCGGCGGTCACCTCGAGTGAGCCGGCCGGCCAGGATACAGCCGATGCGATTGGACAGCTCGCGCAGCGAATCCTGCTCGAGCAACGTCAAGAAGCCCCCCGGCGCCATCTCGCCGTCGTCGTCATTGATGAGATCACCAGCGATTCGCCTGGCTAAGGCTCGCGTGCTCTCGCGCGGTGTCTGAATCGCCAAGAACCCGCATAGATATCCAGACAAGGCGACGATGGCGTAATCACCAAGGCCGCGCTCGACCTCCCCGTCGGCCCGCACTTCGAGCGCCACGCCGGGCAGCATCTCGGCAAAGGCCTCGCGCACGGCGGCCTCGACGGCCGACAGCAAGGTGGCGTCGTCCATCGGCTGCTCGCTCACGGTTCACCCTCAGCGGTCGCGGCGGGCGACTTCATGGCGAGGCGAATAGCCGCGTGAATGTCGGTGTGCGATTTCGTAACGACCGCCGTGGCGCCCGCGTCGAGACACTGCTGCCGCAGCACGTCGTCACGGGAGGCCGTGTAGATGATCACGAGCGGGCGCCGACCCGCATCGGCCGCCATGTGCCGCAAGACCTCGAGACCGTCGAGTACCGGCATGTGAACATCGAGGATCATCAAGTCAGGCGGCGCATCGGAGCCCCATGCCTTGAGGACCTCGGCCCCACTCACGGCGTAAGCGACGCTGGCTTGCGGCAAGACCTCATGGACGACGCGCGCGAGCTGCAAGCGCATGGTCTTCGAGTCGTCGGCAATCAAGACGAGCTTCATGTGTCTCCCAACAAGTGCGACTACTCGACAAAGAACCACGGCGCGCGCTGCGCGACGAAGCCGCCGATCGCCGCTTGCGCCGCGGGCGGCAGGTCAACGAACTCGATGCCCATGCCCGGCCACAGCTGCGGGTTGAGATCACTCTGCGGGCGCAGCCAGCGCACGACGCCATGCGCCCGGACGTTAATGCCGCCCGGCAGCGCGAGCGCGACCTCGACCGTCGAACCCATGGGCAACAGATCGAAGGTGGCGAGGAACACACCCCCCTGCGAGAGGTCCTGGCTAAAGCCCGAGTAGAAGTTGGACTCGGACTCGAAGGTCACTTCGCAGTGCACCGGCGCGCGCGGAGTCGAGCGGCGCTCGTGGCCCGTCGAGGTCGGTGCCGTGCTTGGCGCTGGCACGATCGCTTTGGGCTTTGTGACGACGGCCGCGGACCGGGCACGCACTTGCGCTTCGAGCGCTTGCAGCCTCGTGCGCAGCACGCCAAGCTCACCGTCGCCCTTGACGACGCCGGCGTTGAGGGCGCCCACCGCCTTGGCCCGCGCACTCGCAGCGAGCTCGCGCGCTTCGAGACACTGCTCGCGCGAGCGAATGGCGCGCATGCGCTCGAGCACGCCAGGCGGCGGTACAATCTTCGGCAACGCCTCAATGAGAGCGCGCGCCTCCGCAACGCCTTGGCCGGCCAGCGCGGCGGCCTTGGCGGCCACGTCGTCGATGCTGGCCTCGAGCGCCTGCGTCACGCGCTGAGCAGCGAGCTCGTCGGCGACGAGCCGCGCCTCGCGGGCCAACGCCTGCGCCTCGCGTTCGACGAGCTGCTGCTCTTCTTGTTGGAGATCCGCCCAGTGCGAAAACATGGGGAAAATAAATCACCACACAAGCGGGGATGCAATGATTGGCCCTCGACGCGTGCGCGTCGCGGCGGCTTCGACACGCCAGCGAACGCGACGCGTCAAGGGCGGCCTTGCAATCCGAAACATCCGGCTTTGGTATTTGGCTTCGATGTCTAGGATGCGGTCTTGCTCGCCGCCTTCTGCTCCGCCTCGATGGCCGCGAAGAAGTCATTGCCCTTGTCGTCGACAATGATAAAGGCAGGGAAGTCGACCACGTCGATGCCCCAGATCGCCTCCATGCCGAGCTCGGCGTACTCGAGCACCTCGACCTTCTTGATGTTGTTCTGCGCGAGCAGCGCCGCCGGGCCGCCAATCGAGCCCAGGTAAAAGCCGCCGTGCTTCTTGCAGGCCAGCGTCACCTCGCGCGAGCGGTTGCCCTTGGCGATCATCACGAGCGAGGCGCCCTCGGCCTGGAAGAGATCGACGTACGAGTCCATGCGCCCGGCGGTCGTCGGCCCGAACGAGCCCGACGCCATGCCCTTCGGAGTCTTGGCCGGCCCGGCGTAGTACACGGGATGCTTCTTGAAGTAGTCGGGCAGGCCCTTGCCGGCGTCGAGCCGCTCCTTGAGCTTGGCGTGCGCTATGTCGCGCGCCACGACGAGCCGCCCCGTGAGGCTGACCCGCGTCTTGATGGGGTGGCGTGACAGCTCGGCCACGATGTCCTTCATCGGCCGATCGAGATCGATGCGCACGGCGCCCTCGTTCGAGAGCGGCGCGCGGCCGGCGAGCAGGCGCTTCGGGTTGCTGTCGAGCTCCTCCAAGAAGATCCCGTCACGGGTGATCTTGCCTTTGACGTTGCGATCGGCCGAGCAGGAGACGGCGATACCGATGGGACACGAGGCGCCGTGCCGCGGCAGACGCACCACGCGCACGTCGTGACAGAAGTACTTGCCGCCGAACTGCGCGCCGTAGCCAATCTTCTGCGACGCGACGAGCAAGCGCTGCTCGAGCTCGGGGTCGCGAAAGGCGCGACCGGCGGGGCTGCCGGTGGTCGGCAGGCCATCGAAGTAGCCGGTCGAGACGAGCTTCACCGTCTTCATGGTCATCTCGGCCGACGTGCCGCCGATAACGATGGCGAGGTGGTACGGCGGGCAGGCCGCCGTGCCGAGGCCCTGCATCTTTTCGACCAAGAACGCTTCGAGCGCCTTCGGGTTCAACACGGCCTTGGTCTGCTGGTAGAGCATCGACTTGTTGGCCGAGCCGCCGCCCTTGGCCACGAACAAGAAGCCGTACTCCATACCCTCGTCGGCGAGGATGTCGATCTGCGCCGGCAGGTTGTTGCCCGAGTTCTTCTCCTCGTAGAGCGACAGCCCGACGGTTTGCGAGTAGCGCAAATTCTCTTGCGTGTAGGTCTCGAAGACGCCGCGCGACAAGGCCTCGGTGTCGTGGCCATCGGTGAAGACGCGATGGCCCTTCTTGCCGAGGATGGTGGCGGTCCCGGTGTCCTGGCAGAACGGCAGCTTGCCCTGCGCCGCGACCACGGCGTTCTCGAGCAGGATGCGCGCCACGACCTTGTCGTTGGTCGAGGCCTCCGGGTCGTCGAGGATCGCCGCCACTTGTAGGTTGTGCTTCGGGCGCAGCATGAACGAGACGTCACGCAAGGCCTGGCGCGCGAGCAGCGTCAGACCTGCAGGGGCGACCTCGAGCACGTCCTGGCCGTCGAGCTTGCCGACGCTAACGTGATCGCGCGACAGCAGGCGATAGCTCGTCGTGTCGCTTAGATGGGCAAAGAGCTCTTCGAAGGCGAAATCCAAGGCAGCACCTCCACGCGAGAAACGAGTCGCGCGCATCATAGCCACGCGGCGCGCGTTGGCCAAGCGTTGTCGACGGCCCTTGACCGGGCGTCACCGTGCGAGGCAGAGATGAGCTCGTGCAGCGCCACGGCATCAAAGCCCTCTTCCTTCTCCTGTGCGTGCCCTTGATGATCACCAGCGGCTGCGGCAACGCCGGCTACGACATCACCGGCGTGCCGTGCAGCGCCGACAACGCCGTTGATACGAACGCCGTGCAGATCCACGACATCTACTACCGGCCGAGCTGCTTCAAAGTGCCGCTCGGAGGCTCGATGAGCTTTATCAACCTCGACTCGGCCATGCACTCAGTGACGACCGACAGCAACCAACCGGAGTCGTTCGACAGCGGACTCGTCGCGCCGGGCGCCACCTTCGAGCACACCTTTTCGGCCGCGGGCGCAACGCGCATCCACTGCAAATTCGTCGTGCAACTGCGCGCCACCGTCATCGTCGAGTAGCAGCGTCCCCGCTTGCGCTCGCCTCGCGCACTCGGCAATCTGCAATGACCATGCCCGCTCTCGACCTTCGGGCGCTGCTCGGCGCAGCGCTGCTCTTGTTGGGCGTGGCCGTGCTGCTGCTCACGACGAGGCTCGCCCTGCGCCTGCTTTCGCGCAGCGTGCGGCGACTGCATCGCGGCGTGCGGGTGCGCTACCCTTTGGTGCTCGTGCACGGCGTGCTCGGCTTCGACTCGGTGAGCATCGCCGGCACGACGCACGACTACTTCCGCGGCATCGCCGAGGCCCTCAGCACGAGCGGCGTCGAGGTGCACGCCTTGCGCCTGCCGCCGACGGCCGCCATCGCCGCCCGCGCCGAACAGCTCGCAGCGGCCGTGCGCGCTCTCGCCGCGCCGCGCGTGAACATCATCGCGCACAGCATGGGCGGGCTCGACAGCCGCTTCGCCATAACCAAGCTCGGCCTCGACGACAAGGTGGCAGCGCTCATCACCATCGGCACGCCCCACCACGGCACACCGCTCGCCGACCTCGGCACCGAGGTCTTGGGCGAGCGACTCGGATTGCGCAAGATGATCGAGGCGCTGGCCGTGGACATCGAGGCGTTTTACGACCTGACGACCACGCGCATGGCCGCCTTCAACGCGCAAGTGCGCAACTCGCGGCGCGTCTACTACGGCTCGTACGTCGGCGTTTGCCCGAACCGCACGCGCATCAATCCCATCCTCCTGCCGTCACACTTCCTGCTGACGCGCAGCGCCGGCGACAATGACGGCATCGTGCCAGCAAGCTCGCAGGCGTGGGGCGAGGTGCTCGGGCGTGTCGTCGCGGATCACTGGGCACAGATTGGCTGGGGCCGCGACGTGAACATCGCCGCCACCTATCTCGAGATGGCGCGCGAGTTGGCGGCGCGCGGCTACTAGGCGACAGCGCCCCCCTCTACTTGCGCGGCACCGGCCCAAAGTGGTCGTAAGGGTGCTCGATCCACGCCCGCAGCACCTTCGACATGACCGAGGCGTGGAAGCCATCGATGATGCGGTGGTCGAACGTCGCGTTGACAGACATCATCTTGGCCGCCTGCACCTTGCCATCGATGACCACGGCCCGCTCCTTGACCTCGCCCGTAGCGAGCAGGATCGGCACGCGCGAGTAGGGTACGAGCGGCACGTAGGCGGTCTCGAGGCCGAGCGAGCCGACGTTGGTGATCATCATGCTGCCGAACGGATCCTTTGGAATGCCGAAGGCGCGCATGTCGAGGTTGAGCGTGTAGCTGAAGAACGAGATGAGCTTGAGGAAGGTGTTGAGAAAGAAGTACGGAATGCTCAAGAAGGTGGTGCGGGTCTTTTCGAGCGCTTCGTCTTTGCGCGCCCGCACCTTCTCGAACTTCGCTTGGAACTGATCGTAGATGTCGAGCAGCGACATGCTCTCGACGTCGTAGAGCGTGGCGCCCGACAGGTCAGCCTTACCGTCGCCCTGATCGGTCATCACCACCTGAAAGAAGATGCCGATCTGCTTGCGCAGGTAGACGCGATTCCAGCGCAGAATGGCGTTGGCGTCCGGGCACTCCTTGAGCACCATGGCGGCGGCCTTGGCCATCAAGTGCGACACTGTCACGCGCCGCCCGGTCGCCGCCCGAAACTCCGCGATGTAGCGCATCGCCTCGTCCATCCGCAGCTCCATCGTTCCGTAGACCGACGGGTCGTACGCGGTAGCCCACGTACCGATGGCGATCTTGCGAAAGCTGCTGACGTTGTCTTTGCGAACGAGATCCAAATTCGACATGCCACTTCCTTGTGCTATTCCGCCTTACCCGACGCTCGCTCGACCCACACGCCGACGAGCTCCTTGATAGTAGCCACGGCCTTATCCATGCCGTCGACCGACAGCCACTCGGTGAGGCCGTGAAAGTTTTGCCCGCCGGTGAATACGTTCGGTGTCGGCAACCCAAGCTCGGTCAAACGCGAGCCGTCGGTGCCACCACGAATAGGGGCCCAACGCGGCGCAATGCCGGTGCGCCGCACCGCCTCTTCGAGCGTGCTCGTCACCTCGGGCCGCTCTTCGAGCCGGTCGCGCATATTGCGGTAGGTCTCTTGGACCACGAGCTCGATTCGGGCCTTCGGGTGCAACGCCTGCACGTCGGCCACGATCCGGCGCAGCAGCGTCTCCTGCTCGGCGAGCCCCGCGGTACGAAAGTCGCGCAGGAGTATTTTCAATGTAGCCTTGGCTTCGGCCGCTTCGAGGTGATGCGGATGCAGATAAGGTTGATAGCCGTCGGTGGTCTCGGGCGCCATGTCCTTCGGCATTCGCACGATGACATCGGCGATGACGCGCACGGCGTTGACCATGATGTCCTTGGCCTTGCCCGGGTGGATGTTGCGGCCGTGCACGACGATCGTGGCGCTGTTGGCGCTGAAGGTCTCGCGGTTGAGCTCGCCAATGGCGTCGCCATCGAGCGTATAGGCCACGTCGGCGCCGAAGCGCTTCTGGTCAAAGTACTTGGTGCCGTGCCCGACCTCTTCGTCGGGCGTAAAGCCGATGCAAATATCGCCGTGCAAAATAGCGGGGTCGTATCGCAGCAGTTGCAGGGCAGTCATGATGATGGCGACGCCGGCCTTGTCGTCAGCGCCGAGCAGCGTCGTGCCGTCGGCGGTGACAATCGTCTTGCCGATCTCGTGCGCGAGCTCGGGGTTTTCGCTCGCACGGATGACGACCGAGCGGTCTTTGGGCAGCACGATATCTCCGCCCTCATAGACGATAACCTGCGGCTTGACGCCGGCGCCGGGCGCGGCCGGCGACGTATCAACGTGCGCGATGAGCCCGAGCCGCGGCACTTTGCCAAACGCGGGGTGGCCCTTCGGCAAGTTCGCGGGCAGGCGCGCCATGACGTAGCCATGCCCATCGAGACGCACCTGCGACAGATCGAGCGCCAAGAGCTCGCGCACGAGTAGGCGCTGCAGGTCGAGTTGCTTCTTGGTGCTCGGCACTTCGTCGCAGTCGTCTTTCGACTGCGTGTCGATGCGCACGTAGCGGACAAAGCGCGCGAGCGCCGTGTCGCTCGGCAGGCGTGGTACCGCGCGTTTGGCGCCGGTGCGCGCCTTGGCGACCTTGCGGCTCGGACGCGCCGCGTTGCTCTTAGGTCGTGACTTCGTGGTGCGACGGGGGCTGGGCATGACTGGAAACCTCGCTCGTGATTCGCGCTAAGGGCGCTGCACGATACGCCACTCACCTAGCGATTGCCACACCCCAAAAGAGCGCCTATCCGCCAAACAGCCCCTTGATCCAAGGCAACACGCCCATCGTGAGAAACGGCACGTAGGTGACGAGCAGCACGCCCCCAGTGCGCAGGAGCAAGAACGGAGCCGTGACCACGTAGAGGCGCGCCAACGGCTGGTTGAAGCGCGTCGAGGCGAGGATGAGGTTCAGGCCCATCGGCGGAAGCAGAAAGCCGAGTTCCATGTTGGCGAGAAAGATAACGCCCATGTGCAGAGGCGCGATGCCGTAGGCGTCGGCCATTGGCGCGAGCAGCGGCGCCAGGATGATGATGGCCGAGTAGATCTCGAGCACGCTGCCGAGCACGAGCAGGGCGGCGTTGAGCACGAGCAAGAACACCATCTGCGACTCGATGTGGATCTTGGTCCACGCGAGCACCGCCGCCGGGATCTCGGCATCGACGAGGTAGCTCGTAAGGCCCATGGCGACGCCGAGCAAGAGCACAACCGCCCCAACCAACATGCCGCTGCGAACGAGCGTCTCGGGGAGCTTGTCGCGCCAGGGCAGGTCCTTCATCACGAAGCTCTGCGTGGCGATGGCCGCCAGAAGCGCGAGCGAGGCCGTCTCGACGATGGTGGTCAGGCCGAGGCGAAAGCACAAGAAGAGCAGCACCGGCAGGCTCACCTCCCACTTGGCAGCCCAAAACGCCCGGGCGACCTCGGCGGGCGAGAAGGGCTGCCGCGCCGTCTTCTGACGGATGCCGACGACGAGCGCGTAACCCATGACGAGCAGCAGCAGCAGCACGCCGGGCACGAGGCCGGCGTCGTACAGATCGGTCGGGCTCTGCCGCGCGACGACGGCGTAGAGCAGCACCGGTAGGCTCGGGAAGAACAGCAGGCCGAGCGAGCCCGACGCTGTCACGAGACCGAGGCTAAACCCCTCGGGGTACTTCTCCGAGAGCAGGATCGGTAAGACGAGCCCACCGAGCGCGAGGATGGTAACACCCGAGCCACCGGTGATCGTCGTGAACGCGGTGCAGATGAGCAGCACCATGAGCGCGACCGCGCCGGGAGCCCAGCCGATCATGGCGCGCGCCAAGCGCAACAGACGCTTCGAGGCGCCGCCCTCGGCGAGCACGTAGCCGGCCGCGGTGAGCAGCGGGATGGCGGGCAGGGTCGACGAGGCAACGAGGCGAAAGGTCTCGGTCGGCACAGCGGCTATAGACGTGCCCTCGCTAAAGAAGAGCAGCATCGCGGCGCCGGCCATCGCGGCGAACACCGGCGCGCCGAGCACGAGCGCGAGCACGATGCCGAGCAGGCCGGGGATGACGAGCACGTTGGCGTGGCTCTCGAAGGCGAGACCGACGAAGCACACCCCGAGCGTCAGGAGCAGGGTACGGCCCTTGTAGATCCAGCGCCGCCCCGAGCTCCACACCACGCGAATCGCCATGAGCGTCAGCGCGAGCGGCATGATGGTCTCGCTCAGCCACTCGGGGATGCCGCCAGGCAGAGTGCGCTCGACCGCCATATCGGCGTGCACCATCACGAGCGCGGCGTAGGCGAGCAAGAAGCAGACGGCGGCGGTGAACACAGCGACATAGATGCGTGCGACCTCGCGCCACCGCCCCTGCGGCAACATCTCGCCCGTCGCGAGCGCCAAGTGCTTGCCACCGCCCGTCGCGAGCAGGGCGCCCAAGAAACCAACCCAGAGCGTAAAGTGCTGCGTGTAGAGCACGGCCCCGGGGATCCCGGTCTGCAGGAGCCGCCGCACCAGGCTCTCGGCGGCCGGCAAGAGCGCCATGCCGATGAGGAGTCCCACGACCATCCACTTCTCGAACGTGCGTACGGCGCGCCGCGAGGCCGTGATAGGGCCGTGCAATGCCGCCGGCGTCGACGCCGGATTGTCCATGTAGGTGAGCACTTACTTCTTGGCCTTGCTCGCGCGGAACTCGTCGCGCAAACGCTTGACCTCGTCGAAGTCGGCTTCGCTGACGACGCCGCCGCGCACCGCGCCCCACGACTTCTCCTGGGCGGCGCGCCACGCCGCAAGATCGGCATCCGAGAAATTCACGAGCAAGAGGCCGCTCTTCTTCATCTGCTCGAGGGCGTCGAGCTGCATCTTGACGACTTCGGTGTTGACCTTGATGCCACACTGGTGCGCGATCTCGAGCAGCTTCGGCCGCAGGTCGGCCGGAATCTGCTCCCAGGTCTCCTTCTGCACGATGGTGCCACCGGGCAGATGACCGTAGCTCGAACTCACCATGTACTTGGCGTTCTCGTACCAGCGCATCGTGAAGGCGAGCACCGGCGTTGTCTGGAACGCCTGGATCATACCCGTCGACAACGACGAAATCATGTCCGTCGACGAGAGGACAACCGGCTGCATTCCCACGAGCTCCGAACCCTTGTTGGACGCCGGATCGCCCGCCCAAGCAAAGACCCGCAGGCCCCTCATGTCGGCGAACGCTTTGATTTCTTTGCTCGAGAAGACGAAGATGTTGCCCGTGTTGCCCCACATGATGGGGACGAAGCCCTTCTCGACGAAGCGCTTCTCCCAAGATGGCTGCAGCTTGGCGAAAACAGCGTCGAACTCGTCGTCGTCGGGTAAGAGGCCGGGCGCCGCCACGGCTTGCGGCGAGGTCTCGATGTCGTGCAGCCCAATGACGGTGAGCGCCGCCGCTTGGAGCTGGCCAACGCGCATCTTACGCACCATGTCGCCTTCGTTGCCGGCCACGCCGTTCGGGAAGATCTTGAGCTTGACCTTGCCGTCGGAGGCCTTCGACCAATCCTCGGCCATTTGCTTGAGCAGCAGGTGCCAGGCCGAGCCATCGGGCACCATCGAGCCGAGCTTGATGGTCACCGTTTGCGCGTGCGCCATAGGCAAAGCGAGGCCGAGCGCGAGCATGAACGACAGGCACGAAAGGTAACGCATGGCTTACTCCTCCAAGAATAGATCAGGGGCCCGTGACGCGACAAAGCGCGCCCGACGCTGGGCGATGAGATTGACGAGCCGAAGCGTAGGTGCGCTATCGACGTCAAAGCCGAGCACCCGGGCCAGCAGAGCGTCGAACAGCTTCCTGTCTTGCGCAGGCACAGCCGCAACCTCGGCCCAGGTCACGAGAGGCGCAAGCTTGTGTCCGCCCGAGAGTGCCAGGGCTCGCTCGTAATGCTCCTTGGCCTTGGCGGGGCTGCCACCCATCGCCGCCGAGCGGCTCTCGTAGGCGATGAGCAGTTCATGAATGGCGCCCTGTGCGTACGCCTCATCGAGCGCGAGAGCGCGGTAAGCCAAGGCCTCAAATTCGCCAAGGCGACCTACCGCGAGCATGTCGTCTTTCGAGATGGCGATGCGCCCACCGAGCGCGGCCGCTGCCCAATAGAGAAAAGGAACGTCGTCTTTGTCGGTGTCAACGAGCGTCAAGGTGCGCTCGCGCGCGAAGGCCGCGCGCAGACCCGGATGCCGTGCTTCGAGGCCGCGCAGGCTGTACTCGAGGCCGCGCGCATAGAGCTTGCGCGCTCGCGCGAAGGCCACGTTGGCACGGCTGAGATCGGTCGGCTCGAGTTCCTCGGCGTCGGCCTGCACGAACCCGTAGGCGTACTGCGTAAAGCCCGAGCCCGCGGCCAAGAGCAATGTGCCGTTCTTGGGCGAGTCCGCGAGCAGGCCCTCAAGGGTCTTGAGGCCGAACGGAATGGCCTCGCGTACGAGTTCGGGATCGTCATCGGAGGCAAAGGTGCCTCCACCGCCGCCGAGCGCGTCCGCGGCGAGGTTGGCGACCATGCCGCTGCAACCGGTGGCCGCGATCACGCTCGCTAGCGTGAGGCACGAGCGCGTCGTCTTGCGCATGAACGAAAGACGCATCAGAGCTCCCGAATCGACTTGGCCATCCAAGACCGCTCTCGAGAAAATCGTGGAGCCAAGAAGGGGAATCGAACCCCTGACCTGCTGATTACGAATCAGCTGCTCTGCCGGCTGAGCTATCTTGGCCCGCCGCGCGTCTTAGCAGCAAAGCGCGGCGCGTGTAAAGAACGAGTTGTCCCGTGCCCCAGGGCGAGCGCGCTGTAGTCCGCCTTGGACGCGTGCGCGGCGCAGGAGTTCGATGCTGCAGATCGCATGCGCCGCGTGCCGCCCGCGACTCAGTGGACGCCGCCACCGAGCGTCCAATCGGCATTGACGGTCGGGCCGGTCTGTTTGCTGCCACTGTTGACGAGCGCCGCGACGAGCACGCCGCTACCGACAACGGCGGCCGCGCCGGCGCCCCAGGCCCAGTACTCCATGTACCACGGCTTCGTCGACTCGATGACCTCGATGCCCAAAGGACCATCGGAAGCCTTCGATGCCGCCACCGCGGCGACGTTGCGAGCCTGGATCTCCTCGAGCGGCATCGCGCTATCACCACCCGCGGGCGGCGGGGGCCTGCCCTTGGCGCCGGGCCTCGCGAGGGTCGGCGCTACGAGCGCCATGTCGCCCATGTCGGGCGCGTCGGAGGTGCGGGCCGCCGGGCTCGATATCCCCTCGAGCTCCATTTCGTCGCTACCTTTGGCCACGCTCCGCGCTTTGCCGCTCGCGGCCACGGCTCTGGCTCTGTCCGCCGACGCCGCCGCGGACGCCGCAGGAGGCGCGAGTGCCTCGAGCTCCATCTCGTCGCCGCCGGCGCTGGCCGAAGGCGCGGCGCTCGGTCGGCCTGGCTTCTCGAGCTTGACGTCGAGGGCGTACTCGCCGCCAGCGTTGACGCGCAGGGTTTCACTGTAGGCGGCGTACCCGGAGGCCGCAACCCCGACGACCCGCTTGCCAATCTTGATCTCTTGCTCGAGCGGGGATTTGCCGACCGGTTTGCCATCGACCGTCACCTGTGCGCCGGCGATGTTGCAGCGTAGCTTGAGAATGCCGGCAAAGGGCAGCAGGTCGGCGATGATCTGACTCGTCTTTCCCGAAGCGATCTGCAGCGTCTCGCTATACTCGAGATAGCCGAGCTTCTTGACCCGCACCGTGTGCTTGCCGGGTGCGAGCGCGATCGCCGCGAGCGGCACAACGCCGACCGACTTGCCATCGACTGAGACCGCAGCGCCTTCAACCGGGCATTGAACGGTGACAAAGCCGCTCTTTCCCGCAGCGCGCGACACCTGCGGCACGAGGAGCGCGAGCGCTAGGGCCGATGCGACGAGAGCCTTCATCGGCGAATAGCGTAGCATAGTCCGACCGAGATGTCCGCGAACTCAGTCGAGCCCGCCTACTCGGCAACCCAGATGCGCACACCCTGCTCGTCCTCGCGCTCGATCTGCTCCTGCAGGGAACGAAAGGCGTCCCAGTCGGCCGCCGGCACGATCTGACGCAAGACTCGCACGCGCCGCGTGTAGGTGAGCACGCGTTCGCGCCGGTCGAACCCGGCGGCGTACTCGAGATACGCGTTGCGCAGTCGCACCTGGGCGGGCAACGTCGCGCTGTAGCCGACCGGTAGCTCGAGGGTCGCCACCATCTCGAAGACGCGCGGTCCCTGCAAGACGGCATCGTAGCGGCGCGTCTTGCGCCAATCACCGGGCAACGCGACCCCGACGAGGTCGCGCGGATGCACACGAAATCGCTCGTAGCCGAGCTTCTCGAGCAGGCCGCGTCCTGTCGCCTTGAAGCCCGCCGCCTGTTCGGCGCCCCCCTCTTCGATCTGCACCGCGCTGAGCTTGGCCTGCGTGCCGGTGCCATAGATGGCCGCGGTGACCCGCTCATCGAGGTCGCCCTTGGCGCGCGTCGCGAGCTCGCGCAGCAGGCCCGCGGTGTTGCCCCGCGCGTCGCCCTCTACCGTGCCCTTGACCTCGCCGCTCGCCTCGAAGCGGGCCTCGAAGCGCAAGCGCAGCGCGTGGGCCTCGGGGACGGTGTCGTGCACCGGAATCCAGTCGGGTCCGTCGACGCCAAGCACGAGCGCCCGACCGCCGTGCAGATCCCAAGGCAGCTCGCCATAGCGGCAGTAGCCGCAGGTCGCGTCGAGCAGCAGGTACTCACTTGGCGCCGTGCGACAAACGGGATCGAGCTCAGCGCGCGACGACCCGCAGGCATCGCGCTCGGCGGCCGGCCCGAGCGCCGGCACGGCGACGAGCAGGCGCATGAACGGATAGAGCGCCGGGAAATCGGGCGCCGCCGGGGGGCCAATGGGCGACTCGATGAGCGCCGGAAAGGCCTCGACGCCGCTGCCGGCGAGCGCGGCGATGAGCAGCGCGGCCGCATCGCGCGAGGTCACCGCAGCGCCGTTCATGATGCGCGTGGCAGAGAGCGCCGGCAGGCCGCCGAGGCCAGGGAAGTCGATCGCGCGCAGGCCGTCACGCACGGCCCGATAGCGCGCCGCCGGGGTGCCGGTGCCGGGCGGTCCACCGACGCGGTCGAGGTATTCCTTCAAGTGCAGGCCGAGAGCGTCCCATGTCTCCATGCGACGCGCCCCTTCGGGCAAAGCGGCGTTCATCACCTCGGCCGCGACCCACGGCGCGACGCGCGCCAGGTTCAGCATATCGGGCTCGTCATAATAAGGCGGCAGGTTCTGCAACACGAACACGAGGCGCTGGCGGCCATCGGCGAGTTGGCGCGACAGCGGCAGATACTCCTCGACCTTCTCGCCGCGACCGAAGCGATAATCGAGGCGAATACCCGGACCGAACACGAACGCCATCTCGGAGCGCAGGACTGGATACTTGCTACCAAAAACCCACAGCGGCGCGAAGGCGGCGTCGGCGAAGACGCGCTCGTAGCGATACTCGATGAGGCCGCCCACTTCGACGTCCGGGATGTTGAGGCGCAGGCGCCCGAGCCCTTTGACATCGCGGCTCGCCCTATCCCAAGACGCGCGCGTGATGGCGGCCGTCGACATCGTGGAGACGACGCCATCGCGGCTGACGCTGCGCGCACGGATCTCGCGCACGGTAGAGAAGCCATCGAGGGGCAGCTCGACGCGAGCCGCGGCAAGACCGGCTTCGGAGAGGACCTTGAGGCGACGACGATGATCGAGCACCGCCACCACCTGCGAGGGCCGACCTTCCTCGCCCGGGACGATGATGAACTCGAGCGAGGCCTCGTCCTCGATGACGGCGGCGCCAACATCCGGCCAGTCGGCGCTGGTCGGAGAGGCGGGGACGAGCGGGGGCGGGAAGGCGCCGCTCACGCTACACGCGGCGAGGCCGGTCGCGAGGGCGGCGAGTGCGCCGCCGCTCGCTCGACGAATGGGGGATGAACGAGTCACGTCTGTCGCATAGCGAACGGGTGACGCGGGTTCAAGCCTCGTTTCGGTCCCTCACGTTTCGGTCGCGCAGTTGCGCCTCTGCTACGCTTGCGCTATGCCAGGCGGCGTAGCGCGCGTTTAGCTCAGCTGGATAGAGCGTTGGCCTCCGGAGCCAAAGGCCGCAGGTTCGACTCCTGCAACGCGCGCCAATTCGCCGCCGCTTGCGCCGCCGAGGTCCAAGCGAGTAACTCTTCTGCCCATGCGTCCCCCGACCCTACGCGACTGGCTCGCGCGAGCCCCGTTCGGCCTCGCGCTCTCGAGTGGCTTCTTCGGCTTCTTCGCCCACGCCGGCATGCTGCTCGCGCTCGAGGAGGCTGGACTCGCACCAGCGCGCGTCTCGGGCTCGAGCGCCGGGGCGCTCGTCGGTGCGCTATGGTCGGCGGGGCTCTCGGCGCGCCGCATCGCCAACGCGCTCGTACGACTGCGCCGGCGCGACTTCTGGGATCCGGCCCCGGGCCTTGGCCTGCTACGCGGCCGCCGCTTCGCGACGCACCTCGCGTCCCTACTGCCCATCGAGACCTTCGAGCAGTGCCGGGTGCCAGTGGCCATCTCGACCTACGACGTGCTCGGGCGACGCACGCACGTGATGAGCGCCGGGCCAATCATCCCAGCCATCCGAGCATCGTGCGCGGTGCCTCTGCTGTTTCATCCCGTATGGCTCGCCGGACGGCCACATCTCGACGGCGGCATCGCCGACCGACCGGGGCTGTTCGGTCAGCCGCTCGGCCGCATCCTCTTTCATCATCTAGCCAACGAAGTGCCGCGGCGACGCGGGCCTGCACCGCTGCCCGACCTCTCGATCTATACCGAGTTGACCGCACTCGTCATCGACGATCTGCCCTGGCCTGGTCCTTTCGCCCTCGAGCAGGGCCCGCGTGCCTTGGACGCCGCCGCCGAAGCGACGCGACGCGCGCTCGAGCTGCCCCTCGTAGCACCGACGCTGAAACTGAGCGCCTCCCGCTGCGCGCCGGGCTAGCGAGTCGCCGGACGCGGCACACGCGACGCCACACGCACTCGGCGACGTTGCGGAGAATAACCGTCTAGAAGTGCGACGCAAAGCTCACGCAGGCACGACTCTTCGACTGGCACGCCGCGCTGTTTCCGAGCGGCCGCAGCGGCCTGGCGCAAATCCGCGTCGCAAAGTGGCGCGATGGCCGCGCCGGGCCCATGCGGGTCGTCTCGGGACCCACCGGCAAGGCGCGCGTTCACGATGAGGCCCCCGACGCGGCGCGCGTCAAGAATGAGATGCGAGCGTTCTTGCGCTGGCTCAATGGCGAGGATCCGACCGATCCGGTGCTGCGGGCGGCCCTTTCGCACCTGTGGTTCATCACCCTCCATCCATTCGATGACGGCAACGGTCGCGTGGCGCGGAGACGGTCCTCACCGACGTACTTCGCAAGATCCGGTTCTGGGAGATGCACGACGGCGAGCCCTTCACCGAGCGTCAGCGCAAGGTTCTGCATCGACTGCTCGACGGGTTCGAAGGCAAGCTGACGTCGTCCAAGTGGGCAAAGCTCGCCAAGTGCTCGCAGGACACCGCGGCGCGCGACATCGCCTCGCTCATCGACCGCGGCGTTCTCGTCAAAGACGCCGCGGGTGGCCGCAGTACGAGCTATTCACTGGCACGAGCCTCGGGCGGGTGACTCGGCCTACTCGCAGAGGCCGTAGGATCGCCCGCCAGCGAGCGTCTTTCGGTGCGCAGGATGCAGTCGGGCCGCTGCACGACGCGATAGGATCGCTTCACCGCCAGCACGTAGTCCCCGCCGCCATCGCCAATCGCCCGAGCAATCTCCTTTAGACAGCCCGCTGCGTCGATGGTCACCGGGCAACCCTCGAGGCGAAGCTGTTTGAGCAGAAGTGAGATGGCCGTAATCTCGTTAGACTTCGCCGAGATCTCGTCAGCGTCATCCGCACCGAAAATGATGGCGATGAGGGCAATGAGCACGACATCGGCTAGCGGATGGCCCTTGCCTTGTTCCTTGCGCCAATCGTCAAGACCCTCAAAGCAGTCCCGAGTGTGGTCCCATAGGCTGGCTCGAGCGCCTCGAACTGCTCGATGGCGCGAATCGACAAAGTGGCTCTGGCGGCTGACGTTCGCACGCCAGATCATGCCCGGCGCCGAAACGCAGCGCACGGTAGACCCATGCGATGCGAGTTGCGCCGGCTCCGGCTCCTATCCTCGCTCAGGCGACTTTGCGATCACCGTGATGCCCCCCGCGGTCCGTCTCGATCCAACGCAAGATCGTCGCCACAACGCTCCCTTTGGCCGTAATGGCCGTCGCGCAGCTGCGCTGCCATGGTGCGAGCGCGCACAGCGGCCGACACGCCGACCGAGCGGCACCGAGCCCCCCCCCCACGCTTAGTCGGCGAGCCGCCGCACCCTCGGGCTCGGATCATCACGCAGCGCCGCGACGCGCTCACGCAAGAGCGGCGCGAGGCGCTGCACGGCGGCGCGAGCCTCGAGGGCGACATCGTCGTCACCGGGCGTCGTGAGGGACTCGATGACCACGCTCGCTGCGTCACTATGGGCCGGCAGAAGCCCGAGCAGCACCTCGGCCGCGGCGAGACGCGCACGTCGATCGCGATCGGGCAAGAGCGCGGTCTCGAACGACGCAATCGCCACAGGGCCAAGCTCGCGCAACGACTGCTCCGCGGCATGCCGCACGTCAAGGTCCACACTCGCGAGCCGGTCGATGAGACGCGCCACGAGGGTGGCAGTAGCCGCCGCGCCCGCGTCCTCCCGACCTATCCAGCCAAGCCAGACACCGACCGCGCCCGCAAGCGCGAACGCCAAGGCGACCGAGGCGATCGTACCCCCACGCCCGCAGAGCGCCCGGATCACGTCTCGTCGCGCAGGGAGTCGAGCTCGTCGACGTCGATGGTCTGGCGGGTACGGTAGACGCCAATGATGATCGCGAGGCCTACCGCCGCCTCAGCCGCGGCGATGGCCATGACGAAGAACGCGAGCACGTGGCCGCCGGCGTCGCCATACTCGCGCGCGTAGGCCACGAACACGAGGTTGCCGGCGTTGAGCATGAGCTCGACGCTCATGAGCAGCACGAGCGCGTTGCGCCGCACGATGGCCCCGATGGCACCGATGGCGAGCAGCGCCGCGGCGAGCACGATATAGTGATGCGTGCCGATGCTGAGCACGTGACTCATGCGAGCCTCTTCTTGCCCAAGACCACGGCCCCGACGACCGCGGTGAGCAGCAGGAGCGAGATGGCCTCGAAGCCGAACAGATACTTCGAGAGCAGAAGATTGCCGATGTTCTTTACGGTGCCATCGACCGCGCCGCCCGCCGCGCCGAAGACGAGCACAGCCGAGCGATCGGCGATGACAAACAAGAGATACAGTACGCCGAGCGCGCCTAAGGCCTTGGAGATGGACACGTAGGTAGGCTTCGGCGTGGCCCCAGGTTGGAGGTTGAGCAGCATGATGACAAAGACGAAGAGCACCATGATGGCGCCCGCATAAACCAACAGCTGCATGGCCGCGACGAACGACGCCTCGAGCAACACGAACAAGAGCGCGAGGCTGCACAAGGAGGCGATGAGCGCCATAGCGGCGCGCAGCGTGCTCTTGGCGAGCACCACGCCAAGAGCGCCGGCGAGCAGGCCGGCGGCGGCGAGATAGAACAAGATCGCGATCAGCATGCGAAGCCGTCCTCCCAGGCGGTGTTGTTGGCCGGCGAGACCGCGGCGGCCGGCGCGGCGCACCCGGGCCGACGCAGATGCTCCTCGAACTCGTGGCCGAACTTGGCGAAGTAGCTCTGCGCGGGCGAGGCGAAGGCCTCGGCGAGCGGGCAGATGGTTGTACCCATCATCGCCATCGACACCGACTTGAGCGTGACGAGATCAGCCGGCACCCCGTCGCCGCGCTCGATGCGCGCCGCGACCTTGGCGAGCCAACCCGTGCCTTCGCGACAAGGGGTGCACTGCCCGCACGACTCGAAGGCGTAAAAGTTGGCGAGCGTCGAGAGCGTTCGCACCATGCACGTCGTCTCGTCGAGCACCATCATGGCGGCGCTACCGAGCATCGAGCCCGCCTTGCGCACGCTCTCGAAGTCGAGCGGCACCTCTGTCTCGAGCGGCCACTCACTCTCGGGCGCGCCCTCCTTGGCGAGCGCCTTGCAGGGCTTCGGTACGAGCAGCGGCGTCGAGCTGCCGCCGGGGATGACGGCCTTGAGCGTGCGGCCCTTCCAGACGCCACCGGCGAGCGCGATGAGCTGATCGGCGGGAAAGCCGTTCGGCACCTCGTAGACACCCGGTCGCTCGATGTGACCCGAGATGCAGACCAGCTTCGGGCCGCCGTTGCCAGCCGAGCCCTGCGCCAAGAACCACTCGAGACCGCGCGCAAAGATGAGCGGCACGCAGGCGCAGGTCTCGACGTTGTTGACGATGGTCGGCCCGCCGAACGCGCCGACGACAGCGGGGAACGGGGGCTTTAGGCGTGGGCGGCCGATCTTGCCCTCGAGCGATTCGATGAGCGCCGTCTCCTCGCCGCAGATGTAGGCGCCAGCGCCGCGGTGCACGACGCACTCGAGGGCGTAGCCCTTGCCCATGCACGAATCGCCGAAGATCTTGTGCAGATAGGCCTCGCGCACCGCCGCCTCGAGCCGACGGTAAGGCACGCCGAACTCGCCGCGCAGATAGACGTAGATGACGTGCGCGCCGATGGCGTAGGCGCCGATGGCCGCGCCCTCGAGCATCGAGTGCGGGTCGCGCGCGAGCGTGTAGCGATCTTTGAACGTTCCCGGCTCCGACTCATCACCGTTGACCACGAAGACCTTGGGCTTTGGCGACTCCTTCGGCACGAAGCTCCACTTTTGCCCGGTGCCAAAGCCCGCGCCGCCGCGGCCGCGCAAGTTGCTCTTCTTGACCGTGTCGATGACCTCGGCCGGCGAGAGCGCGAGGGCCTTCTTGAGCCCCTCGTAACCACCCTCAGCGACATAGCGTTCGTAGGTGTGACCACCGGCCACGAGGAAGCGCTTCGAGAGCGTCACCTCGAAGCCGGGCGGCGCGTAGGCAAGAGGCTCAGTCGTGCGCGGGGCAGCCATACGGAGGGCTCACTTCAAGCTATGGAGGAAAGTCTCGAGCTTTTCCTCGGTGATATTCTCGACCAGGTTGTCGTCACACCAGAGCGCGGGGCCGGTGCCGCACGAAGCCAGGCATTCCTCGTGCTCGAGCGTGATGCGGCCGTCGGGCGTGGTCTCTCCCACCTTGATGCCGAGGATCTCCTCAGCGCGCTCGATGAGACGCTTGCCACCGCGCAGCTCGCACGAGAGGTTGCGGCACATCTTGACCACGTGCCGACCGACTTCGTGACTATGGAACATCGCGTAGAACGTGACGACCTCGTGCACGCGCGTCGGCGGCACATCGAGCGCCGCGGCAATCGCAAGCTCGGCCTCGAGCGGCACGTAACCGAGCTCGGCTTGCGTCAAATGCAAGGCCGGCAGCGTCGCGGCGAGCCCGGTCGGGTACTTCTTCTTGACCTCGGCGATGGTGTCGAGAGTCTTTTGGGAGAGAACGTTCGCCATTCCAGACAAGCTCCTCGGCGACGTTGTATGGAGGTCACGGATGGGAGTCAACGGCCTTCGGCTGTGGCTCGGCCGCGGCGCGCTCATGAACGAGCGGAGCGAGCTCGGGATTGAGCCGCACGGCGCGCGAGAAGCTTTGCTCGGCCTCACCTTGCTGACCGAGCCCGCGTAGCGCCACGCCAAGATTGAAATACACTTCCTCGGGGAAGGGGTAGCCGAGGGCAAGCATGGCACGCAGGTGCACGAGGGCCTCGGCGTACGCCTTGTCCTCGAGCAACAAGGGCGCGAGGTTCTGGCGCGCCAAGAGATAGGTCGGGTCGAGGCGAATCGATTCACGGTAGCCGGCGAGCGCTAGGGCCCGCTCTCCGCGGCGCGCCACGAGCGTCGCGACGTAGTTCTGCGCTCGGGCGTTCTCGGGTTGACGCCGCACCACCTCGCTCCACAGGGCGTCTTCGCTGCGAAAGAAAGAGTTCTCGCGAATCGTGAAGCCCATCAAGACGAGACACGCGACGGCCGCGCCA
>Ga0315268_10000179_pt1 | contig 74072 bp, 63 predicted proteins | sample C1_top_MG_FD_204535 | JGI IMG/M metagenome (GOLD analysis project Ga0315268, IMG submission 204535) | Sediment microbial communities from Yellowstone Lake, YNP, Wyoming, USA - C1_top | ecosystem: Environmental > Aquatic > Freshwater > Lake > Sediment | place: USA: Wyoming | collected 2017-08-01 | reverse complement strand
TCCGGAAGGGCGAAAAGCTCCCCGCACGCATCGCAGCCGAACTGCGCGACGTGCAACGCAACCGGTCCTTGGTGCGCTCGTTCTTTCACGCTCCATCTGTCTCCTATATTACCGACTGCTGAGTAAGGAGCAGCGAGTCGCTCTCCTCGAGGATACCGCCATAGAGATCCGGCACGTTGCGCGCATAGCGGCGCTTCAGGTCGGCAACCGTCAGCCGCTTTCCGGGGTTGCCATTGCGCCCGGCCGACAGAAACCGATGCAGCTGCTGCTGCGCCACGGGCGTGCTGAGATTGAGGCGCGCCTCTACACTGACCCGGAACGGTGTGCGGAGCGCCGTGTTCGCCGGTCGGGAGTCACCGAAACGCGGATTCACTTGGTATGTGAATCGGCGCGCACTGGGGTCGAAGCCTCTCACCTGATACAGCGTCGGGTCGGGAGCGGCCGGATTTCCCCAGCCCCGCAGGTGCCCGCCGTGTAGCAGCTCGTCGAGGCCGCCGAGTGGATTGTCAATCGCGATGTTGAGGCGCGACACGTAGCGACCGGCACGTGACCCGAACAGCAGAGGATTGACACTGATCTGCGCGCCGAGCAACGCGGTCCAGGGTCCTTCGCACGAGTTGGCGGCTGCTGGCAGACCGCGCTGCTGCTCCAGGCATTGCCGCACGTTTCGCGACGCGCCTGCGATCAGCCGCTGCAGGTCGCCCGACACCGACGAGGTACCCGGCGCGCCAGCAACCCTCGGGTCGAAGATGAAGGCCCGGTCGTTCGCCAACCCGTCACCGTTCACGTCACTGGCAATCATCGGCGTGAACGGCCTCCCGGACATGAAGCGGCCGAAGAGCGACACGGAACCATATTTCGCGAAGTCGCGACCTGCGGACGCGATGATGGAATGCCGCACGTCGGTGTTCGCCCGACTCCATGCCCGGTCGCTCGGGGAATCATACGTTGACCCGTCGAAGCCGCTCTGCTTCGCGCGTGCCTCGGCCAGCGTGTACGACAACGACCAGACGACCGATCGAAAGACGCTGACGTCCGGCGCCAGGCGGAACGTCAGCTGTGACGCCCGTGATCGCAGGTCGCTTACCTGCTCGAGGACGGCGCCGTACGCCGCTGCGCGGCGTGAGCCGTCCGATGTCAGCGCTCCGGTCGACGCGGCGATCTGGTCCGCCGGCACGAACACCGCGCGGCCCTCGTCTGCCAGGGTGAATCGCGGCGCACTGACGAGGTTCACGTCGCGCATGCCCGGTTGATTGACACCGAGCGAGGAGACGGCCTCGACGGTGAGCGACAGCGCCGGCCAGTTCGACACCCAGGACAGATTGGCACGCCACGCGCGCGGCGCTGTATAGCGTCTGTTGAAGAAGGCGACGGTCGGAGTGGCTCCACTGCCGGGACGCCCATCCGGGCTGGTGACGCACGAGCGGGGCACCGATGCGGCATCGACCGAATAGGCGGGCCAGTCCGGTGTTGGCACGTCGGGGCCGGCACAGTTGACGGACCGATTTTCACCATCGGGTCCCGCGCCCGTGGCGGCATCGGCGAGCAACGCCGGCGACAGGAGCTGCCGAAACTCGCCAATCCCGCCGCGCAACACACCGCCCGCCGGAGCGCCGAACACCCCGTAGGAATACCCCGTCGAGCCGGGATTTTCCTCGGCGCTCCGATCATAGCGCCAGGTGAAGCCCACTCTCGGACTGGCATGCACCGTATTCGGCGTGAAGTCCGTCCGGCTGCCGAACAACGACTCGATGGTGCCGTCGTTCACGGGTCGATGGACATAGCTGTTCGCTTCGACGCGCAGGCCATAGAGCAATCGCAAGCCGGCGGCCGGCGTCCACGAGTCGCTCGCCGCAACATACCCGTTCCATTCACCGCCCGTGCGCGCGGGTGCTTCGAGCGTGCGCTGAAACGCCGCCGGTCGATCGGCCGCGAAATCAGCCGGTGAGTTGAACAGGAAGATGCCCGGCTCCGAGCCCATCGGACGGCGCTCCACTGCGTCATATCGAACGTCCGCATTCAGCTTGAGCCGATGCGCGGTCCATGCGGGGAACGCGACTTTCGTCTCGGACTGCGTTTCCCATGTGGTCGTGCGATATCGCACACCCCCTCTGGTGGAGCCACCGAGTTGCAGTGTCGCCAGGCCCCCCTCCTGGTCAGGGAAGGATGAGACGGTCTGTACGAGAGCCGCGGGAAGGTCCGACTGCGGCGTCGTGCGCCGATCGCTCGACGACAGCGAGCTGCGCACGTCCGTCAACAGCCAAGGCCTCACGAAGGACGAGAGCTGGGCCTGAATACTCGCCACGGACGCCGATGACCCGAACGAAGCACCGGACGTCGCCAGCGGCGCTGCCCCGATGGCGTTGTTCGTCGATCGAAAGCCGTAGACGATCACGCCCATGGAGGTATTCTTCGGGGCATACGTCTGCAGATCGACGTCCGGCGTATTGATGCGCGCGAGGAACGACATGACGTCCTTGGTGCCATCGACGGATCTGATTGATGTCGGGATACCGGCCAGCGCGGCGCGTTGCAGCAGCGCGGCGGCCGTGTCCCGCGCCACACCATTCCGGCTCAGTGCCGCCGCATCGAGATCCCCGAGCGTCAGGACACTGGCGCGTCGGCGCGCGAGATCGGCGGCCACATTGTACGTCATCCGATCATGCAGTGCGGCGCCCGTGGCGGAGTAGCCTGCCTGCAGGTGGGTGAACGTCGGCGTCAGCCGCGCAGCCACTGGATCAGTCGCCTGCATGAACGGAGCATCCAGGACGATGCTCGCGAATCTTCGCGAGTAGAGACCGCCCGATCCCATCTCCAGCTGGGTCTGCGCCCCGCCAAACCAACCGAGGGCGGGATCGAAAGCCGTTGTGGCCACACGCGCCGTCACTGCGGCATCGCGCGGCAACACGGCACCGGCAAAGGTCATTCCGTTGAGCACGGTCGCGTTTTGCGCGTTTGGGACACCCAGGACGGAGAACCCGTCGGACGTCTGCACGACCCCCGGTACCGAGAACGCCATCGCCCCCACGTCACCTCGCTGGTCGGGTGACAGGGCGGCATTGAACCCCGATGGTCGCGATGAAGCACTTCCCGTACCTCCGCCTGCCGGATCATCCGCCGCCCGCGACACCGAGGTGCGAGCGACTTCGACCTTCATGGTCGCCAGCTCCTGCACTGGCGCTTTCCGGGACACGAATGGCACATCGACGACGAACACCGAGTCGTCCGGTAGCGTTCGGGTAACCCGCTTCCTGAACGCCACGATCTCGGTGCGCGACGGAATCGACGCGTGAACGAGATAGTCCCCCGTGCCCGAATCGACTCTGATGTCATAGTGGCCACTGCTGTCGCTCGTCACCCGAAAGAATGCGCGGTCCGGCGCCCTGGTGGCGACGATCACCGCGCCGGGCGCAGATGTGCCGTCAACCGTGATGCGACCACGAATCCGATCCGCCCGGCCTTGCGCAGACAACCGCGCAGGAGACAAGGCGCCGACCAGCAGCGCGATGGCCAACGTGGCGATCACCGGCGGCATCGCGCATGCTCGTCGCGACGTGATGGACAATCGATCCTCTCAATGGCCATGGGCAAGCGCTTGCGTCCGCTCGATGCCCTCTGACCCGAAAAATGGTTGACGCTCGACTGACGAAATCCTGCGGCGGTCGAGGAACATCTCGAACGCTCGCGACTCGGGCGGTCCTCGTGGCGTTCATACGATCACATGCGATGGCGCTCAAGCACTTCGTGTTGCGTGTCCAACATTCTGGCGGTGAACAGCGCATTGGTGCCAAATCCCACGAGCCGGACGTCTGGCGGCATCTCGACGCTTTCCAGTAGGCGTCCAGCACTGTCGATCACATCGTACGCTTGAGGATAAGAGCCTGTTTCGTCGATCCTCATCACCCACAATCGCCCCCTCGTGTCGAGCATAGCGGAGTTAGCGACAAAGGCAGGATGGACTCGGCGAGCGTCCGTCGCACCGTCGCGAGAACGCATCGATACCCCACGGTAATTGAGAACAGTCGGAAGTCGAGACAGCTCCCGTTTCGCTGTGGCCGCCGCGCCTTCCCTCTCTCGCCCGAGCAACGGGCCCGCGTGCCGCTCGCCGTCACGAGAAAGGATATCAACGTGATAGTCGGACACTCGGATAATGAGCACTTCACCATTTTCACGAACGGTCCAGGCATCCGCTGCTTCGACCGGCTGCCACTCCGTCTTGAGCGTTAACACCTTGCCTACGCGGACAACCTTCAAAGTATTCGAGGGCGCGAGGCGGGTCACCGTCGCTGACGTCGCGGCTGAGTTGGAGCGCGTGCACGCGACGGCGGACTTGCCGCGATCGATCAGGGTCGACCACGGCACGGAGTGCACGTCCAAGGCGCTCGATGCCTGGGCGTCGCCGCACCACGTCGCGCTGGCGTTCACCCGGCCGGGCCAGCCGACGGACAACGGCCACATCGCATCGTGCAACGCCCGGTTGCGCGATGCGCGCGTGAACGTTCATCAGTTCGCATAGCATGACCACACCACGGCGCTCCTCAGCCGCCTGATTCCACTTCCGCTCTGTCCGTCTTCGGGCCTGGCTTCACTTCGAGCAGCTGCCGCGCGATGCCTGCCGCCATCCGGGTCGGCACGAGTCGCACTGAGGCCGCGAGCAGCCGGTTGCGCAACCCAGGCACCAGGAGGTCCGCGCCTCGTTCGAGCGCCTTGTGGCCCGCTTCCGCCACCGCCATCGAGTGCATGGGCGCGGCCGAGCGGAAGAGCCCAGTGCCGGAGACGCCGGCTGCGTCCGCGAATCGGGTCTGGGTGGGCCCGGGGCAAAGGCACGTGACAGTGACGCCGGTACCGCGCAACTCGTTCGCGAGCGCCTCCGAGAAGGAGAGGACATACGCCTTGGTGGCGCAGTACACGGCCATGAGAGGTCCAGGCTGAAACGCCCCGGTGGATGCCACGTTCAGGATGCGCCCCGAACCGCGCTGCACCATGCCGGTCGCGAACAGCCGGCACAGTTCGGTGAGCGCAACGACGTTCACCTGGATCATCTCGCTCTGCCGGCCGGCGTCGAGCTCCACGAACGAGCCGCGCATGCCGAAGCCGGCGTCGTTCACCAGCGTGTCGACCGCGACGTTCCCGGCCTGCAGCGCCTTTAGAATGGTCCCTGCGGCGCCGGGCGAGGCGAGGTCCGCCACGAGCACGCGAACCCCCACGCCGTGTGTCTGCTCGAGTTCCCGCGCCAGTGCTTCGAGCCGCTCCCGAGAGCGCGCGACGAGCACGAGGTCTCGGCGTTCCCGGGCGAAGACACGGGCCAGGTCGGCGCCAATGCCGCTCGAGGCGCCAGTGATGAGGACGCTATTACCCGTCACGTTCTTTGCAGTCATGGTGTCCTTCATGGGTCCGTTCAGGACCGGTTGATGAAACGGGCTCGCCCGGCATCTGCGCGGCCTGTCCGCGCAGGAGTGCGGCCAGCATGTCGCGCAGCTCGGTGCCGAAGTCGATGCGAAAAGGTTCGAAGCCCGGCAGCGCGAGCACCCGGGCTACTGCCGGCGCTGGTTGGGTGAGCCCCCCAAGACCCGCGATGAGCGCCTGCAAGTGAAGGAGCAGCCGGAGCCCGCCGCCCTTGCCAAGAAACGGAAGGCGCTGCGCCAGACACCCCCCGGTGCGCTCCAGCCGACTGAGCAGCCAACGCTTGAACTGGAGAATGCGCGCTTCGGGGAGATTGTGCTCTAGGATGGCTCCCAAAATCGCGAGAAGCCCCACCAGCGGTTCGTTGGCGAGCAAGGTCGATGCGATCACCTCGGCCGCGCCGTCCGCATCGCGCGGCGCGTCGTCCTTGGCGAATCGGCGCTCGAGGTCCGACAGGTACCGTTCGAGGGAGGACTCCAGCAGCGAGAGCAGCAGCGCCTCCTTCGTGGGGAAATACAGATACAGCGTGCCCTTGGCGAGCCGGGCGCGCCGCGCCACGCGCGACATGGTGAGCTCGCCGAAGGTGGACGTGCCCCAGACGCGCCGGGCGGCTGCCAGAATGGTCTGGCGCCTTTTCTCCTTGTCTTCCGGCCTGTGAGCGTGTTGCCTCATCCCTTGCCTCGTTTACTGACCTATGGTCATATACTAGCTGACTCATGGTCAGTAAGTCAAGGGCAGTCAAGGGGAGCCAAAAACCCGCTCGCCCCCCCCCCCGCGCGCTTGGATGAGGCAGGGGTTTGAGACGGAGACCCCTTTACCTGAAGTTCCTCCCCGATTCACTTGGTCTTGCGCCCACACGTCATTTCGAATGAATGACACAAGGTTGCTTATGGAGTGACGGGAGGAGTTCGGCATCGAGCGTATCGTGATCGTCGTCGACCGCGGCATGATCTTGTGCGCGGCGATTGCCGAACTGCGTGAGACCGAGAGCTTCGGTTGGATCACGTCGCTCAGGAGCCGGTCGATCCGCGTGCTCGTCGGTCGGGGACAATTGCCGCTGGACGTGTTCGCTGCGGACGTGCTACGCTTCCCCTCGCGCGTCCCCCTTCAACCTCGCAATCGCCGCCCGCGCCCCCTCCGCCTCACGCCCCGCCGGAAAAGTCTCGACGAACCGCCGCAACTCCACCAGCGCGCGCCCCCGGTCGCCGCCCGGCGCGAGGTGGATGTCGATGATCTTCTGCGATGCGTACCGCACATGCTCCTCGCGAATACCCGACATGCGACGCACGCGCTCGTACAGCTCCAGCGCCGCTGGCGCATCCTTCAACCGTCGCAACCGCAGGTCGGCCGCGCGCAGCAGCGGCGACGGGTTGCCGGGTTTGGCATCAGACACCGACAGCCACGCCGCGGCAGCCTCCGCGTACTTCTCCTGCACTTCCAGCGCCTCGATGTACGAGTACTGCGGGGCATACGTCCCCTCGGCGTCCGGAAAGACGAGTCGCTTGGCCAACTGCTCGCCGCCGCCGTACAGCGTACGCATCACCGTGCGACCGGTGAGGAAACCGGCGATGCCCCCGCCAAGCGCGATCAGCCAGACCGGGCCGCGCGGTATGATCCCCGCCATGCGCAGCAGCGTCCCGAACGCCGCGCCCAGCACGCCGACGTAGAAGCCCTGGATGCTGCCGCTGTGTACCACGCGGAGAATGCGATTCTCATGCGTCATGCGGCAATGATACGGCGCGGGCGCGGGTTGCGGCCAGCGCAAGATCCAGCGTCGATACCACCGTCGCGGCCAGCGGTGCCCGCGCCCCTCTCAACGCGCTACCTTTCGCGCCATGCGAGTGCTCCTGCAGCGGGTGTCGCGCGCCGAGGTGCGCGTGGATGGACGCGTGACCGGCGCCATCGACCGGGGCTTCCTGCTCCTCGTCGGCCTCACCCACGCCGACACCGAGGCGCAATTGGCGTGGATGGCCGACAAGGTCGTCGGCCTGCGCCTCTTCGCCGACGCCGAGGGAAAGATGAACCTCGCTCTCGACGACGTCGGCGGCGCGGTGCTGGTCGTCAGCCAGTTCACGCTCTATGGCGACGCGCAAAAGGGGCGCCGCCCGTCGTTCGTCGACGCCGCGCGTCCCGAGCAGGCCATTCCGCTCTACGAACGCTTCATCGCGCTGCTGCGCGAGCGCGGCCTGCGCGTCGAAACGGGCGAGTTCGGCGCGATGATGGACGTCGAACTCGTGAACGACGGCCCTGTGACGTTGTGGCTCGAGCGATGAACGTGCCGCCCAATCCCGCGCCACACGCGCCGGCGCCGCAAACCGCCGTGCCGCTCCGCGTCATCCTCGCCTCGGCGTCGCCGCGCCGCCGCGAGCTGCTCGCCCTCATCGGCGTCGCGCACGAGGTGCGCCCGGCCGACATCGACGAGTCGGTGCTTCCCGCCGAGGCGCCCGCCCCGCACGCCGAGCGCCTGGCGCGCGCCAAGGCCCACGCGCTGGCCGAGGGGCATCCGGATATCGTGGTCATTGCCGCCGACACCATTGTGGTCGTCGATGGCGACATCCTCGGCAAGCCGCGCGACGCGGCGCACGCGGCGGCCATGCTGCGGCGGCTCTCGGGACGAGAGCACACCGTGTACACCGCCATCGCGGTGGCGCGCGACCGGCGCACCGAAAGCGCGGTCGAGGCGGTGCGCGTCACCATGCGCGCCCTCGGCGACGACGAGATTGCCGCGTACATCGCCACCGGCGAACCGATGGACAAGGCCGGGGCCTATGGCATCCAGGGGTACGGTGCGACCATCGTCGAACGCGTCGACGGCGACTACTTCAGCGTGATGGGACTCGGCCTGCGCCGGCTCGTCGAGCTGCTCGCGCGGGTGGGCGTGCGCTACGCGTTCGGCGCCGGGGTAGCGGATGCTGGCGCGGGCGCGTAGCGGCTGGCCGCCGCGCCCCGCCGGTCACTCGATGAGCAGCTTGGCCAGCTTCTTGGGCGACTGCGTGAAGTCGGCGAGCGTGTAGCGGTCGAGCACCTCGAGAAACGCTTCGGTGGCCTCGCCCAGCGCCGGCGCAAGCCCGCAGCACGGGGCGATGGGGCAGGTGTTGATCGACGGGTCGAAGCATTCGACCATGCGGAAGCTCTCTTCCGTTTTCCGCACCACCGCGCCGACGTTGATTCTCGCCGCCGGCATGATCAGGCGTACGCCGCCGCCGCGCCCGCGCATCGTCTCCACGTAGCCGAGGCGCGCGAGGCGCTGGACGACCTTCACCAGATGATCCTCCGACAGCGACATGCGGCGCGCGATCTCGCCGACCGTCTCCGTCTCGCCGGGATTCAGGGCGAGGTACGTGAGGCAGCGCAGCGCGTTGTCGGTGAACCGGGTCAGGTGCATGCGGGGGCCGAGTCGAGGGTCGGGGCGTAAAGCAGAGTAAAGCATACCGGAAAAGCGGGGCGGCTTGGATCGGCAGTTTTCCGGACAAACGGCAAGGAGAAGCCTGACAAGACTTCCGGTCCTTGCCCGACTGTCGAAGTGGCAGATTATATACCACTTTGGAAGAATCCGAAAACGGTACTACCCTGTGACGGGTTCGGGGAAGTCGAATCGCAATGCTGGCCGCCACCCCCCTTTCAGTTCTGCGAGGCTTTCTTCATGCGCATCGTCCCGAAGGTCCGCCCGCTCACCAGCGCCCTCGTCGTCGCGTCCGCGCTGGGGCTCGTCTTTGCCTGCGCCAGACGACCGTCGAGCGCGGGGCTCGTTGGCGCGGATGCCGCCAGGGCCGTGTACGTGGCGCCGGGCCAGTACGACGAGTTCTACGCCTTCATGTCCGGCGGCTTCAACGGGCAGATCAGCGTCTATGGCCTCCCGTCGGGTCGCCGCCTGAAGACCATCCCGGTCTTTTCGCAGTACCCCGAGAACGGCTACGGCTACAGCGAAGAGACCAAGCCGATGCTCAACACGAGCTACGGCTTCATTCCGTGGGACGACACGCACCATCCCGCGCTGTCGCAGACGAACGGCGAGGACGACGGCCGCTGGCTGTTCATCAACGCCAACAACACGCCGCGCATCGCCCGCATCAACCTCACGCGCTTCGAGACCGAGGAGATTCTCGAGATCCCGAACGCCGCCGGCAACCACGGCTCGCCCTACGTGACGCAGAACAGCGAGTACGTGGTGGCGTCCACCCGCTTCTCGGTGCCGGTGCCCAACGCCGACGTGCCGATCGCCGACTTCAAGAAGCGGTTCAAGGGACAGATTTCCTTCATCCGCGCCGACGAACCGGGCAAGATGCGCGTCGCGTTCCAGATGCTCATGCCCGGATTCAACTATGACCTGGCGCGTTCCGGCAAAGGGATGAGCAACGGCTGGTTCTTCCTGTCGATGTACAACACGGAGCAGGCCAACTCGCTCCTCGAGGTCAACGCCTCGCAGAACGACAAGGACTTCGTGGCCGCCGTGAACTGGAAGGCCATTGAAGGGTGTGCGCAGCGCGGCATCGTGAAGAACGTCGCTGCGTCGTACCTGCACAACGTCACCGACGAGTTCACGCGACAGGCGAGGAGCGAAACCATCACGTCGGTGCCGCAGTTCGAGGCCAAGGACTGTCCGGGGGCCGTCTACTTCATGCCGACGCCAAAGTCGCCGCATGGCGCCGACGTCGACCCGACCGGCGAATTCATCGTCGCCGGCGGCAAGCTGGCTTCCGTGATTCCGGTGCACTCGTTCCCGAAGATGCTCAAGGCGATCGAGGCCAAGGCGTTCGAGGGGAGCGTGGACGGCATTCCGGTGCTGAAGTACGAAGCGACCCTCGCCGGCGAGGTCAAGAATCCTGGCCTCGGCCCCCTGCACACCGAGTTCGACGGCAAGGGCTACGCGTACACGTCGTTCTTCATTTCATCCGAAGTCGTGAAGTGGAAGCTCGGCACGTGGGAGGTGGTGGATCGCCAGCCGACCTTCTACTCGGTGGGCCACCTGATGATTCCGGGCGGCGGCACGATGAAGCCGAACCCGAAGTACATGGTGGCGATGAACAAGATCACCAAGGACCGCTACCTCCCCACCGGCCCCGAACTCACGCAGAGCGCCCAGCTCTATGACATTTCGGGCCCCAAGATGAAGCTCCTGCTCGATTTCCCCACCGAGGGCGAGCCGCACTACGCGCAGGCCATCCTCGCGTCGAAGCTCAAGGACCGGCAGGTCAAATACTTCAAGCTGGCCGAAAGCCGGGCGCCCCACGTCACGCGCTCGGAGAAGGAGTCGGGCGTGAGCCGCGACGGGCGCACGGTGCACGTGCGCCTGACTGCCATCCGCTCGCATTTCTCGCCCGACAACATCGAGGGCGTGCAGGTGGGCGACACCGTGCTGTTCCACGTGACCAATCTCGAGCAGGACTGGGACGTGCCGCACGGCTTCGCGATCATGGGCAACACCAATGGCGAGCTGCTGATCATGCCGGGCGAGACGCGCACGCTGCAATGGGTGCCGCGCAAACCGGGCGTGTACCCGATGTACTGCACCGATTTCTGCTCGGCGCTGCACCAGGAGATGCAGGGCTACGTGCGCGTCTCGTCGCCCGGCAGCGGCGTGGCATTGAGCGGCACGATTTCGAGGGGGCCGCAGGCTGCCCCGAAAGCCGAGTCCGGCCCGAAGCAGAAGCAGTAGCAGTAGCAGGACCAGCCTGGGGGCGCGGCGGTCCCGTCGCCCGCCCCTTGGCTGCCCCCGCGTGTCGGTCTCCCGTTCCGAGAACATCGTGCCCAAGTCCGCCCGTCTGCTCGTCGCCGCCGCCGCGCTCCTCATGTGCGCGGGCTTCGTGCTGCCGCTCTGGCGCGTCGACCTCGTGGCGCCACAGTACCCCGAAGGGCTGGGCATGCTCATCCGGGTCAACACGGTGGTGGGGGTGAAGGAGCAGGACCTCAACAGCATCAACAACCTGAACCACTACATCGGCATGAAGCGCATCGAGCCGGACGCGATTCCGGAACTGCGCTACATGCCGGCCCTGCTTGGCGGGCTCATCCTCACCGCGGCGGCAGTCGCCGCGGCCGGCCGGCGGCGCGTGCTCTATGCCTGGACCGCCACGTTTGCCGCGGTGCTCGGCGCGGGCCTCTACGACTACTGGAGGTGGGGCTACGCGTACGGCCACGATCTCGACGTCGCGACGGCCATCATCAAGATTCCCGACATGACGTACCAGCCGCCGCTTATCGGTTCGAAGCAATTGCTGAACTTCACGGCCACGTCGTGGCCCGCCTCCGGCGGCTGGGCTCTCGTCGCGGCGACCGTGCTGGTCGGCGTCGCGGTCTGGCAATCGGCCCGTCGCCCGGAACCGCGCACTCCGGCGGTCGTCGCGTAGCACTTCATCACCCCGTGCCCTCCCCGATCATGATGCGCCGACTCGTTCCCCCGCGTTGCATTGTGCTGCTCGCATTCGCGCTGCTCGCCGCCTGCCGCCCGCGCGAACCGGAGCCCATCGCGCTCAACGAAGACCAGTGCGGCTACTGCCGCATGACGATTTCCGACGCGCGGTTCGGCGGCGAAGCGGTGCTGCCCAAGGGGCGCGTCAGGAAATTCGACTCGGCCGAGTGCCTGCTGGCGTGGGCGCGGGCCACGCCCGATGACCAGCGCGGCACGCTGTACGTGATCGATCTGCAGCATCCGGGGAGCTTCGTCCCCGCGGCGAGCGCGGGCTTCCTGAAGGACGCCATGCTCAAGGGCCCGATGGGTGGAGCGGTGCTGGGGTTCGCCAATGCGGCGCGCGCCGAGGAGCAGCGAACGATGCTCGGCGGACGCGTGGTGACGTGGGCAGAGTTGCTGGCCGACACCGCGGCGATCGGCCATCCGTGATCGCGCGCCGCGTTGCGCGTTCAACAGGCCGCTCCGCCGCGCGACTTGCCGCGCGACTTGCCGCGCGACTTGCCGCGCGACTTGCCGCGCGAGTTGCCGTGCTTCTCGCGGCGCTGGCAGCTGCTCCGGCGCTGCCCTGCGTGGGCGCTGCGCGCGCCGCCGATCTCACCGTCGGGCCGGGCGGTCGTTTTTCGACAGTCGCTGCCGCGCTCGCCGCGGCGCGTCCCGGCGACCGTGTGCTCGTGCGCGCCGGGACGTACCGCGAGGCCACGCTGGTGGTGCGGACGACGGGCGTGACGGTCGAGGGCGAGGGCTGGCCGGTGCTCGATGGCCAGGGCGCGCGCGAGGTGCTCGTGATTGCGGCCGATGACGTGACGGTGCGCGGCGTCGTCGCCGCCAACACGGGCGTGTCGAACCTCGAGGATCGCGCCGGCATCCGGGCGCGCAACGTGCGCCGCTGCCTGATCGAGGGCAACCGGCTGCGCGACAACCTGTGGGGCATCTACCTGCAGGGGTCCGCGGACTGCGTCGTGCGTGACAACGACATCGAAGCGCACGGGGCGCGACAGACGCAGAGCGGCAACGGCATCCACCTGTGGTATTCGCCGGGGGCGCGGGTGGAGCGCAATCGGGTGCACGGCCACCGCGACGGCATCTATTTCGAGTTCTCGCCGCACGGCGTGACGCGCGACAACGTGAGCGAGCGCAGCCAGCGCTACGGCCTGCACTTCATGTTCAGCGACTCGTGCGAGTACGTGCACAACACCTTCCGCGACAACACGTCGGGCGTGGCCGTGATGTACAGCCGCGGCGTGCGAATCTCCGGCAATCGCTTCGAGCGGTCGTGGGGGAGCGCCGCCTATGGCCTGCTGCTCAAGGACATCATGGGCGGCGAGATCAGCGACAACACGTTCGACCGCAACTCGACCGGCCTCTTTGTCGAGGGGTCGTCGCGGCTCGCGGTGCGCGGCAACACGTTCACGCAGAACGGCTGGGCGGCCAAGGTGTTCGCCGACGCCGACGAAAACGTCTTCTCCGGCAACCGGTTTGCGGGAAACGCGTTCGACGTCACGACCAACTCGCGCAGCGCCAATTCGACGTTCGACGGCAACTGGTGGGCCGACTATTCAGGGTACGACCTGAACCGCGATGGCGTGGGCGACACCGCCTTTCACCCGGTGCGCCTGTTTGCGCTCGTCGTCGAGCAGCACCCGGCGGCCCTGCTGCTGCTGCGCAGTCCGCTGGTGTCGATCCTCGACGCCGCCGAGCGCGTGCTCCCCGTGCTGACGCCGGAGGCGCTCGTCGACCGGCATCCCCTCATGCGCCGCCCGCGATGATCACGTTCGACAATATCGGCAAGCGCTTCGGCCAGCTCGACGCGCTGCAGGACGTCTCGCTGGCCGTGCGCCCGGGGGCCGTGACGGCGCTCGTCGGCCCCAACGGCTCGGGCAAGACGACGCTCATCAAGATCGGGCTCGGCTTGACGCGCGCCGACCACGGCACGCTGCACGTCGGCGGTCACCCGGCCGATGCCGCGGGGGCGTACCGTCGCGCCATCGGCTACATGCCGCAGGCGGCGCACTTTCCGGCCAACCTGCGCGTCGGCGACGTGCTCGACCTCGTGGAGCGGTTGCGTCCGGGCGAAGCGACCGACGACGAGCTGGCGCGCGCGTTCGACATGGACGGCATCCGCGACAAGTTCGTTGGCACCCTGTCTGGGGGCACGCGGCAGAAGGTGAATGCGGTGATTGCATTCCTGTTCCGTCCGGCGTTGCTCATTCTCGACGAGCCGACCGCCGGGCTGGACCCGCTGTCGGCGAACGTGCTCAAGGAGAAAATTCGCGCGGTGCGGCGCGCAGAGCGCTCGATACTGGTCACGTCGCACATCATGGCGGAACTCGAATCGCTGGCCGACGACGTCGCGTTCCTGTGCGACGGACGCCTGCGCTTCTCGGGGGCCGTCGGCGACTTGCTGAGTCGCACCGGCGAGCGGTCGCTCGAGGACGCGATTGCCACACTGATGCGAACCGAGCGCGAGAGGGCCGCATGAACGTCGTCACGCTCGTCCTGCAGGCCGGCTTGCGCGATCTCTCGCGCAACCGCTGGATCGTGGCCTACACGCTCTGCTTTCTGGGTATCGCCGAGGGACTGTTCTGGTTTGGCGGAACGGGACCGCAGGTGCTGCTGAGCCTGCTCAACCTCGTGCTGCTCGTGCTGCCGCTCGTGGCGCTGGTCTTCGGCACCATTCATGTGTACGCGTCACGCGAATTCGTCGAGCTGCTGCTGGCGCAGCCCGTGCCGCGCCGTGCGCTGTTCACCGGGCTTTACCTCGGACTCGCGCTGCCGCTGGCTGGCGCGTTCGTCCTGGGGGCGGGCATTCCGTTTGCCGTGCATGCACGCGAAGGGGCGTCGGCGGCGGGCGTCGCCGCACTCTTGGCGGCGGGCATCGGCCTGTCGCTCGCGTTTGCCGCCATCGCCACCTGGATTGCCCTGCGCACCGACGACCGGCTCAAGGGCGTGGGACTGGCGCTCGGTGTCTGGCTGGCCGCGACGGTCGGGTACGACGGCCTGGTGCTCGGTGCGGCCGCGGCGTTCGGCGACTATCCGCTCGAGCGACCGCTGCTCGCTCTCATGCTGGCCAACCCGGTGGACGTCGCGCGCGTGCTCGTGCTCACGCAGCTTGACGTCTCGGCCCTGATGGGATACACCGGGGCGCTGTTCGAGCACACCTTCGGCACCGCGCTCGGCACGACGATCGCGGCGCTGGCGCTCGTGCTCTGGTGGGCCGTGCCGCTCGGGCTCGCCGAGCGCCGGTTTGGTGCTCGCGACTTTTGATCAACCTTTTCATCAGTCTCTCAGGAGCTTCCATGCGCGCTTTGTTCCGTCCGGCCATCCTGCTTTCGTTCGCCGCCGCCGCGTGCGGCGGGGGATCCTCGTCCGACTCGTCCGCCGCCGCCAGCGCGTCGCAAGTCGCTGCCTCGGCCGATCCGGCCACGCTGACGCCGGAAAGCATCACGCCGCAGGAAATTGCGCTCGGCGACAGCCTCTTTCACGGGCTGATCGGGGCGACGTCGTGCCAGGCCTGCCATGGTCCCGACGCGAAGGGCGGGACGGTGGCGCCGAACCTCACCGACAGCACGTGGCTGCACAGCGACGGTTCGTTCCCGGCCATCTACAAGCAGATCGAGACGGGCGTGCCGAAGCCCAAGCAGTACCTCAGCGTGATGCCGCCGTTCGGCGGCTTCCCGCTTACGCCCGAGAAGCACCGCGCGGTGGCCGCGTACGTCTACGGTCTGAGCCACAAGGTCGGCAAGTAGGTTGGTCCGCGGCTGGCAGCCGGCGAACCACATCCGGTTGCCTTCGGCGGGTGCTCAGCGGCCGGCGTTGGCATAGGTGTCCTTCCACCGCTGCACGCGGTCGAGGACATCGTTCACGGTAATGCGGGTCATGCGGTCGCGACGGTTCTGCATCGACACGGGGTACGCTTCCCCCGGCTCGCCGTAGGCGTCGATCATCAGATCGCGGAACCGGCGATAGGGGCCCACGCGCCTGGGGTTGGAGTACCCGATGAGCGACACCACCGGCCGGTCGAGCGCGACGGCGATGTGCAGCGGGCCGGTGTCGGGGGAGAGCACGAGTGCGGCCGCGTCGAAGATGCCGACGAGGCCGCGCAAGCCACCCTGTCCCAGCGCGCTGGCCGGCTTGCAGCGCGCCTGTTCGAGAATGACGCGCTCGGCGCGCAGCTCGCGCGGCGAGCGGCCGCCGACGAGAACGGGCTGCAGGCCGAAGTCGCCGTGCAGCGCGTCGCACACCTGCGCCCAGCGTTCGGGTGGCCAGTCCTTCTGTGCCTTGCTGGTGGCAACGACGATCGGGGCGATGGGGCGGTCGAAGCGGGCGCGGAACGTGCGCTGCCATGCGCGCTCGGCGTCGTTCCACGGCGCGAGGCCCCAGGCAACGGGTTCGTGCGCGAGTCCCAGCCACTCGGTGAATTCGAAATACTGGTCCTGCACGTGCTGCATGGCTCGCGCCGGGACCCGGTGGGTCGTGAACAGCCAGTTGAGGTCGCGGGCGCGCGCGAAGTCGAAGCCCAGCTTCACGGGCGCGTGCGCGAAGCCGGTGATCAGCCCCGCCTTGAAGTAGACCTGCAGGTTGAGCACCACGTCGAAGCGGCGTTGCCGCAACTGCTGGCGGATCTCGAGAAAGCCGTCGATGCCCTTGGTCCGGTCGAAGAGGAGAATCTCGTCGATCAGCGGGTGACCGCGCACGAGCGCGGCCGGTCCGGACTGCAGCACCCACGTGATGTGCGCCGACGGCCGGTGGCGCTTGATGGCCTGAATGACGGGGAGCACGTGCACGGCGTCGCCCACCGCGCTCATCATCACGATGCAGACGCGATCGAGCGGCTCGAACGGCGCGCGCGTCATGCTTCCACCCAGGCCCGCGCGGCCAGGCGCACCAGCGCATCGTCGCCGACGCCGAGTCCGTGCATGGCGTTCCACTTGCGGGCCGACCGCGCAAAGCGGGCGAAATTGCGTGCAGCCACCTGCGGATCGGCGTCGAACGTGACGCGATCGACATCGAGCACGTACGCGGTGGCCGTCGCACCTTCGCCGGCGATGTAGACGTTCTTGACGTTGAGGTCCGGGTGTTGCGCGCCGGCGGTGGACAGCGCGCGCAGCAGCGTCGCCACCGCGTCGATGAGCGCATCGCGCGCCGCGCGCGACGCATCGGCGCTCCAGGCCAGGGGAAAATCGCGTCCCTCGGGGAGACGGCGCGTCACCACGTCGCTGCGCGCGAGCAGGCCGGCCACGGGATGTATGGCGTACGCGATCACCTCGGGCGTCGGCACGCCGCCGGCGGCGAGTCGCACGGCCGTCGCCAGTTCGCGCGGCGCGCGCGTGGGCTTCGCGAAGACGTCGCCCGTGAGCGGGGCAAACAGGCCGCCGTGGCGCGTGTGCCGCACCACCACCGGGGTGCTCGCCTGCGTTCCCGCGCCGGCCGGCAGGATCGCCGCCCAGGCCACGCCGCGCCCCCGCAGCGGCTCGCGCGCGGGCTGCGCTTCGGCCCAGCGGTGCAGCGAGCCGTGCGTCGCCAGCGCGGCCACAAGCGCGTCGCGCGCCCAGTCGCGCGCCACCAGCTCCGCCGCGTGCTGCGTGCTCCGGGTATAGCCCGGAGGAAGGGCCGCCGCGCTCACCGACGCACGCGGAACGACGGCACGGGCTGGCTCTTGTTCTTGAGCACCAGCGGCTCGAGCGCATCGAGCGAGGGCGGATGGGCGAGCGCGCGGCGCACATCCTCGGAGATGATGATCTCGCCTCCCAGTGCCCTGGAGCAGAGCCGGCTGGCGGTGTTCACCGTGTCGCCAATCACGGTGTACTCGAGCCGGCGTTCCGAGCCGATATTGCCGGCAAACGCGTCGCCGCAGTTGATGCCGATGCCGATGTGCAGCTCCGGACGTCCCTCGGCGCGCCAGCGCGCATTGAGCACGTCGAGTTCTCGCATCATGTCGAGGGCCGCCGACATGGCGCGGTCCGCGTCGTCGGGTTCGGCGATCGGCGCGCCCCACTGCGCCATCACCGCGTCGCCGATGAACTTGTCGAGCGTGCCGCCGTGACGGAACACGCAATCCACCATCTCGGTGAAGTACTCGGTGAGGTGCTTCGCCATCACGTCCGGGGTCATCGTTTCCGACAACGCCGTGAACCCGCGGATGTCGCTGAACAGGACGACCACGGCGCGCTTCTCGCCTCCGAGGCGGATGGCCTCCTCGGCGTTGGCGATGCGCGCCGCGAGCTGCGGCGTGAAGAACCGCTCGAAGTTGCTGCGCGTCAGCGCCTCGCGGCGGATGCGCTCGGCGAAGTGCGCGTTCTCGAGCGCCACCGCGACGATGCCGGCGAACGCGATGAGGAAGTCGAGGTCACCCTCGCCGAAGCGTTTGGCAAGGCTGAACGTGTCGACGTAGAGCACGCCGAGCACGCCGTCGTCGCTGCCGATGAGCGGGGCGCAGATGGCGCTGCGCACCTGCTGCATGAGGATCGACTGCCCGCCAAAGCGCGCGTCCTCGCCCGCGTTGTCCGAGAGCATGGCGACCTTCTCGTCGACCACGGGGCCGACGATCGACTGCGGCACCTGGTAGGCCACGGTGGCGCTGCGGCGGTCGCGCGCCACCTTCTGCACCATCTGGTCCGCGTCGCGCAATAGGATGGCGCAACGGTCGGCCTCGAGGATCTGGAAGACGTAGTCGGCGACCTTCGCGAGCAGCGCGTCGGTGTCGGCAACCTTCGTCAGCCCCTTCGACACTTCGAGCAGGATGGCCAGTTTCTGGCGGTCCTTCTCGGCCGGGTCGGCGGCGGCCATCGCCGCGTGCAGCTTGCCGCCTTCCTCCAGCCCCGGGGCCGATGCGCGCGGCACTTGCCGTACAATGGTTCCGCCCGGAATGGCGCCGCCGGCGATGGCGCCCCCGACGGCGGGCGGCGGCGGAGCCTCGGCGACCATCTCGAGCCGGAACTCGACCTTGCCGAACGTCAGCGTGTCGCCTGGCGCCACGAACGACTGGTCGATCTTGACGCCGTTGACGAACGTGCCGTTGCTCGAGCCGACGTCGTGCACGTTGACGCCGCCGTGGCCGACCACGAGGTCGGCGTGGTGGCGCGACACCGTGGGGTCGATGATGGCGAGGTCGCAGGTGACCGCCCGGCCGCACACCAGCGTCCCCGACGAGGCAAGCTCGAAGCGATAGGTGCTGTCGGTGCCGGTGAGACGATACCTCATGGCACGAAAATATGGGGCGTCGCGACGGCCGCGCCTAGCGGTTCACGGCGCCACTTCACCGCGCCGCGCGGGCGGCGCGCACCCGGCCGATGGCGATGAGCATCGCGCGCGCCTTGTTCTCGGTCTCCTCCCACTCCATCGCGGGGTCCGAGTCGGCCACGATGCCGCCGCCGGCCTGCACGTTCGCCTCGCCATCGGCAATCACGCAGGTGCGAATGGTGATGGCCAGGTCCATGCGCCGGTCGCCCGCCGCGATATAGCCCACCGCGCCGGCGTAGGGCCCGCGGCGCTCGGGTTCGAGCTGGTCGATGATCTGCATGGCGCGCACCTTGGGCGCGCCCGTCATCGTCCCCGCCGGGAAAGTGGCGCGCAGCACGTCCAGCGCCGACGTGCCGCTTGGCAGCGTCCCCTCCACCTGGCTCACGATGTGGAGGACGTGCGAGTAGCGCTCCACGGTCATGAAGTCGCTCACCTCGACGCTGCCGTACTCGGAGACGCGCCCCACGTCGTTGCGCCCGAGGTCCACCAGCATCACGTGCTCGGCGCGTTCCTTTTCATCGGCCAGCAGTTCGGCGGCGAGGCGATCGTCCTCCTCGGGCGTGCCGGCGCGCTTGCGCGTCCCGGCGATCGGGCGCACGACCACGCGGCCGTCGGCCACGCGCACCAGCAATTCGGGCGAACTCCCCACCAGCTCGACGCCATCGAGCAGGAGGTGATACATGTAGGGCGACGGATTCAGCGCCCGAATGGCGCGGTACAGCGCGGTGCCTTCGAAGTCGTGCGACACGGCGATGCGCCGGGCGAGCAGCGCCTGAAAGACGTCGCCGGCGAGAATGTGTTCCTTGATGCGCGCCACGCCGGCCATGAACTCGTCGCGGCTCATCGACGAATGGCCCGTGGCGGGCGACGCCTGCGGGTCGAGGTCGAGCGGCCCGAGCGATGGGCCGGTGCGCAGCTGGCCGATCGTCCGCTCGATGTCGGCGAGCCCGCGCTCGTACGCGGCGCGCCGCGCATGCGCGTCGGCGCCCGGTGCGACGGGAACGCCGCACACCACGCGCGCCTGCGAACGCAGGTTGTCGATGATCACCACCGTGCGCGGAAACATCACGATGGCGTCGGGCGCGGCAATGCCCCGTGGCGGCGGCGACGGGAGGTGCTCGAAGTGACGCACGATGTCGTACGCGAAGTAGCCCACGGCACCAGCCCAGAACGCGCCGACTTCGGGCGCCTCGACGGCGCGCATGCCGGCGACGATGTCGCGCAGGTCCGCCGTCGGATCGTCCGGGATGCGCGCCGCATGCCAGCCCGCGGCCTCGGTCCAGTCCTCAACCGTGCCGTCGCGCAGGCGCCAGGCCGCGCGCGGCTCGCTCCCCATGAACGTGTAGCGCGCCCACGTCTCGCCCCCCGCCGGCGCCGACTCGAGCAGGAACGCGAATGGCCCCCGCCGCAGACGGTGAAACGCCGCCACCGGCGTGTCGGTGTCGAGGAGCACGTCGCGAAAGACGGGGATCAACCCGCCCAACGTGGCCCGTGTGTCGAAGGTCTCAAAGCTGCCAGGCATCAATTGCTCCCCCCCATCCCGTCCCCCCACCCCCACTCCACCCCCCTCACCAAGCCCCCGCACCCCGCACCCCTCACCACCCCCCACACCAGTTGCCCCAAGCCCCCGCCCCCCGCGAAGTTAGGTCATGCGTTCGTTCCGTGCCGTCCTGCTTGCCTGGTCTGCCGTGCCCGTCGTCCTCGCGGCCCAGCAGCGCCCGGACACGACGGCGTGGAACGATACTGTCACTCTGCGACTGGTCGAACGCGCCATCGCCCGGCGCAGAATCCAGCTCGCCGACACCGGGTTGGTGGACTACACCGCCCGCGCGCACGGGTATCTCACGTTCCTGGCGCAACTCGGCGACGGCTTTCCCGATCCGCCCCGCGTGATGAAGACCGACGAACTCGCCGTCGAAGTCTATTGGCATGCGCCGGACCAGAGCAAGCAGCGCATCATCGGGCGCCGCGACACCCTGCTGCTCCCTACGGATATCGACTATCACCGCGACCACCTCGCCATCATCCAGAACAATTTTCCGTCGGTGATCCGGCTGGGCGACGGCGACGAGGTGCGCGACGTGCCGCATCCCCTGTCGCCCGTCGGCCGGACGGCGTACGACTACGCCATCGGCGATTCGCTGACCATCCGCACCAACGATCGCGACATCGCCGTCGTGATGGTGCGGGTGCGCCCGCGCGACGAACGGCAGCCGCGCGCGGTGGGCGCCGTCTATATCGATCGCACCTCGGCCATCGTGGTGCGCATGGCGTTCTCGTTCACGCGCGCCGCGCTGCGCGACGAGTATCTCGAGGACGTGTCGGTGGTGCTCGAGAACGGTCTTGTCGACGGCCGCTTCTGGCTCCCCTACCGCCAGGAGATCGAGATTCGCCGCTCGGGCTCGTGGATGGATTTCCCGTCCCGCGGCATCATTCGCGGCCGCTGGGAGATCTGCTGCGCCCGGGCCAACACGGGATTCGTTCCGTCCTTCGCCATCGGTCCCGACATCGTGCAGGCGCCGCCGGCCGAGTTGCGGGCGTATCCATTCGCGGGCCGGATTCTCGACCAGCTGCCCGCCGACGTGACGCTCGCCACCGACGACGATGTGCGCGCGGTGCAGGACGCGGCCCGCGAGCTGGTGCGCGCCGAGGCACTCGCCCGCGTGCGCGTCACCAACCCGTCGGCGCGGTCGATCAGTGACCTCGTGCGCGTCAATCGCGTGGAAGGGCTCGCCTTCGGCGGCGGCGTCCGCCGCACGCTGGGCTCGGGCCTGGTCGCCGCCGCGCGGGGCCGTTACGGCACGGCCAACCGGCGCGCGGCAGGGGAACTGTCGTTGGCGTGGCGTCGCGCCGACGGCGCCTTCGCGATCGTCCGCACGCGCGACGACGTTGCCGATGTCGGAGACGAGCCCGAAACGAGCGGGCTGCGCAATTCGCTGGCGGCGCAGGAATTCGGCGTCGATCTCACCGACCCGTATCGCGAGCGCCTCGTCGGACTCGGCGTGGGGCGCGCGCGCTCCGACGGGTGGCGCTGGGGTGTCTCGCTCGAACGGCGCGAGGAGCGCGCGCTCGCGGTCCACGCCACGCCCGCCACCGGACACTATGCCCCCACGCCGGCGGTCGATTCGCTGCGCGCCTGGCGGGCGCAGCTGGACGTGGCGCGCTCGTCGCTCATGGTCGGCGGTGCCACGCTTGGCGTACGCGGTGCGTTCTTCGCCGAGCGCGACCGCGTGGATTCCGGAACGTTCGCCTTTGGCGGCGCACCGCGGCCGGCGCGCGCCGGTTGGGTGGGGCGCGGTGTCGCCACACTCGATGCGTCGATGCCGCTGTCGCAGGGCCGGGTGGTGGCGCGGACGGTCGCCGGGATGATCGTCGGCGGCTTTGCCCCCCCGATGCAGCGCCTCATCTACCTCGGGGGGCCGCTGACCGGTCCGGGGTTCGCGTTCCATCAGTTCGCCGGGTACGCGACCCTGTCCCAGCGCGTCGAATGGCAGCACACGGTTCCGTTCGTTTCGCTGCGCCTGGGCCGGTTCGGCAAGGTGCCGAGCTCGCTCACGCTCGCCCCATTTGCCACGGCCCTCTGGGTGGACACCCGCGGCGCGCCGGGACAGGGATGGCACGGAGCCGTCGGGCTCGGCGCGCTCGCGCTGTTCGACCAGCTGCGCGTCGACGTGGCCAAGGGGGTCGGCGGTGGCCGCTGGACCTTCGGCGTCGACCTGTCGAGGGCGCTGTGGCCCATTCTTTAGCGTGGCGCACGGCCGTGACGGAATGTGACGATCGCCGTAGCCGTCTCGGCGAACCGCGCGTTACCTTACCACCCGTGAAAATCGGTCATTGCTTCCGCGGCATCGACGGAGACACGGCGCGGTGACGAACCCCTCGTTTGTCGCGCGCGACGAGTGGCTGCTGGTCACGCTGGAAGGCCTGCTCGCGCCTGATCTCATGGCGGAACTCCGCGGCCAGAAGGAGGAGTCGTACTGGGAAGCGGCGGTCCGCCGCGGCTTCGTGACGGACGACGAGATCCTGAAGGCGTTGTCGGCGCGGTTCCGGATGAAGGTCGCCAACGTCCAGCAGGTGTCGCAGCAGGCCAGGGAACTCGTGCCCGAGCATCTGGCGCGAAAGTACCGCATCCTGCCGCTGGCCATCTCCGATTCGGTGCTGGACATCGCCACGGCCGACCCGCACGACCTCGACTGCGAACGCACGCTGGCGTTCGCGCTCGGGCGCACCGTGCGCATGGCGCTGGCGTCGCCCACGAGGATCGTGCAGCGCATCGAGGAACTGTACCGCCCCGAGAACGTCGTCGAGAAGATCCTCGAGGGGGTGCAGAGCGACTACGATGTCGAAGCCATCAACGAGAGCCTGGAGACGGCCGAGATGGACATCGGCGGTGGCAACCCGGCCACCGACCGGCCGGTCATCCGCCTGGTGGACCACATCGTCGCCGAGGGCATCCAGTCGCGCGCGTCGGACATCCACATCGAGCCCGAGGAGGCCGGCGTCGCGGTGCGGTACCGCATCGATGGCGTGCTTCGCGAGGCGATGGTGCTGCCGCGCGCCGCCGGCATTCCGCTGGTCAGCCGCATCAAGATCATGGCCTCGCTCGACATCGCCGACCGGTTGCGCCCGCAGGACGGCCGCGCGCGGGTGGCGGTCAACGGCAGCCGCGTCGATCTGCGCGTCTCGACGCTGCCCGCTTCGCAGGGCGAGAAGGTCGTCATCCGCATTCTCGACCAGCGGTCCACGGTGCTGTCGCTCGACTCGCTAGGACTCCATGCCGACGAAGCCGCTCGCATCAGGACCCTGCTCGACGTGCGCGAGGGCGTGGTGCTCGTCACCGGTCCCACGGGCTCCGGCAAGACCACGACGCTGTACTCGATGCTGCGCACCATCCAGTCCCGGGGCGTCAACATCATCACCGTCGAAGATCCGGTGGAGTACCGCCTGCAGGGCATCGTGCAGGTGCAGGTGAACGAGAAGGCGGGACTCACCTTCGTCGCGGCGCTGCGGTCCATCCTGCGCCAGGACCCCGACGTTATCCTGGTCGGCGAGATCCGCGACAAGGAAACGGCGGGTATCGCGGTGCAGGCGTCGCTCACCGGTCACCTCGTGCTGTCGACGCTGCACACCATCGACGCGACCAGTGCGATCCCGCGCCTCACCGACATCGGCATCGAGCCGTATAAAATTGCCGCGGCCATCAAGGGAATCATCGCGCAGCGGCTCATGCGGCGGCTGTGCCCCGCGTGCCGGGCGCCGCAGACGGCGCCGGTGCCGGACCGGCTCCGGCGCTGGTTTCCCGAGGGGATGACGTCGCTCCAGGTCGGCGTCGGCTGCGCCGAGTGCTCGATGACGGGCTACCGCGGCCGCTTCTCGGTGACCGAGGTGCTCGTCACGTCGGCCGAGTTCGAGCGCCGCGTGGCGGCGAAGGACCCGCTCGACAAGCTCGTGGAGGCGGCGCGCGAGGGGGGCATGCTGTCGCTCTGGGAGAGCGGCGTCGCGCACGTGCGCGACGGCGAGACGAGCATCGACGAGCTGCTCCGCGTGCTCGAGGCGCCCGCCGCCGACGTCGTGCGTCCCGGTCAGCGCGTCCGTGGCGCGACCGACGCGCCTGGCGCTGCCGCCCCGCCGCCGCCGGCTGATTCCACGGCCGCGCGGGCCGACGGATCGCTCGGCGGTCTCGCCGCGGACGTCCTGCCCGCCGGCGCGTCCGTGCGCACGCACCGGCACGCCGTGCCGCCGTCGCCCACCGGCGCCGCGTTCCAGCTCGTCGACGATTTCGCGGGCGACGGACGCCCCGCGCCCAAGAAGGTGCTGCTGGTCGAGGACGAGGACGCCCTGCGCCGCGTGATGAAGGACCTGCTCGAGCGCGAGGGGTTCGTCGTCTTCGAGGCGGCCGATGGCGTGAAGGCGCTCGACGAGATCGACCGCGCCGCGCCCGACGTCGTCGTGCTCGACCTCAACCTGCCGCGGCTCGATGGCTACGGCGTGCTCACGCATCTCCGCGCGCGGCCGGCCACCAAGGATCTCCCGGTGATCGTGCTGACCGCCAAGGGCGACGAGGACAGCGAGGTGCGCGTCTTCGAGTTCGGCGCGAACGACTATCTCACCAAGCCGTTCCGTCCGCGCGCGCTCTCGGCGCGCCTCCACTCGCTGCTCGCCCGCCGGAGCGACTGATGGCTCGGCGGACGGCGCACGAAACGTCGTCTCGCGAAACGGTCGTGCGGGCCGGCGTGGTCGACGTCTTCGTGGTGCGCGTCGCGCCGCGTGGCTGGCAGCACCTCGCGCTGCGGCGCTCCCGCTTCACGCGATGCCCGGGGACGTGGGAGGCCGTGCATGGCCACGTCGAGCGCGGCGAATCGCCGCCCGAGGCCGCCCGCCGCGAGGTGCGCGAGGAGACGGGGCTCGCCATCGAGCGGCTGTATGCGCTCACCGTCAACCCATTCTTCCTCAACGCCACCGGCACGGTGGAGCTCGCGGTGGCGTTCGTCGCCGTCGTGGCGCCGGGCGACGTTGCGCTCGGCGACGAACACGATGCACACGCGTGGCTCTCTCGCGCCACCGCGATGCGGCGCTACCACTGGCCGCGGGAACGCGAATCGCTCCGTCATATCGCGATCCTGTTCAAGGGCGGCAACGCCGGCAAGGCGGAAGACGTGCTGAGAATAGACGGTGGACGGTAGACGGTGGACGGTGGATGCGCACTCTACCGTCTACCGTCTACCGTCTACCGTCCACCGTCCACCGTCCACCGTCTATGCTCCCGGCTTCGCCGCCGCCCGGCTGCGAATGAGGCTGCGCTCCTCGTCCACCTTCTTGAGCAGCGTCTCCCACACCGTGCTGCGTTGCGTTTCGAAGGTGACGGTCAGCGGCTGGTTGATGTCGACGGCCGGATCGAACACGTACAGCGCCGCCTGCACCTCGCGCTGGCGCAGGCGCTGCTCGCCGAATCCGGGCGTCAGGGCGAACAGATCGATGGCGCGAAAATCGCGCCCCGCCGAGGTGATCACCAGTTCCATGGGACTGAACGGCGCCTCGCCCTGTTCCATGTTGAAGAACTGCACGTACCACAGGCTGGCCCCCGGCATGCCCGTGCGACGCAGCACGCCGTCCACCGCGCTCCGCTTGCTGTTGCGCAACTCGTGCAGCGTGCGGTACGAGTCGCTCGAGAGCGTGCGGATGACGCTCTCGTCGAGGGGCAGCACGCGCACCTGCAGCGCGTTGACCTGCACCTTCATCGCGATGTCGTCCTGGCGCAGCGTCCCCAGCCCCGCGGGAAGCGCGGCCGTGTCGGCCGTCGCCGTCTGGGCGCGCACGACCGGCGCGGCCACGGCCAGCAGCATCATCCAGGCCAGTGTGTGATGGCGCATCGTCACCCTTCTTCGTCCGGCGGCGTGGCGAGCAGCGCGGCCAGCGATGCCGCGAGATCGTCGCGACCTTCGCCGGTGACCGCACTGCACGTGATCACCTGATCCTCTTCTACCCCGCAGCGCAACGCAAGAGCCGTGAGCTGTTGCCCGCGCTGTCGCGCCGTCAGCTTGTCGATCTTGGTCATCACGACGAGCGCCGGCACGCCGATGTCCGCCAGCAGGTCGAACATCCGGAGGTCGTCGGCAGTCGGCTCGTGCCGGGCGTCGAGCAGCTGCACGACGCCGCGCAGGTTGGCATTGTCGCGCAGGTATCCCTCGATGAGGTCGCCCCACGCGCCCTGCCGCTCCTTCGAGACCCGCGCGTAGCCGTAGCCAGGCAGATCGACGAGCAGAAACGCGTGATTGACCCCGAAGAAGTTGATCTCGCGCGTGCGCCCGGGCGTCTTGCTGACGCGCGCGAACGCCTTGCGGCGCACGAGCTGGTTCAGCAGCGACGACTTGCCCACGTTCGACCGGCCGCTGAACGCGACCTCGGGCAGGCTAGTCTCCGGCCGCCACCCGCCCGTTGCGGCCAGGCCGCCGAGAAACTCGAGGTGACGAATCACGAGCGGGTCGGGGCGCGCCGGTGCCGCCGGCACCGCCAGCTGCCGCGCCTTGCCTCCGGGTTCGCTCATCTAGTGCGCCACATCGGGCGCCGCGTCCGGCACCACGCCCGCGCGGTCGCGACCGGCCCCGTCGACGCCGCGCCGCGCGCGCGGCGCCGCGACCGGCAGCGTCCGCAACGCGAGTGCCAGCACCTCGTCCATCGTCTTCACCGTGTGGAAGCGCACACCGTCGCGCACCTCCTTGGGCAGTTCTTCGAGGTCCCGCACGTTCGACGCCGGAATGATCACGTGGCTCACGTGCTGCCGGTGGGCCGCCACCGCCTTTTCCTTCAGACCGCCGATCGGCAGTACGCGCCCGCGTAGCGTGATCTCGCCCGTCATCGCGACGTCGCCGCGCACGGGCGTGCCCGTGAGCGCGCTGACGATCGCCGTGGCGAGAGCGATGCCGGCCGACGGTCCGTCCTTGGGCGTCGCCCCCGCCGGCAGGTGCACATGCACGTCGCGCGTGCGGGCGAAATCGAGCGGGACGCCCAGCACTTCGGCGCGCGACCGGATGTAGCTCAGGGCCGCGCTCGCCGACTCCTTCATCACGTCGCCCAGCGTCCCGGTGAGCATCACGCGCCCGCGTCCCGGTACCACGCTCACTTCCACTTCGAGCAGCTCCCCGCCCACCTGCGTGTACGCCAGCCCCTGCGCCACGCCCACGCGATCCTCGAGGGTCACCTCGTCGGGATCGTACGGCGCCACGCCGAGCAGCGCGCGCAGATCGGCGGCGGCGATCGTGTCGTGCGCGCGCGGTTCCGCGGGACGCTCGGCGCGGCGGCGGGCCAGCTTGCGAGAGAGGCGCGCGATGCGCCGCTCGAGTTCGCGCACGCCGGCCTCGCGCGTGTACTCGCGCAGAATCGCCGGCAGCGCGTCCGACGCCCACGTCACCGACGAGGGCACGATGCCGTGCTGCGTCAACTGGCGCGGGATCAGGTGCCGCTGCGCAATGGCGATCTTCTCCTGGTCCAGGTACCCCGGCAGGCGGATGATCTCCATCCGGTCGCGCAGCGGCTCCGGAATGCCGGCCAGCGTGTTGGCCGTCGTCAGGAAGAGCACCTGCGAGAGGTCGTAGTCGACCTCGAGAAAGTGATCGTTGAACGCGCGGTGCTGCTCCGGGTCGAGCACCTCGAGCAGCGCGGCCGACGGATCGCCGCGCCAGTCGCTGCCCAGCTTGTCCACCTCGTCGAGCAGGATCACCGGGTTGACGCTTTCCGCCCGGCGCATCGCCTGCAGGATGCGTCCCGGCAGCGCGCCGATGTAGGTGCGCCGGTGGCCGCGAATCTCCGCTTCGTCGCGCACGCCGCCGAGCGACATCCGCACGAACTTGCGCCCCAGTGCGCGGGCGACGCTGCGGCCCAGCGACGTCTTCCCCACGCCCGGCGGACCGACGAGGCAGAGGATCGGCCCCTCGAGCTTGCCGACCAGCGACAGCACGGCGATGTAGTCGACGATCCGTTCCTTCACTTCGTCGAGGCCGTAGTGGTCCTCGTCGAGGATCGAGCGGGCGCGCACCACGTCGAGCATGTCGTCGGTCCGCTCGCCCCACGGGATCGCGGCAATCCACTCGACGTAGTTGCGGGCCACCGACGCCTCGGGCGACATCGGCGACATGCGCCGCAGCCGGCGCAGTTCGCGGTCGGCGCGCGTCCGTGCCTGCTCGGGAAGCGCTCTCGCGTTCAGTTGCGCCTCGAGGTCGGCGAGGTCGTCGGTTTCCTCGTCCCCCAGCTCGCGATGGATGGCGCGCAGCTGTTCCTGCAGGTAGAACTCGCGCTGGTTCTGGAACAGCGACCCGCGCACGTCATCCTCGATCTTGCGTTCGAGGCGCAGCAGTTCGGTCTCGCCGGCCGTCAGCTCGCTGAGCGCGCGGAACAGGTCGACGAGGTGCGGCGCCTCGAGCAGCGTCTGCCGCGTCTCGACGCGCACCGCGAGGTGCGCCGCGATGCCGCACCCCTGGCGCTCGGCGCTGGTGGCCGCCTGCACGAGCGCCGTGACCTCCGGCGGCAGGCGGCGGTGCTGCGTCACGTACTCCTCGAACATCGCCAGCGCTTTCCGCGCCTCGCCGTCCACGTCGTCGTCCGGCTCCGTCACGAACGGGAGCGGCCGTACCTCGGCACGCAGCAGTCTGGCCCCCGACACGAACTTCGCCACCCTGGCGCGCGCGAGCCCTTCCACCAGCACGCGGGCCGCGCCGTTGGGAAGCCGCGAAAACTGCAGCACGCGAGCCAGCGTGCCGACGCGGTACAGGTCGGCCGCCGCCGGGTCCTGCACCGCGCTCTCGCGCTGCGTCAGCAGCAGGATCAGCTTGTCGGCACCGTCGGCCGCCTCCAGCGCCGCCAGCGAACCGGCGCGCCCCACCAGCAGGGGCATCGCGACGTGCGGAAACAGCACGACATCGCGCAGCGGCAGCACCGGCACCCGGTCGGCCGCCTCGATCACTTCGGTGTCGCGTTCGAATCGCTGGCTCATGCCCTGAAAGATAGAGGATATGGACGCCGGATGGCGATCAGGAATCGCATTTTCGGACCCCGATTGACGAAAAAACAAAAAGGGCGGGGAATATCCCCGCCCCTCAGGTCTGCCGTCCGCCGTCCGCCGTCCGCCATCTGCCGTCCGCCGTCCGCCGTCCGCCGTTACGCTTCCTTCTTCTGCCGCTTCGCGCTCAGCTCCAGCAGCGGCGGCTGCTTGTTGGTGACCGTCGCGTCCGTCACCGTCACCCCCACCACGTCGTCGCGCCCGGGCAGATCGAACATCGTGTCGAGCAGCAATTCCTCGACGATGGCCCGCAACCCGCGCGCTCCCGTGCCGCGGTCCAGCGCCTTCTTGGCGATCGCCTTCAGCGCCCCCTCGTCGAACGTCAGCGTCACGTCCTCGAGCTCGAACAGCTTGGCGAACTGCTTGGTGATCGCGTTCTTGGGTTCCTTGAGGATGCGCACCAGCGCTTCCTCGTCGAGCGACTCCAGCGGCACCGACACCGGCAGGCGCCCTACCAGCTCGGGAATCAGCCCGAAGCGCAGCAGGTCATCCGGTTCCACGAACTGGAAGATGTGCTTGGTCTTCCCGCCCTTGGCCGCCAGCTGGTCCTCGGCGCTGAAGCCGATCTGCCGCTTGCCGAGGCGCGCCTCGATGATCTTCTCGAGGCCGTCGAACGCGCCGCCGCAGACGAACAGGATGTCCTTGGTGTTGATCTGGATGTATTCCTGCTGCGGATGCTTGCGCCCGCCCTGCGGCGGCACGCTGGCCACCGTCCCCTCGAGGATCTTGAGCAGCGCCTGCTGCACGCCCTCGCCCGACACGTCGCGCGTGATGCTCGGATTCTCGCTCTTCCGCGCGATCTTGTCGAGCTCGTCGATGTACACGATGCCGCGCTCGCATTCGGCGACGTTGAAGTCGCCCGCCTGCAGCAGCCGCACCAGGATGTTCTCCACGTCCTCGCCCACATAGCCCGCTTCGGTGAGCGTCGTTGCGTCGGCGATCGTGAACGGCACGTCGAGAATGCGCGCCAGCGTCTGCGCGAGCAGCGTCTTGCCCACGCCCGTCGGGCCGATGAGCAGGATGTTCGACTTGTCCAGCTCGACGTCGCCGTCCCGCTTGGCGCTGTTGATGCGCTTGTAGTGGTTGTAGACCGCCACCGCCAGCGCCTTCTTGGCCGCTTCCTGTCCGATCACGTACTGGTCGAGGACGTCCTTGATCTCCTGCGGCGCCGGGACCCGCGTCACCGCCTCGCCGACCTCGCGCTCTTCGTCCTCGGCGAGGATCTCGTTGCACAGCGCGATGCACTCGTTGCAGATGTACACGGACGGCCCGGAAATGAATTTCCGGACGGCATCCTTGGACTTGCCGCAGAACGAGCAGCGCAGGTGACGATCGTGGGACATCGAGTTCATCGGGCCTCAACCGTTAGACGTGCCGCCGGAGGGTGCCGCCCTTCCGACGCACCACCATCCTTGTAGTAACACCCGGCGGTCGCCGGGGGCAAGCTCCCGCTGAGCGGCAAGGACCGTGACGCGAGTCACGCCCCGGGCCGCGTCCCGCTACTTCGTGGCCGTCACCGCGGCCACCGCGGCCACGACCTCCGCATCCAGCTCGCGCGGCGCCACCACGTGGTCGATGATGCCGTACGCCTTCGCCTCCTCCGCCGACATGTAGAAGTCGCGGTCGAAGTCCCGCTCGATCTGCTCCACCGGACGTCCGGTGTGCTTCGACATCAGCTCGTTCATCTGCGCGCGAAGGTACAGGATCTCCTTCGCCTGGATCTCGATGTCCGCCGCCGTGCCCGACGACCCGCCCGACGGCTGGTGCATCATGATGCGCGCGTGCGGCAGCGCCGACCGCTTCCCCTTGCGCCCGCCGGCCAGCAGGAAGCAGCCCATCGAGGCCGCCATCCCCATGCAGATCGTGTTCACCGGCGACTTGAGCCACTGCATCGTGTCGTACATCGCCAGCCCCGCCGACACGCTCCCGCCCGGCGAGTTCAGGTACAGGTGGATGTCGCGCCCCGGGTTGTCCGCCTCGAGAAAGAGGAGCTGCGCGATCACCATGTTCGCCACGTCGTCGTTGATCGGCGTGCCGAGGAAGATGATGCGGTCCATCAGCAGGCGCGAATAGACGTCGTAGCTGCGCTCGCCGCGGCTCGACCGTTCGATCACGTACGGGTTGGGGATGATCGGCATGCGTTCGTCTTCCTCTGCTTGAGATTCGCCTGTTGCGCGGCAATCCGGCCCCGGAGGGCCGGCGGTGCACCGGTGCTGCCCTACGCCTGCTCGACGGTATTGCGCTCGAGCAGCCATGCGAACACCCGGTCCTCGGTGATACCCCGCTCGATCTCGCGCAGCCGCCCCGCCTTCTGGAGCTGCGCGTACACCTGCCCCGGATTCACGCCGCGCTTCTCGGCCATCTCCTGAATCCGAGTATCGACATCGGCCTCCCCCGCCGTGAGCTTTTCCCGCTCGGCGAGCGTCTCGATCACCAGGTCGCGGCGCACCTGGCGCTCCGCCGTGGCGCGGAACTCCGTCATGAACTTCTCCTGCTCCTCGTCCGGCACGCCGTACGCCTTGGCGTACGACTGCACGAGGTGATTCACCCAGGTCGGCGGCACGTCGAACGCGTTGGACCCGATGATCTCGTCGAGCAGGAGCCCCCGCACCGCCGCGTCGGCCTCGCGCACCGCCGCCGCCTCGAGGTCGCTGCGCACCGCCGCCGTCAGCGCGTCAATGGAGTCGAAGTCGCCCATCTCGCGCGCCCACGCGTCGTCGAGCGCCGGCACGGCCTTGCGCTTCACTTCCTTGAGCTCGGCCCGCACCGTCTTCGTCTTGCCGCGCTGCGCCTCGTCCGGGAAGTCGTCGGGCCAGCGCACGCCGCGTTCCACCGTCCCGCCGGGCGTCAGCTCCATCAGCAGCTCCTCGATGGCCGGAATCGCCTGCCCGGCGCCGAGCACCACCCGGTACTCCTTTCCCTCGGGCAGCGCGCCCGACTCGTCGGCCATCGAGAGCATCACCACTACCATGTCGCCCTCGGCCGGCTTCTCCTCCACCGGCGCCCACGTGGCGCGCTGGTCGCGCAGCTGCTCGATCTGCTCCTTCACCTGGTCGGCCGTCACCGTCGCCGCGGGGCGCTTCACCTGGAAGCCCGTGACGTTGGCGAGCGCCACATCCGGCTGTACCTCGCAATGCAGCTCGAACGACAGTGCGTCGTCGTCGCCGAACTTCACGTCGTGCGCATGCGGCTGCGCCACCAGCTTCAGCTGCTCGCGCTCGATCACCGCCGCGTAGGCGTCGCGCATCAGCTGCTCGAGCGCTTCCTGCTGGATGACGTCGGCGTACTTCTTTTCGACCATCGCCGGCGGGGCCTTGCCGACACGGAAGCCCGGCAGGCGCACCTGCTGGGCCACGTGCCGTGCCGCGCGCTTCCTGGCGTCCTTCACGGCGGCTCCGGGGACGGCCACCTGGATGTGGCGTTCGGCGCCTTCCGACTTCGTATGCGTGATTTCGATGTTCATTTCGTTCGCCGTTTGCCGGCGGAGGTGCAGGCAGGGAAGAATCCCCGCCACCCGGACCTCCGGACGGCGGGGCAACTATAGAGGGAATAATAGACCGGCGAGTGCGGAATTGGAACTCGACACGGCCATTTGGAGCAGCAACCGCCAGTCGCTGTCCGTACTCGCGATTCCCGATTGCCATCCGGATTCAAGTCCACGATCAACCGCCAGTGCGAGAGGCGGGACTCGAACCCGCAAGGGTTACCCCACCAGATCCTAAGTCTGGCGCGTCTGCCAGTTTCGCCACTCCCGCGCACCAGCAATACTAGGCCCCCCCGCCACCCCCCGTCAAAGGCCGAGGGCGCCGAGCCGTACCAGCCCCGCGCCCTCCACCGTCCACCGTCCACCGTCCACCGTCTACCGTCTACCGTCTACCGTCTACCGTCTACCGTCTACCGTCTCTAACTCACTCCCCAATCCTGATGTTGACCACTCTCGTCCCCGGCCCACTCCGCAGGTCCGCATACACCAGCAAGCTGATGTACTCCCCGTCTTTCATCCGCGACAGCACCTTCTGCAGGTCGGCCGCGGTACGGATGGTGGCCACCGGTTCGGGCCGAATGACCTTCACGATGATGTCGTTGTACCCCAGCTTCTGCGCCGCCGGCCCGGCCGCGTCCACCGAGAGCACGCGCAGGCCGCGATACTCGTCGGCGATCTTGTTGGCCTTCGCCACCTCGGCGGTGATGGCTTCGACGCTGATGCCCAGCCGGGCGTTGGTGACGGTCTCCGCGTCGGTGGCCGGCTTGTCGGCGTTGCTCGCCACCTGCTCCACGGCTTCGGCGGGCGCTTCCTGCAGCCTCACCTTGAAGCTCTTGCGCGCACCGTAACGCACCACGTCGAGGTCGATCGTTTCGCCCGGCTGGTGCATGCGCACCAGGCGCTGCAGCGTCGACACGCGGTCCACGTCCTTGCCATCCGCGCGAACGATGATGTCGCCCGCCTCGAGCCCGGCCTTGTGCGCCGGAGAATCCTCGGGGCTGAAGCCGCCCACCTTGGCGCCGGCGATCTGCTTGAGCCCCGCCACCGCCGCGTCCTCCGCGTTCACGTCGTTGATGGTGATGCCGAGAATGGCGCGGCGCACGCGGCCGTGGGCCACGATGTCGTCCATCACCGTCTTGGCCAGCGTGATCGGAATCGCGAAGCCGTACCCCGAGTAGAAACCGGTCTGACTGGCGATCGCCGAGTTGATGCCGATCACCTCGCCGCGCGTGTTCATCAGCGGGCCGCCCGAGTTGCCCGGGTTGATCGCCGCATCGGTCTGGATGAAGTCGGTGATCGCGTACTTGTCCTGGTTGAGCCCGTTCAGCTCGTTGCCGCGCCCCTTGGCGCTGACGATGCCGGCGGTCACGGTGAAGTTGAGCCCCAACGGGTTGCCGATGGCCACCACCCATTCGCCGATGCGCAGCTTCGTGTCATCGCCCAGCCAGACGGTGGGCAGGCCGCTGCCCTCGATCTTGAGCACGGCGACGTCGGTCTGCGGATCGCGGCCCACGATCTTCGCCTTGAACTCGCGGCGGTCACTCATCGCCACCTTCACGCGATCCGCACCCTCGATCACGTGATTGTTGGTGAGGATGTAGCCGTCCTTGCTCACGATGAAGCCCGAGCCCGAGGACTCCGTCGGCCCCTGGCTGCGCGGGTCGAGCTGGTTGAAAAAATCCTCGAACCCCGGCGGCACGTTGCGGCGCTGTTGCGCGTTGGGACGCGCGCGGCGCGCGTCGCGCTCGGCCTGGATCGACACCACCGCCGGCGTGACGCGCTCGGCGATCGTCGTGAACCCCTCGGCCGGGGCGCCGGGCGGCAGCGGGGCAGCCGTTTCGGTCTTGACCTTGCCGCCTGCCTGCGCGAACAGACCCTGGGTCCAGTCGAGCGACGAGGCGAAGAAGACGCCGCCAATGAAGGCGGACGCGGCGATGGCCGCGATCTTGGAGCGGGAGAAGTGCAGTTTCATGGGGGAGCTGTGCGGTTGGTTGGTTCGCTGGATAAGACCCAATCTAGCGCTCAAAGGTTCCTTGGGGGCGGATGGTGGACGGTAGACGGTAGACGGTAGACGGGGAGCGCATTCGTCCACCGTCCACCGTCTAAAGTCTACCGTCTACTTCTTGTCGTCCACGATCTCGTAATCCGCTTCCGCCACATCATCCGCCTTCTTGTCCGCCGGCGGTGCGTCGCTGGCGCTGGGCGGCTGCTCGCCCGCGCCCGACGCCTGCTGCTGCGCGTAGAACGACTGCCCCGCCGCCTGGTACGCGGTCGTGAGCTCCTCGAGCGCGGCGCGCACCTCGCCAAAGTCCTCGCCGCGGTGCGCCTTGCGGGCGCGCTCGACGGCCGAGTCGAGCCGCGTCTTGACGTCGGCCGGGAGCTTGTCGCTCCACTCCTTGGCGTTCTTCTCCACCTCGTACGACATCGAGTCGAGGCGGTTGCGCGTGTCGATCTCCTCGCGGCGCTTCTTGTCGTCGGCCGCGTTCTTCTCGGCGTCCTTCACCATGCGGTCGATCTCGGCGTCCGACAGCCCGCTCGACGCCTCGATGCGGATCTTCTGCTCCTTGTTCGTCGCCTTGTCGCGCGCCGTCACGTGCAGGATGCCGTTGGCATCGATGTCGAACGTCACCTCCACCTGCGGCGTGCCGCGCGATGCCGGCGGAATGCCCGTCAGCTGGAACTTGCCGATCGTCTTGTTGTGCAGCGCCAGTTCGCGCTCGCCCTGCAGCACGTGGATCTCGACCGTCGTCTGGTTGTCGTCGGCCGTCGAGAAGATCTCCGACTTCTTGGTCGGGATCGTCGTGTTGCGCGGGATCAGCACGGTGGTGACGCCGCCGAGCGTCTCGATGCCGAGCGACAGCGGCGTCACGTCGAGCAGCAGCACGTCTTTCTGCTCGCCCGTCAGCACGGCGCCCTGGATGGCCGCGCCCACGGCGACGACTTCGTCGGGGTTCACGCCCTTGTTGGGTTCCTTGCCGAAGAAGTCCTTGACCACCTGCTGGACCTTCGGGATGCGCGTCGAGCCGCCGACGAGGAGCACCTCGTCGATCTCGGTCGGCGCCATGCCCGCGTCCTTCAGCGCCTTCTTCATCGGCTCGAGCGTGCGGACGATCAGGTCGTCCACGAGCTGCTCGAACTTGGCGCGGGTCAGCTGGTAGTTGAGGTGCTTGGGCCCCGACTGGTCGGCCGTGATGAATGGCAGGTTGATGTCGGTGCTCTGCGTGCCGGACAGCTCGATCTTGGCCTTCTCCGCCGCTTCCTTGAGGCGCTGGAGCGCCATCGGGTCCTTGGAGAGGTCGATCGCCTGGTCCTTCTTGAACTCGGTCACCAGCCAGTCGATGACCCGCTGGTCGAAGTCGTCGCCGCCGAGGTGCGTGTCGCCGTTGGTCGACTTGACCTCGAACTGCTTGGAGCCGTCCACTTCGTAGAGCTCGAGCACCGAGATGTCGTAGGTGCCGCCGCCGAGGTCGAACACCGCGACCTTCTCGTCCTTCTTCCCCTTCTTGTCGAGGCCGTAGGCGAGCGCGGCGGCCGTGGGCTCGTTGATGATGCGGAGCACCTCGAGTCCGGCGATCTTGCCGGCATCCTTGGTGGCCTGGCGCTGCGAGTCGTTGAAGTACGCGGGGACGGTCACGACCGCCCTGGTCACGCCCTGGCCCAGATAGTCCTCGGCGGTCTGCTTCATCTTCTGCAGGATCATCGCCGAGATTTCGGGGGGCGAGTAGGTCTTGCCCTGCACCTCGACCATCACGACGTCGTTGGAGCCGCGCACGACCTTGTAGGGGACGCGCTTCTGCTCTTCGGTGGCCTCATCCGTCTTGCGGCCCATGAACCGCTTGATCGAGAAGACGGTGTTGGTGGGGTTGGTGACCGCCTGGCGCTTGGCGATCTGGCCAACCAGGCGCTCGCCGTCCTTGGTGAAGCCGACCACCGACGGCGTGGTGCGCCCCCCCTCGGCGTTCGGAATGACGACGGGATCGCCGCCTTCCATCACGGCCACCACGGAGTTCGTGGTGCCCAGGTCGATGCCAATGACCTTGTCTGCCATCTGGTCCTCGTTCGGTAAGTGGTCACGCGACCCCCGCGCCGCTGAGACGCCCAACGATTGGTCGGGCGCACGGACTCGCGGGACTGCCGCAACGATGTTCATGGCAAGGGTGGGGCCAGAAAACACCTGTCAAAGTGGCACGAATTTGGTAATTCAGCGCGTTACTATTGGCAGTACAACGACTTGCGGCACCGCGAAGCGCAGGAACGGCAGGGAGGAAGGGCAGGGTAGAAACCATATGAATAGACGAAAGGGGTCCAAGGTAAGACTCGCGAACCCCCTGGGTTCACAGCACGCGGGTCTGCCGCACACATTATCGCGGAGCGAGAGTTCATTATCCGCCGTCCGCCGTCCGCCGTCCGCCGTCCGCCGTCTGCCGTCTGCCGTCCGCCGTCCGCCGTCCGCCGTCCGCCCTCACACGCCCCCGCTCCACCTCGCATGATTCCACTCTCCGACGACAATCCCACGGTCCGCGTGCCGGTCGCGACGATCTTCATCATCGTGGCGATGTTCGCGATGTGGGTGCTCGTACAGGGGGCCGGGCTGGACGAGGCGTTGCTCGCCGAAAGCGTCTGCAACCTGGGCATGGTGCCGGGGGAGCTGACCCGGCTCGCACCCGTCGGATCGGGTGTTCCCATCGGGCACGATCTGGCGTGCGTCATCGACACGCAGGGGATCAACATGCTGACGCCGGTGATCTCGATGTTTCTGCACGGCGGCTGGATACATCTGCTCGGGAACGCGCTCTTCCTGTGGGTCTTCGGGAACAACATCGAGGACGTGATGGGACGCGGGCGGTTCCTGCTGTTCTACCTCATCTGCGGGCTGGCGGCGGCCGCGGCGCACATTCTCGTCGACCCGCGTTCGCCGGTGCCGACGGTCGGTGCGTCGGGGGCGATCTCGGGGGTGATGGGTGCGTATCTGGTGCTCTTTCCCAAGGTGCGCGTGCGGATGTTTTTCTTCTTCCTTGTCATCCCGCTACGTGCCTGGATCGTGCTGATCTACTGGTTCGGCCTGCAATTGCTGAGCGGAATTCCCGAGCTGCTCTCGCCCAATCCCGAGCTTTCCGGCGGCGTGGCGGTGTGGGCCCATGTGGGTGGCTTCGTGGCCGGGGTGCTGCTGATCAAGTGGTTCGAGAATCCGGTACTGGTGCAGCGCCGGCACGACATCCTGTTGTCGCGCAACGAGTTCGACGCGCTCTCCTGAGCGGCGTGTTCGCCAGGGTCCACCCAGCGGCCACCCACGGGCCACGCGGTTTGTAACGGTTCTGCTACGTTGCCGTCCGGCGGTGCCGGCCTTTTGGCGCATCCTGTTGTGGTGTCGTAAGTTTGAGTGCGGTGCGAAGCGCGGCAGCGTCTGCCGCGTCGCACCGCCTGAGCCCCGGCGGCTGCCGGGTGCACCAGCCCTCGACACTATTCCGTTGGAGCGACGCCCGTGCGGCTGATCCCCAAGGACGAAGGATTTTTCGAACTGTTCGATGCGATCGGCACCAAGATCGCCAAATCCGCCGTCGTGCTCGACCAGTTGTTCAGCGAACCGAACCGGATGGACTTCTACGCGACGCAGATCAAGCTGATCGAGCGCGAGGCGGACGCGATCACGCACGAGGTGATGAACCGCCTCGACCGCAGCTTCGTGACGCCGCTCGATCGCGAGGACATCCATCTGCTGGCCACCTCGCTCGACACGGTGGTCGACCTGATCGACGGGACGGCGCGGCGGGCGCTGATGTTCAACGTCACGGACCGCCGCGAGCCGGCGAAGGCGCTGTCCGCCCTCATCGTGCGGGCGGCCGAGCGAATCGCGCAGGCGGTGAAGCAGGTGCGCGATCCCAAGGCGGTGGCGGTGGCCGCGCGCGACATCAAGGTGATCGAGGAGGAGGGCGACGCCATCTACTCCGACGCGGTCGGGGGGCTGTTCCGGCAGCCGGGGGCGGACGCGCTCGACGTGCTGAAGTGGAAGGAGCTCTACGACAACCTCGAGCACGCGCTCGACGAGTGCGACGACGTGATGAACGTGCTCGAGAGCATCTCCCTCAAGAACGGCTGACCGTGATCGCATTCGTTCTCGCGATCGTCGCCATCGCCTTCTTCTTCGACTTCATCAACGGGTTCCACGATTCGGCGAACTCGATCGCCACCATCGTCGGCACCCGCGTGCTGAGTCCTTTTGCCGCGGTGCTCTGGGCGGCGACGTTCAACTTCGCGGCGGCGTTCTTCGGCAGCACGGCGGTGGCGAAGGCCGTCAGCAGCGGGTTCGTGGTGGCGGGCATGGTGGACCCGTGGGTGATCTGCGCCGGGCTGCTGGGCGCGATCATCTGGAATCTGTTCACGTGGTGGTACGGCATTCCGTCGAGCTCGTCGCACGCGCTCATCGGCGGCTTTGCCGGGGCGGCGGTGGCCAAGGGCGGACTGCCGGCGCTGCTCTGGGGGAAGAAGTGGATCGAGACGCTGTCGGCGATCGCGCTCTCGCCGCTGTTCGGCATGATCGTCGCGTTCGTGCTGATGGTGATCGTTCTGAACCTGTTCCAGAAAGCGACGCCGAACCGGGTGGACAAGGTCTTCCGGCCGGGGCAGCTGATCAGTTCGGCGATGCTCTCGTTCGCCCACGGCAGCAACGACGCGCAGAAGACGATGGGCATCATCGTCGGGTTGCTCGTCGCGTCGAAGGGGTATTTTGCGGGGCAGACGGGGTTCCTGTCGCATTTCCACCTCGAGAACGCGGATCGCATCCCGTACTGGGTGGAGATCTGCGCCTACTCGGCGATTTCGCTGGGCACGCTGTTCGGCGGATGGCGCATCGTGCACACGATGGGGTCGCGCATCACGCGGCTGCGCCCGGTGGGCGGGTTCTGCGCCGAGTCGGCCGGCGCGATCGTGATCCTGGTGGCGTCGCGGTTCGGCGTGCCGGTGTCGACGACGCACACGATCACGGGCGCGATTGTCGGCGTGGGCGCCACCAACCGGCTGTCGGCGGTGCGGTGGGGGTTGGCCGGACGGATCGTGTGGGCATGGATTCTGACCATCCCGGCGGCGGCGACGGTGGCGGCCGTGGCCTACGCGCTCATGCTCCCGTTCACCCGGTAGGGCGCCTCCGGTGTCCTCGGTGATCGGGACACTGAACCGCGAGCTCTCCTGGCTGGCGTTCAATGCGCGCGTGCTGCACGAGGCGGCGGACACGCGTACGCCGCTGCTCGAGCGTCTGAAATTTCTGGCGATCGTCGGCACGAACCTCGACGAGTTCTACATGGTGCGGGTGGCGGGGGTGCGCCGGCAGGTGGCGGCGGGCCTCGGCCGCACGGGACGCGACGGCCTGTCGCCCGCCGAGCTGCTCGACCGGATCGACGTCGACGTGCGCGCGATGCTGGCCGAACAGCAGCGCCTCCTCGAGGAGGAGGTGCTGCCGGAGCTCGCGCGGCACGGCGTGCGGCTGCTCGGCATCGACGAGCTGGACGCCGACGAGCGCCGCGCCGTGGACGCGTTCTTCGACGCGCAGGTCTTTCCGGTGCTGACGCCGCTGGCCGTCGACCCCGGTCACCCGTTCCCGTACATCTCCAACCTGTCGCTCTCGCTCGCCGTGGAGCTGCGGGAGGTGGAGAGCGGCGAGGAGCACTTTGCGCGCGTCAAGGTGCCCAAGTCGCTGCCGCGCTGGGTGCCGGTGCGGCCGCTGCAGTTCCTGCCGCTCGAGGTGCTCATCGGCGCGCATCTGGGGCGCCTCTTTCCGGGCATGGCGATCACGGGTCATCACGCGTTCCGGATCACGCGCTTTTCGGACCTCGAGATCGCGCCGACCGAGGAGCCCGAGGACCTGCTGGCGATGATCGAGGAGCAGGTGTTCCAGCGGCGCTTCGGCGAGGTGGTGCGGCTGGAGGTGCAGCGCGGGATGCCGGCGCAGCTGCGCACGCTGCTGCTCGAGGAGCTGCGCGAGACCGAAGATCCCGAGATGGCGCCGCTCACCGGCCGCGAGGTGCATGAGCCCGGCCGGTTGCTCGACCTCGGCGATCTGATGACGCTGGCCGTCCTCGACCTGCCGGAGCTGCGCGACGCGCCGTTCGTGCCGGTGACGCCGCCCGAGCTGCGCGACGGACGCACGGTGTTCGACGTGCTGCGCGAGCGCGACCTGCTGGTGCACCATCCGTTCGACTCGTTCCCGTCGACGGTGGAGCGGTTTCTCGACGAGGCGTCGCGCGACGAGCACGTGCTGGCGATCAAGATGACGCTGTACCGCACGTCGGGGGACACGGCGGTGGTGCGGGCGCTCACCGAGGCCGCGCAGGCGGGCAAGCAGGTGGCGGTGCTGGTGGAGCTGCAGGCGCGCTTCGACGAGAGCAACAACATCACCTGGGCGCGCACGCTCGAGTCGTTCGGCGTGCACGTGGCGTACGGCCTGCCCGGAATGAAGACGCACGCCAAGGTGCTGCTCGTGGTGCGCCGCGAGCCGGACGGCATACGGCGCTACGTGCACATCGGCACGGGGAACTACAACTCCAAGACGGCGCGCACCTACACCGATTTCGGTCTGCTCACCTGCCATGAGGAGATCGGCGCCGACGTGTCGGAGCTGTTCAACATGCTCACCGGCTTTTCGCGCCAGCGGGCGTACCGGCAACTGCTGGTGGCGCCGGTGACGCTGCGCGAGCAACTGCTGGCGCTGATCGAGCGCGAAGCGGCCAACGCGCGGGAGGGGCGGCAGGCGCGCATCGTGGCCAAGATGAACGCGTTGGTGGATGGGCAGGTCATCGACGCGCTCTGCGACGCCTCGCGCGCCGGCGTGGAGATGGATCTGCTGGTGCGCGGCATCTGCTGCCTGCGTCCCGGGGTGCCGGGCGAATCGGAGCGCATCCGGGTGGTGAGCGTCATCGGCCGGTTCCTGGAGCATACGCGGCTCTGGCGGTTCGAGAATGGCGGCGCGCCGGCGTACTGGCTTGGCTCGGCCGACTGGATGCCGCGCAATCTCGACCGCCGCGTGGAGGCGATGGTGCCGATTCTCGACCGGAGTCTGCACGCGCGGCTCGAGGCGATGCTCGACGTCTACCTGACCGACAACCGGCAGGCGTGGGACCTGCAAGCGGATGGCACCTGGGTGCAGCGGCACGCGGGCGGCGACGAGGAGCGCGCGTCGCACCGGCGGCTGCTGCGCGATTCGTGGGGTCAGCCGCGCGCGGGCGGCGCTCCAGCGATAGCCTCCGCGTAGCTGGCGGCGAGTCGATCGAGTTCGCGGTCCCAGCCGAGGGACTCGGCCCAGGCGCGCGCGCCGCGCCCGAGGCGCGCGCGCAGGCCGGGATCGGCCGCGAGCCGCGCGATCGCCTGCGCGACGCCGTCCTCGGTGGGGGCGATGGCGAGTCCGTTGACCTCGTGCCGCAGGTGATCGGCGACGCCGCCGGCGACGACGGCGGCGACGGGCAGTGCGCAGGCCATCGCCTCGAGGATCACGAGCCCCAGCGTTTCGGAGGTCGACGTGTTGAGAAACGCGTCGGCGCTGGCGTAGAGCGCGGGCAGCGCCAGCTCGCGGTCGATGAACCCGGTGAACTCGACGCCCGGCGGGGCCATGGCGCGCAACGCGGGCATCACCGGTCCATCGCCGGCGATGACGAGCCGAATGCGCGCGCCGAGTGAGGCTTGGGCGAGGGCGAAGCCGCGGATGAGCACTTCGAGGTTCTTTTCGGCGGCCAGGCGGCCCACATGCAGAAAGGTCAAGGTGCCGTCGCGCCCGTCGGCGCCGGGGGCAGCGGGGGTGCCGGGGGTGGCGGGGGCACGATCCGCGGGGCGAAAGACATTTGTATCGACCGCACGTCCCCAGACTTCGATGTTCGCGAGGCCGCGCGCGCGCAGCCAGTCGGCCGACACGCTGGACGGCGTGTAGATGCGGCGGCTGCGCTGGTGGAAGGCCACGATCTGCCGTTCGACCCACGGACTCAACCACGGGTAGCCGTAGGCAGCGAAGTAGTCGCCGAAGTTGGTGTGGAAGCTCGTGACGAGTGGCACGCCGAGCCGCCGGGCGGCGCGCGCCCCCAGCCGGCCGACGATGAACTCGGTGTCGGCGTGAATGAGGTCGGGTCGAAAGTCGCGCGCAAAGCGCTCGACCGCGCGCAGCGCGAGCCAGCTGACGCGGACATCGGGGTATTGCGGGAGATTGAACGCGGGCAGGTCGAGGCGCGCCACCGGCGCGCGCCGGTCGTTGAACCATTCGGGGGCGCCGGCCGCATACCGCGGGGCGACGACGGCGACGTCGATGCCCCGCCGCAGCAGGCCGTCTACCGCAAGGGCCGTGACGACGCTGACCCCGTTGACCTGCGGCGGATACGTGTCGGTACAGTGGAGAATGCGCATGGACCTCAGGGTTCCTCGTCGCCGACCACGCGACCGTCGGGTGCGACGATCTCGACCGGCGCGCCGGCCACCTCTTCCAGCAGACCCTTCTTGCGGTTCGCGCCCCACAGCTCGAGCCGCATGGTCGTCTGGCGCTCGCCGGAGTGGGCGGTGATGCGCAGGGCGCGGCGCATCCAGCGGACGCGGAGCTGGTCCACGGCCGCGGCATGTCCGCGGTCGAAGCCATCGGCCACGCGCAGCAGCGCCGCGAGGCGCAGCACGCGGTCGCGCGTGGCACGGTCGAGGTGGCCGAATGCCTCGTGTTTGCGCCGATCGGGGGGAGCGCCGCGATGGTAGCGCGCGACGTGCGCGACGATCGCCTGCTCGCCCGGCGTCATGCCGAGGAAGTCGGCGTGCAGGATCAGGTGGAACGAGTGCTTGTGGTGCTGCTGGTAATTGATGTGGTACCCGACGTCGTGCAGCAGCGCCGCGTCGGCGAGCAGGGCCCGGTCGGCCGGCGTGCACCCCAGCCGCGCGCCGATGGTGTCGAAGAGCTGGAGGGCGAGCTGTTGCACCTGCCGGGCGTGCGGTTCCTCGTAGTGGCAGCGCTCGGCAAATTCGCGGACCGAGCGGTCGCGCGCCTCGCCGGGATCGCTGACGACCGGCGTCACGCGCGCCACTTCGAGCAGGAGTCCCTCGCGAATGCCGTACGCCGAGGCGACGAAGCCGCGCGGCTCGATGCATGCGCAGACCTCGGCGGCTACGGCGAGACCGGCGACGATGATGTCGGCGCGTCCCGCATTGAGGCCGGGGATGGCGAGGCGCTCGGCGGGCGCGAGGTCCTGGAGCATCTCGAGGAGGTGCTCGATTTCGTGCCAGGGCATGCGCGTGCCGTGCACCGAGTGCGCCACGCGCACGCCCTGCCGGGCGAGGAACATGCCGGCGAGGTTGGTGAACGTGCCGCCCGAGCCGATCACCTCGGCGCCGCGCCAGTCGCGCACCGGCAGGAGGTCGCGCAGATCGTCGCGGATCGCCTTGCGCAGCTTCTTCACGCCCTTGGCACCGGGGCGGTCGCGGAGAAACCGCTCGGTGAGGCGCACCGCGCCGAACGGGAGCGAGGCGAAGCGTTCGACGATCCCTTCGGCGGCGAGCGCGATCTCCACGGAACCGCCACCGATGTCCATCACCACGGCGCGACCGCGGCCGAGGTCGAAATGGGCCAGCGCGCTGCGGAAGGCGAGGCGCGCCTCCTCCTCGCCGGCGAGGACGCGCACGCGCAGGCCGGTCGCCTCCTTGATGCGTCGCAGGAACGCCGCGCCGTTGGTCGCGCCGCGTACCGCGGACGTGGCGACGGCCTCGACGCGCCGGCACCCGAGCTGGCGGGCGAGCGTGGCCATGCGGGTGAGCGACTCGACGGCGAGGCGCATCGGCTCGTCGCCGAGCGCGCCCGTGTCGTGCAGCCCTGTCTGCAGGCGCGGCGCGGATTTCATTTCGTCGATGACGCGAATGCCCCCGTTGGGCGACACGTCGGCGACGATCTGGCGGATGGAGTTGGACCCGATGTCGATGGCCGCGATGCGCTGCGTCCCCTCGTCGCGCGCGGGGCGCGGCGGGGGGGTGTGCAGGCGCAGCGGGGGAGTGGTCATGACGGCGGTTCGAGGTTGGGGCGTGTCACTACGCTAATGCCCCTCGCACGCCGGGGAAACCTCAGGACGCGCCCGGTCTGGCCGACGCACCTCGACGTGACGGCCAGGCCTGTCCCAATCGCCGTGTCCTCACGGTGCGAGCGACTCGGCGTGATGCTTGATCTGCCGGCCCTCGGCGAGAAAGACGGCGTCTTCGCCGATGTTGGTGGCGAGGTCGGCCACGCGCTCGAGGTTGCGGCTGACGAGGAGCTGCTCGAGTCCCGGGTTGATGGTCCGCGGGTCGGCCATCATGTGCGTGAGCAGCACGCGGAAGAGCGACTCGTGCATGGCGTCCACCTCGTCGTCGCGCCGGCCGATGTCGCGACCGAGCGCGCCGTCGGCGCGCACGAACGCGTCGAGCGCGTCGGCCAGCATGCCGCGCGCGCGGCGCGCCATCTCGGCCAGCGACGACTCCGGGGCGAGGCGGGTGGGGAGCTCGAGCAGGCGCAGCGCGCTCTGCGCGATGTTCACGGCGTGGTCGCCCACCCGCTCGATGTCGCTGTTCACCTTGATGGCGCTGATGAGAAAGCGGAGGTCGCGGGCCATCGGCTGCTGCAGGGCGAGCAGTTCGACGGCGAGCTGCTCGACCTCGAGCTCCATGCGGTCGATCTCGCGGTCGGCGTCGATGACGGCGTGCGCCTTGCCCGCGTCGCGGGTGAGCAGGGCGTCGACGGCGCGCTCGACGAGTTCCTCGGCACGGGCCGACATGGCGAGCAGGCGCTGCTTGAGCGTCGCGAGCTGGTCGTGGAAGTGACGAGAGCCGGCGGTGGGTTCTGCGGTCATCCGAATCTCCCGGTGATGTAGGCGTCGGTGCGCGCCTCGCGCGGCGCGGTGAAGAGCCGGTCGGTGGGACCGTGCTCGATGAGCTGCCCGAGATAGAAGAACGCCGTCCGGTCGGAGACGCGCGCCGCCTGCTGCAGGTTGTGCGTCACGATCACGATGCTCACGTCCCGCTTGAGCTCCCAGAGGAGCTCCTCGATGCGCTGGGTGGCGATGGGGTCGAGCGCGGACGCCGGCTCGTCGAGGAGGAGCACCTCGGGTTCGTTGGCGAGGGCGCGTGCGATGCAGAGGCGCTGCTGCTGGCCGCCGGAGAGTCCGGTGGCGCTCGCGCGCAGGCGGTCCTTCACTTCGTCCCACAGGGCGGCGCGGCGCAGGGCCTGCTCCACCATCTCGTCGAGTATGCCGCGGGACGCGCGCCGGTTCAGGCGCGGCCCCCAGGCGACATTGTCGTAGATCGAGCCGGGAAACGGATTGGGGCGCTGAAAGACCATCCCCACCCGCTGGCGCAGCTGCACCACGTCGACGCTCGGGTCGAGCACGTCGTCGCCGTCGAGCCGGATGCACCCGGCGTGGCGCACCGCCGGCGTGAGGTCGTGCATCCGGTTGATGCTGCGCAGAAAGGTGCTCTTGCCGCATCCCGACGGGCCGATGAGCGCGGTGACGGCCTGCGGAGCGAGGTCGAGCGAAACGTCGAACAGTGCCTGCGTCGCCCCGTACCAGAACGAGAACCGCTCGACGGAGATGGCGCCGGTGAGGGTGGCGGTCATCCGAACCGCCCCGTGATGTAGGCTTCGGTGCGTTCGTCGGCGGGCGACGTGAAGAGGCGCGACGTCGGGGCCACTTCCACGAGGTCGCCGAGGAGCATGAAGGCGGTGCGGTCGGAGACGCGCGCGGCCTGCTGCATGTTGTGGGTGACGATCACCAGGGTGACGTCGCCGCGCAGTTCGTGAACGAGTTCCTCGATCTTGAGCGTGCTCATGGGGTCGAGGGAGGCGGTGGGCTCGTCGAGCAGGAGCACGCGAGGGCGCGTGGCGAGCGCGCGGGCGATGCTCAACCGCTGCTGCTGGCCGCCGGAGAGCGCCGTGGCGCTGGCGTGCAGGCGGTCCTTCACCTCGTCCCACAGGGCGACGCGGCGCAGCGTCGCCTCGGCGATCTCGTCCTGCGCGCGGCGCGGGGGCGCGTCGCGTCCGATGGCGCGGAAGCCGGCGAGCACGTTGTCGCGGATAGACATCGTCGGGAACGGCGTCGGCCGCTGGAAGACCATGCCGACGCGGCGGCGCACCGCGATCGGGTCCACGCCGCGCGCGTAGATGTCCTTGCCGTCGAGCAGCACTTCGCCTTCGACGCGCGCGCCGGTCACCGTCTCGTGCATCCGGTTGAGGGTGCGCAGCAGCGTGCTCTTGCCGCAGCCCGACGGGCCGATGATCGCCGTGACCTGTCCTTCGGGGAAATCGAGGTTGACGTCGCGCACCGCGCGGAGCGAACCGAAGTAGGCGTCGAGCGCGCGCACCGCGATGATGGGGGGCGCGGCGCCGTCGGCCGCTGCGACGCCGGTTGCCGCACCGTCGGCCGTGGTCGTGAGCGCCTCAATCATGTCCACCGCCGAACCGGGAACGGGTCGCAAACTTGGCGACGAGGCTGATGAGAAAGACGAGCGCGAGCAGGACGAGGGCGCCAGCCCAGGCCTGCGCGTGCCAGTCGTCGTAGGGACTGATGGCATAGGAGAAGATCTGCAGGGGGAGCGCACTGATTGGCTGGGCGAGCGAGGCGGACCAGAACTGGTTGCCGAAGGCGGTGAAGAGCAGGGGGGCCGTTTCGCCGGCGATGCGGGCCACGGCGACGAGCGCGGCCGTGACGATGCCGGGGAGCGCCGTGCGCAGTACGATGGTGAGCGACGTGCGCCAGCGCGGGTAGCCGAGCGCGAGCGCTGCCTCGCGCAGCGCGTCGGGCACGGTGCGGATCATCTCCTCGGTGGCCCGCGTCACGAGTGGGACCATCATGACGGCGAGCGCGATGCCGCCGGCCAGGGCCGAGAAGTGCCGCACGGGCCGGACAAGGAACTGCCAGGCGAAAATGCCGATGACGATCGACGGCAGCCCGTTCAATACATCGGAGAGAAAGCGCACCACCGACGCCAGCCGCTGGCCGCGATGTTCGGCGAGGTACAGCCCGGCGCCGATGCCGACCGGCAATCCGATGGCCGAGGCGATGCCGAGGAGCATGAGCGTGCCGACCATGGCGTTGGCCATGCCACCGCCCGATTCGCCCACCGGCCTGGGCATCGCGGTGAAGAACGCCCAGTTCAGCGACGTCGCCCCCCGCTCGAGCAGCAGCCCGAGAATGAAGAGCAGCGGCAGGGTGGCGAACACGGCGGCCACCACGGTGAGGCCGATCATCGCGCCGCTCGTCACGCGCCGGGCGCGGAGCGAGCGCCGGGGAGCCGGGTCCCTCATGACCGCCCCCGCCGTTCGACGCGCCAGACGAGCCAACGCGCCAGCATGTTGACGACCAGCGTGAGGGCGAGCAGCACGGCCCCGACGGCCATCAGGGCGGAGAGATGCAGGTCGTTGGTGGCCTCGGAGAATTCATTGGCGATCAGCGACGCCATGGTGTAGCCGGGGGCGAAAAGCGATGCCGAGATGTCGTGGCGGTTGCCGATGACCATCGTCACGGCCATCGTCTCGCCAAGCGCGCGGCCGAGGCCGAGGATGATGCCCCCCATGATGCCGGACCGCGCGTAGGGGAGCACGGCGCCGCGAATCATCTCCCATCGGGTCGCGCCGAGTGCCAGCGCCGCCTCGCGCTGCGAGCGCGGCACGGCGAGCAGCACTTCGCGCGTGACGGAGCTGATGTAGGGCAGCACCATGATGGCGAGAATCAGCCCGGCGGCGAGCATGGAGGGGCCGTACGCCGGGCCGGAGAAGAACGGCGTGCCGCCCAGGCGCAGGCGGTCGGCGAGAAAAGGCATCACCCGTTCGCGCAGCAGCGGGACGAGCACGAAGATGCCCCAGAGGCCGTAGACCACGCTGGGAATGGCCGCGAGCAGGTCGACGAGGAAGGCGACCGGCTGGCGCAGCCAGCGCGGGGCGAACTCGGAAAGGAAGATTGCCACGCCGAGGGCGAGTGGCGTGGCGATGACGAGGGCGAGCAGCGACGAGACGACGGTGCCGTAGATGGCGGGGGCCGCTCCGAACCGGCCGTCGACCGCGTTCCACTCGCTCGACGTCAGGAAGCCGAACCCGAACGCCGAGAGCGCGGGCCACGCAGCCACGGCCACCTCGATGCCGAGGAGGACGAGCAAGGCGGGGATGCTCAAGACAAACGCGGCGGTGGTGCCGCGATAGACGCGGTCGCCGAACGAAGCGCCGTGGAGCGGGGTCGTGGACACGCAGGCTCGGAAAGAAGTCGAGGGCGGCGGACCCGTCCGCCACCCTCGCACAAACATCCCGTCGTCGTGTCACCCTTCAGCGCCGGGCGCGTAACAGCTGTGTCACGACCCGCGGGCCGATCTCCCGGAACGCCGTCGTCCGGCGAAGGCGCTAGAACGTCGTCATGAGCCGAACCTGCAGCCGCTTGTCCGGCGCGATGGTCGCGGCCGGCACGTCACCCAGCACCTCCTGGAAGTCGAACGCCACCTGCGCCTTGCGGCTTCGGGTGAGGTCGAAGATGAGCGATGCCTGGAACAGGTGGTCGGCCGGCGACGCATCGACGTTGGGCTTCACCGCGTCGTAGCGCACGAGGACGCTCAACGGCGACTTGGAGGCGCTGTCGGCGAGCTGGAAGGGACGGAAGATCGTGAAGCCCGACAGCAGTCGTCCGGTCACGTCGGTGACCGAGCGAGGCGAGGCGGCGGTGTTGGCGCCGCTTTCGTTGCCGTCGATGCGTTGCGAGTAGTTGGCGCCGATGACGAGGCGCGGGTCCTTGATGCCCACCCAGAGGCCGATCCGGTTCTTGGTCAGCCCTTCGCCGACCGCGCCCACCTGGCCGGCGCCACCCGACACGAACTTGCTCGCCGAGCGGTTCAGGTCGATCCACGGTGAAATGGCGAACGTGGACCACAGGCCGTGCGAACCGGCCATCAGCGGGGTCAGCGTGAGCCGTGCGGCGTAGCTCTTGAACCGGTCGGTCTCGGGGTTGGCGTACCCGCTGCCGTTGGTGATCGCCGCGTACAGCTCCCCCTGCTTCTTCGGGAAGGTCAATTGGCCGGAGACGCCGACGTCGGCCGAGGAGAAATAGCCGTACTTCTCCAGGTGCGCCGATCCCATCCAGCGCGGCCAGAACGACTCGACATGCTCGAGGGTGGCCGTCTGCAGTGCGCCGGCGCGCACGAAGCCGCTGTATCCCCCCGGCTGGGCGGGGCGATCGTACTGCAGATAGGCGTACTTCATGCGAACGACATAGCCGGTTCCCGCCACCTGCGCCGAAATGTCGGGCGTCACGCGGATGCTGAGGCGGTCGGCCACCGGCAGGCGGAAATTCAGGTAGACGCGCTCGAGGTCGAACTTGTTCGTGTTCTGCGCGCCCGCGTTGGTGCGGTAGCTGAACGCGCCGAAAATGAGGCCCGAAACGTCGAGCTTGGACGCGACCTGCGCCGGGAGCAGCGCCGGCAGCGTGCAGGCGGCGAGGGCGATGGAACGACGGAGTGTGGTGAAGACGGACATGGCGGAGTGGGTTGGTCGTCGCGGTGTGCCCACGGTGCCGCGAGTGGCGCGGCGCGCGGCATGGACACGCCTGGGCTGCATTCGGTTATCGGCTGTTCCCAAGGGTCGCCACACGCTGCTGGAGCTGTGTGACGACGTTGGCCGGAAGCGGAGCGTAGTCTAGCGCCGGTGCCGACTTTTGTCCGTCCTTGAGTGCGTACGCCAGGAACGCGGCCAGCTTTCTGGCCTTGGCGGCATCCGACATCTTCTCGTACACGAGGAGCCAGGTGAACGAGGAGATCGGGTAGGCCTTCTTGCCCGGCGCGTTCACGATCGAGACGCGGTAGTCGGTGTCCTTGGCGAGCGCCTTGGCGGTCGCGGCGGCGGCCTCGGTAATCGCCTCGATGGTCGGCGCCACGAACGCGCCGCTGGCGTTCTGCAACTCGGCGTAGGCGAGCTTGTTCTGCCGCGCGTAGGCCAGTTCCACGTACCCGATGGCGCCGGCGATCTGCCGCACCTGGCCGGCCACGCCCTCGTTTCCCTTGCCGCCCAGTCCGACGGGCCACTGTACTTCCTTGCCTTTGCGCGGGCCGGCGGCCCACGCCCGGCTCGCCGCCGTCAGGTAGTCGGTGAAGATGTAGCTCGTGCCGCTGCCGTCGGACCGGTGCACGACGAGGATGTCGCGGGCCGGCAGTTTGACACCGGCATTGAGCGCGGCGAGGCGCGGGTCGTTCCATTTGGCGATCCGGCCGAGGAAGATGTCGGCGAGCACCGCACCCGAGAGCTTGAGCGGCGTCTGGACCTCGGGGAGGTTGTAGGTGACGACGACGGCGCCGAGCACCATCGGGAAGTGCAGCACCTTGCCACCGCGGGCATGGGCAAGTTCCGCGTCGCTCATCGGCGCGTCCGACGCGCCGAAATCGACCGTCTGTTCCGACAACTGGCGAATGCCGCCACCCGAGCCGATGGACTGGTAGTTGATCCGTACGCCGGTCCTGGCCGCGTAATCGGAGAACCACTTGGAGTAGAGCGGATACGGAAAGGTCGCGCCGGCGCCGGTCAGGTCGACCGACTGGGCGCGGGACGAAAAGGCGATGACTGGCAGGGCGAGAAGGGCGACGAGTGTGCGAGCGCGCACGGGCAGCTCCGGTTGGTGTCGTCGGGGTGAGGGGCCACGGGATGCGGCTGTCCGACGCCTGCATGATGCGCAGGCTTCGTCGCGTCGCCATTTCGGTTGTGTAACGGTCGCGCCACGAATGCCGGGCTGCGCCGCCTACGCGGCGGTCGTCGGCCGGTCGGGGAACCAGGCGCTGACGGTCGTGCCCACGCCCAGCGTGCTGTCCGCGTGCAGCCGGCCCCCGTGCGCGTCGGCGAGATGCTTCACGATGGAGAGCCCGAGCCCGGTGCCGCCCTGTTCGCGCGACCGCGCGGGGTCGACGCGGTAGAAGCGTTCGAAGATGCGCGGCAGGTGCTCGGCGGCGATGCCGCAGCCCGTGTCGCTCACGCTCACGGTGACGCCGTCGGTCGTGCGCGTGGTGCGCAGGGTCACCCCGCCCTCCGTGGTGTGTCGCAGCGCGTTCTCCACCAGGTTGCCGACCACCTGCCGCAGCGCGGTCGGGTCGGCGAAGATGGTGTGCGCGGCGGGGTCGAGTGCGACGTCGAGCCGGATGCCCTTGCGATCGGCCGTCGCGCGCGCCGCGCTGATGTCGTCGGCGACGACCGCGGCGACATCCACCAGCTGCGGTTCGGGCACCCAGCCCCCCGACTCGATGCGCGAGAGGTCGAGCAGGTCGTCGACGAGGCGCTGCATGCGCTGGGTATGCGTGGCGATACTGTGCGCGAACCGCCGCCGCGCGTCGGCGGGCGGGTCGTCGTCGGCCAGCGTTTCGGCGAAACCGCGGACCACCGTGAGCGGCGTCTTCAGCTCGTGCGACACGTTGGCGACGAAATCGCGGCGCACCGTCTCGAGCCGGCGCAATCGGGTGAGATCGAGCAGCGCCATGACCGCGCCGCCGTGGTCGAGCGGGCGCGCCGTCACGTTCACAATGCGTCCGAGGAGCACGACCTCGACGTCGCGCACCGTCTCGCCGGCGAGCGCGGCGGCCATCGCGTCACGAAAGCCGCGGTCGCGCGGCAACAGCTCGGCGCCGAAGGGGAGCGCGGCGCGAAGGCCGAGCAGCGCGCGCGCCGTCTCGTTGACGCGCACGATCTGCTGGCGGACATCGAGCGCGAGAATGCCCTCGTTGAGCGACTCGGCGAGTTCGCGGACCAGCGTCTCCTCGTCGCGCAGCGCGTCGACGCGCGCGCTCAATTGCTCGGCGAGGCGGCTCACGGCCACGGCGAGATCGCCCACTTCGCCCGGGGCGGCGCGCGCCGGGCGCCGGCTGAAGTCGCCCGCGGCGAGTGCGCGGGCGACGTTGCTCAGCTCCACCACCGGCTGCGAGATGCTGCGGGCGAAGACCCAGGACAGCCCGATCGCCACCAGCAGGGCGATGAGCCCGGAGAGCGCGACATCGTTGCGCGCAGCGCGCACGATCGCGTCGAGCGACGTCGTGGCCAGCGACACGCGCGCGAACCCGAGCGGGGCGCGCACGGCCACGTACAGCTCCTCGTTGCCCGCCGAGGCGCTGAGCCGGCGCGATGACCCGACGCCGCGCGCTCGCGCGGCGATGACTTCGGGGCGCGTGCCGTGGTTCTCGAGGTGATCCAGTTCGGGGTGGTCGAACTCCGAGTCGCCAACGACGCGCCCCGTGGAATCGATCAGCGTGACGCGGTGCTCCGACTCGCGTCCGAGCCGGTTGGCGAGCGCGTCGGCATCGACGCCGGCCGTCCATTGCCCGGCGACCAGCCGCGCTTCGGTCATCAGGCGCTCGGTGGTTTCCTGCGTCAGGCGGTCGGCGAGCTTGCGGTCCACCGACACCGTCATCAGGACGACGAGCACGCCGACCACGCCGAGCGCGCCGAGGAGCAGGCGGTGGGCGAGTCTCATGCGGTGCGCGGCGCCTTGAGGCGGTAGCCGAACCCGCGCACCGTCTCGATGAGGTCGCCGCCGGCGCCGAGCTTGGCCCGAAGCCGCTGCACATGCATGTCCACCGTGCGCGTCTGGATGTCGGGGGCCGCCTCCCACACGTGCTCGAGCAGCTGCGCGCGTCCCTGCACGCGCCCGCGGCGCTCGGCGAGCAGGAGCAGCAGCTTGTACTCGGTGGGGGTCAGTTCCACCTCGGCGCCGCGCACGGCGACCGTGTGTGCGGCGCGGTCGATCGACAGCGCGCCGATGGTCAGCAGATCGCCGGCGGCCGGCGCCGCGGCGCTGCGGCGCAGGATGGCGCGTACCCGCAGCACGAGCTCCTGCGGGCTGAACGGCTTGGTCAGGTAGTCGTCGGCGCCGAGCGAGAGCCCCTTGATGCGGTCGGGCTCTTCCTTGCGCGCGGTGAGCAGCAGCACCGCGATGGACGCCGTGTCCGCGTCGGCGCGAAGCTGTTCGAGGACCTCGAAGCCCGAGAGGCCCGGCAGCATGAGGTCGAGCACGATAAGCGCGGGCCGCTCGCGTCGCGCCGTGGCGAGCGCCTCGGTGCCGCTCGCCGCCGACGAAACGCGGTACCCGTCCTTGGCCAGGTGATACACGACGAGCGCGACGATGTCGGGTTCGTCGTCGACGACGAGAATGCGGGCCTGGGGCGTGGGCTCGGTCACGTGGGCTGGCCGTGGAGCCGGCGCAAAATGGAGGCGATGATGAGATCGATAGCCACGGTGTTGTGGCCGCCGCGCGGAATGACGAGGTCGGCGTACCGCTTGCTCGGCTCGACGAACTGCAGGTGCATGGGCTGCACCGTGGTGAGGTACTGGTCGAGGATCTCCTCGAGCGGCCGCCCGCGCGTCTTCATGTCGCGCCGGATGCGCCGGATGAGCCGCTCGTCGGCATCGGTGTCCACGAAGACTTTCACGTCGCAGCGCGCGCGCACCCGCTCGTCGACGAACAGCAGGATGCCGTCGATGACGATGACGTCGGCCGGCGCCACGGGCACGCTGACCTCGGCGCGCAGGTGGTGCACGAAATCGTACACCGGCTTGTCGATCCCCTCGCGCCGGCCGAGCCGGTCGAGATGCGCGACCAGCAGGTCCAGGTCGAACGCGTCGGGATGGTCCCAATTGAGCCGGCGGCGCGCCTCGATCGTGAGGTGCTCGAAGTTGCGGTAGTACGCGTCCATGTCGATGAACGCGACCGAGGCGGGCGTCAGGGCGCCGGCGATGCGCTGGGCGACGGTGGACTTGCCCGACCCGGTGCCGCCTGCGATGCCGATGATGAGTGGCTTCATGAATTGCGGGAGCGGGGGCATCTTGAGGAGGATGCCGGTGCGTGGCTCCGCCGGCAATGGGAGCGCGGTCACGGAATTGTATCGGTGCGCGTGAAGGCCGGCTATGGCAGCCGGGGGGTGCTGCAGCCTCGACCGCTCCCACCCGCGCCCGCGACCCTGTAGTTTTGTTCCATGTTGCCCTCATGGCGTGCGGCCCTCCTCGCGAGCGCCGCCATCGTTGTCGTCCCGCCAGCAGTCCGCGCGCAGGGAATCCCCGTGGACCTCGTCGTCGCGGCGACGTCCGACGTGCATGGGCGCCTGCGCGCCTGGGACTATTTCGCCGACACGGCGGAGTCCACGCGCGGCCTCGCGCGGCTGGCCACGGCGGTCGATTCGCTGCGCCGCGCCAACCCCGGGCGCGTCCTCCTGGTCGACGGCGGCGACCTGCTGCAGGGCAACCCCATGACGTTCGTGGCGTCGCGCACCCCGGCGATGCCGCATCCGGTCATCGCGGCGATGAACGCCATGCAATACGACGCGGCAGCCGTGGGGAATCACGAGTTCAACTACGGCCTGCCGCTGCTCGAGCGTGCGGCCGCGCAGGCCCACTTTCCCTTCCTCGCCGCCAACACGCGCCGGCCCGACGGCACGCGCGGCTTCCCGGCCTTTGCGCTGCTCGAGCGCGCGGGGGTGAAGGTCGGCATCGTCGGCGCCACCAACCCGGGCATTGCCATCTGGGACCGCGCCAACTTGCTCGGCCGGATGACCGCGTCGGACATCATTCCGGCGGTGCGCATCGCCGTCGACTCGGCGCGGGCGGCCGGCGCCGAATTCGTGGTGGCCCTGCTCCACACCGGCATCGGCGGCCCGAGCAGTTACGACACCGCGGGCGTTGGCGACGAGAACGTCGCCGCCGCCGTGGCCCGCCAGGTGCCGGGCATCGACGTCATCGTCTTCGGGCATTCGCACCGCGAGGTGGCCGACACGACGATCAACGGCGTGCTGCTCATGCAGCCGCGCCAGTGGGCGGGCAGTCTCGCCGTGGCCACCGTGCGCCTGCAGAATCGCGGTGCGTCGTGGAACGTGATCGAGAAGCGCGGACAGCTCATTCGCGCCCGCGCTCACGACGAACTGCCCGCGGTGGTGGACGCCGTTGCCGTCGCACACGACGCCGCCCGCGCCTATTCGAGCCGCGCGATCGGTGCCACCGCCACCGCCTGGCGCTCCGACTCGGCGCGCACGCACGACACGCCGCTCGTGGACTTCGTGCTCGACGTCGAGCGCCGCACTTTTGGCGCCGACCTCGCGTCGGCGTCGGCCTTCGACCTTGGCGCGTCGCTCGGACCCACGACGATCACCGCCGCCCAGCTGGCGCGGCTCTACCCGTACGAGAACACGCTGCAGCTGGTGAAGATCAGCGGCGCCACGCTGCGCGCCTACCTCGAGCAGAGCGCGCGGTACTTCGTGGTGCGACCCGGCGCGGAACCGGCGGTGACCACCGATCCCGACATGCCGGGCTACAACTTCGACATCGTCGGTGGCGCCGAGTACGCGATGGACCTGTCGCGTCCCGCGGGCGATCGCATCACCGGGCTGCGCGTGCGCGGCCGCGCGGTGGCGAGCGCCGACTCGTTCACGCTGGCAGTGAACAATTATCGCGCGGGCGGCGGCGGCGGGTACGGCATGCTCAAGGGCGCGCGCGTGCTGCGCGACACACAGGTGGAGATTCGCGACCTGCTGGTCGCCGAGATCGAGCGGCGCCACACCTTGACCGCGGCGGCGTTCACCGACCGGCACTGGCGCATCGAACCCGTCGCCTACGCGGCCGCGGCGTATCGGGCGCTGCATGCGGCGCCCGCCGCATCCGTGCCCTCGTCCGCCGCATCCGCGCCCTCGCCCTCCGCGGCCGGCCCCAGAACGCTGCGCATCATCAGCACCAACGACTTCCACGGCGCGCTCGAGCCGCGCCCCGACGGCAACCAGGGGAATCGCGGCGGCGCCGCTCAGGTGGCGCACGCCATCCGCGGCGCGCAGCGGGAATGCGCCGACCGCTGCATCACCGTGCTGCTCGACGGCGGCGACATGTTTCAGGGCACCGCGGCGTCGAACCTCGCGTTTGGCCGGCCCGTCGTGCAGGTCTTCAATGTGCTGGGCTTCGCTGCCGGCGCGCTCGGCAACCACGAGTTCGACTGGGGGCAGGACACCCTGCGCGCGCGTCTGCGCGAATTGCATCACGCGGTGCTCGGCGCCAACGTCACGTACGCCGATGGACGACCGGTGCCGTGGATTCGCGCCGATACCATCGTGGTGCGCGATGGCGTGCGCATTGGCGTGGTCGGTGTCGCGTCCACGCTGACGCCCCGCACCACCAAGGCGTCGAACGTGGCCGATCTCCGCTTCGCCCCCGCGGCGCCGGTCATCGACCAGCGCGTGCGCGCCCTGCGCGCGCGCGGCGCCACGGTGGTGCTGGTCGTCGCGCACGACGGCGCGTTCTGCAGCGGCCGCGGCGCGGCGCAGACGTGCACCGGCGAAGTGCTGCAGATCGCGCAGCGCCTCACCGAGAAGGTGGACGCCATCGTCAGCGGACATACGCACTCGCTGCTCAACACCGAGGTCAACGGCATTCCCGTGGTGCAGGCGCGCTCCGGCGGCCGTGCGATTGCGGTCATCGACCTGCCGCTCGGCCCGGATGGCGCCGTCGCCGGGCGCGCCCGCGCCTGGGTGCGCAACGTCGACAGCGACACCACGGCCGCCGACGCCGACGTGGCCGCGCTCGTGCGCGACGCCACGGCCAGCGTCGCCGCTCGCGTGAACCAGTCGTACGGCGAGCTGCGCGCACCGCTCGCGCGCCACGGCGAGGAATACGCGCTCGGCCACCTCGTCGCCGACGCGCAGCGCGCCGCCGGCCGCGCCGACTTTGCGGTGATGAACAACGGCGGCATCCGCGCCGACCTGGCCGCCGGCACCGTCACCTACGGGGCGCTGTTTGAAGTGTCGCCGTTCGGCAATGTCCTCTATCGCGTGACCGCGCGCGGCGATGCGTTGCGCGCCTACTTTGAAAAGTTGTACGACGGCCAGCACGCGCCGCGCGTGCACGTCAGCGGCATCACGCTCACGTGGGACAACGCCAAGCCGGCCGGCCAGCGCCTCGTCGACGCGCGACTCCCCGACGGCCGGTCGCTCGACGACGCACGCGACTACCGCCTCGTGCTGAGCGATTTCATGCTGACTGGAGGCGACGGACTTGGCCTCGGCGATGCCGCGCGCGCCGTGGAGCCGCTCAACATCCAGGACCTCGACGCGCTCGCTGCGTGGGTGCGCCAGATGCCCGGCGGCGTGATCGCCGCCGACGAGACCCCGCGCCTCATCTACCCCCGTCCATGACCGAGCCCCTCATCGTCTTCGTCAACGCGCGCGCCGTGTCCGTGGCGCCCGGCGCCACCGTGCTCGACGCCGTCCGGGCGTTCGATCCAGCCGAAGGCGAGGCGTGCGCCGCGGGCGCGCGCGGGGTCACCGACAGTCGCGGCCTCCCCGTGGCGACGCTCGCCCCGGTTTACGGCGGTGCGATCTTCCGGCTCGTCTCTGCCCGCGCCGCTCGGACCGGGGACGCCGAGTGACCGTCGCCACCTCCGACCTCCTGCTGCGCCTGCCCAAGACGGAGCTTCACTGCCACCTCGATGGCTGCGTGCGCCCCGAAACGCTGCTCGAGCTGGCCGCCGAGTACGACAAGCCGATGCCGGCCGACGACGCCGAGGCGCTGGCCAAGTACATGCTCGTGGATGACGCCGAAAACCTCGAGGACTACCTCGAACGCTTCTCGGTGACGCTCTCGGTGATGCAGACGAGCGAGGCGCTGGAACGGATCACCTACGAACTCGCCGAGGACGCGGCGCGCGAGGGGGTCTGCTATCTCGAGACGCGCTACGCTCCCGTGCTCAACGTGCGCGGCGGCCTCTCGCTCGAAGAGTCGGTCGAGGCGCCGCTCCGCGGCCTCGCCCGCGCGCACCAGGAGTACGGCATCGTCGGGCGCATCATCGTCTGCGCCATTCGCAACATGGCGCCCGAGGTGTCGCTCGAACTCGCCCGGCTCGCCGTCGCGTTCAAGGAGCGCGGGGTCGTCGGTTTCGATCTCGCCGGCGGCGAGGCGGGCAACCCGGCCAGCCGCCACAAGGAGGCGTTCGACTTCGCCCGCGAGCACGACCTGCCGTGCACCTGCCATGCCGGCGAGGGCGACGGCGCCGACTCGGTGCGCGACGCCGTGCACCGCTGCTGCGCCTGCCGCATCGGCCACGGCACGCGGCTCATCGAGGACGAGGCGCTCACGCAGTACGTGGCCGACCGCCAGATCGCCGTCGAATGCTGCCTGACGAGCAACGTGCAGACGCGCGCCGTCGCGGCGCTCGATGCGCATCCGATGCGCGCCTACTTCGACAAGGGCCTCAGCGTCTCGCTGTCCACCGACAACCGGCTGATGAGCGGCATCACGCTGGTCGAGGAATATCAGAAGGCCGCCCAGCACCTCGGGTTCAGCTTCGAGGAACTGTGCACCGTGGCCCGCAACGGATTCACGAGCGCCTTCCTGCACGAGCACGAGCGCCGCGCGCTCCTCGCCACCGTCGATCGCGACATCGCCACCCTGCTGGCGGAGGTCAAAAAGTGAACGCCTCCCGTACCGCACCGACCCACGGCGCCGAGGCCGCGCGCGCCGCCGCCGCCGTGGTGCGCGAGCGGCTGGGCGTCAACGCCCCCGCCTGCGCCATCATCCTCGGGTCCGGACTCGGCGGCCTCGCCGATCGCATCGAGCACGCGCGCCGGCTCGACTACGCCGAGATTCCCGGCTTCCACGCCACGCACGTCGTCGGCCACAAGGGGCAGCTGATCGCCGGCACGCTCGGCGGCCGCGACGTCGTCGCGCTGGCCGGACGGTTCCACATGTACGAGGGACATGCCGCTTCGGTCAGCGCCTTCCCCGTGCGCGTCGTGCATGCGCTGGGCGCGCGCACGCTGTTCGTCTCCAACGCCGCCGGCGGCATCCGCCGCACCTTCAGCGCCGGCGACCTCATGCTCATTGAAGATCATATCAACCTGCAGTTTGCGAATCCGCTCGCCGGGCCGGTGGAGCCGACCGACGAGCGGTTCCCCGACATGAGCGCACCGTACTCGCCGCGCCTCAAGGCGCTGCTGCGCGAGGCGGCCCGCACGTTGGGCATGCCGCTGCAGGCCGGTGTCTACGTGGGACTGCTCGGGCCGACGTACGAGACGCTCGCCGAGGTGCGCATGCTCGAGCGCCTGGGGGCCGACGCCACCGGCATGAGCACCGTGTCCGAGGTGATCCTCGCCAACGCCCTCGGCATGGAAGTCGCCGGCGTCTCGCTGATCAGCAACCCCGCAGCGGGCCTTTCGCCCGAGAAGCTGAGCCACGCCGACGTGATGCGCGCAGCCGAGGCGGCGGGCGGAAAGTTCTGTGCGCTCGTGACGGAATTCGTGAGAACGCTGTGACGCGATTCTTGCAGTAGAGGCACGGGGCGCAGGCACAGTAGAAGCACGGGGCGCAGGCACACTGTGCGTCCACCGTCCACCGTCTACCGTCCACCCTTCGGTGCCGGCAACTCCATCAGCCGGCGCTTGAACGCCTGAAACTCGGGCGTGTCCCTCGTGAGCCCGACGAGCCGCGACGCCGGGTACGCCGCGATCATCCGCTTCGTGTCGGCGATCCGCGACTCCTCCATCGGGTGTGACGCGAAAAACCGGTCGACGTCCGTCGGCCGCGCCTTCCGTTCCTTCAGCAGGAGGTCGAACATCTGCGGAATGCCGTTGGGGTCGATGCCGGCCTCGATGACGTAGCGCACGCCTTCTTCATCGGCCTCGGTTTCGTCCGTGCGGCTGAACTTGGCAAACGCGAGTTCAGCGGTGGCGCCGATGACCGCCTGGGTGAGGCTCGAGCTGCATGCCGAGGTGAACGTGCAGAGCGCCGTGGCGCCGATGTTCGTGCCCTGCGCCTTCTGCATCTGCTTCACGCTGTGCCGGCGCGTCACGTGCCCGATCTCGTGGCCGATCACGCCGGCCACCTGCGACATGGTCTGCGCGCGCTCGATCAGCCCCCGGTTCACGTAGACGTAGCCGCCGGGAACGGCGAACGCATTGACCTCGCGGCTATCGACAACGGCGAAGTGCCAGTCGAGATTTCGCTGGTCGGCCACGCGCGCCAGCGAGCTGCCGAGGGCCGTCATGTACCGGTTGACGTCGGCGTCCTTGACGAGCGGCAGTTCCTTGGCGATCTGGCTGGCGTAGCTTGTCCCGAGTTCCACCTCCTGCTGCGTGGAGACGGCGCACGCGGAAGCGAGCAGGACCGGAGCGATCAGGGCGGCTACGGCCGCGGAGGCAATGCGAGAGCGCATGGAGACAAGATATCCGTGAAGTGGCTTACGGTGGCAAGGGACCTGAAGCGCCGCAAGGCGCGCGAGCGCAACGGGCGGTTCGTCGCCGAGGGCGTGCGAACCGTCGAGGAACTCGCGCGCTCGCCGCTGACGGTCGAATCGGTACTCGTCGCCGAGCGCGCGGCGCAAGACGAACGCGTCGCCGCGGCGATCGCTGCCCTCGCGGCGCGCGGCGTCCCCGTCCTGCGGCTCAGCGACGCGGAGTTCGATTCGGCGGCCGACACCGAGCATCCGCAGGGACTGCTCGCCATCGCGCGCCAGCCCTCGCGCGACCTCGACGCGTTGGCGCCACGCGAGCGCATGCGCCTGCTCGTGCTCGACGGCATCCAGGATCCCGGCAATGTGGGCACGCTGGTGCGCACCGCGGCAGCGCTGGGCGCCACCGCCGTGGTCGCGCTGCCCGGCACGGTCGACCTCTGGAACGCCAAGGTCGTGCGCAGCGCCGCCGGCACGCACTTTGGCTTTCCCGCCGTCGAGGCCTCGCTCGCCGAACTGCAGGCGTATCTCGAGTGCCACAAGGTTGCCCTCTGGGGCACCGATGCCGGCGGCGCGCCGGTCGATGCGGTGGCAGCGCCCGATCGGCTGGCCATCGCGGTCGGCAACGAAGGAGCCGGCCTCTCCGAGCTGTTGCGCGCACGCTGCTCGAAAGTCGTCTCGTTGCCGATGGCGCCCGGCGTCGAATCGCTCAACGTGGCCGTCGCCGCCGGCATCGCACTTTATGCGCTCCGCCCCTAGGGGCAAGCCCCCCCGTCCCCCAACCCCAACCTCCACTCCTCCCCCTCACCAAGCCCCCGCACCCCTCCCCCCTCACCCTCTTGTATTCCTCCTCCTCGTTCCTCGTATTTGCCCCGATGGTCTGCCTCCTCGGCGCCGTCTTCGGGTCGTTCCTCAACGTCTGCATCGCCCGCTGGCCCAACGACGAGTCCGTCGTTCGCCCGCGCTCGCGCTGCCCGGGGTGCGGCGGCGGCATCGCGTGGTACGACAACGTTCCCGTGGTCAGCTGGATGGTGCTGCGCGGCCATTGCCGCACCTGCCACCAGCCCATCAGCGCGCAGTACCCCGTGGTCGAAGCGGCGACCGCCGCGCTCTGGGTCGGCGCGCTCTGGCTGCTCGGACCGACCCTCGTCGCCCTGCGGCTTGCCATCGTCGCGACCGTTCTGCTGGGGGTCGCGGTCACCGACGCCAAGTCCTACCTGATCCCCGACGGCTTCACCATCAGCGGACTCGCCGTGGCGGCCCTCGGCGCGCTCGCCGGCGCGCTCATCGGCGAGCAGCTCCCGTTTGCCGGGCCGTGGGATGCGCTGATTGGCGCGTGCACCGGCGCCGGCGCCATCACGATCATCGGCTGGCTGGGCGAGCTGGCATTGAAGAAGGAGGCGATGGGCTACGGCGACGCGACGCTCATGGCATTCGTCGGCGCGCTCGTCGGGCCGGCTCGCGCGCTGCTCTGCATCTTCGTCGGTGCCGCGCTCGCCGCGGCCAGTTTCCTGCTCGTCGTCTATCCCATCGGCTGGTGGCGCGCGCGCCGCGCCCGCGTGGCATTCGAACCGCCACTCGTCCCGTTCGGCGTCTTTCTCGCGCCCGCTGCCATCCTCACGTTGCTGTTCGGCAATGCCCTGCTCGGCTGGTATGCGGGGCGATTGCTCGGCTGATCCGCGGCCCGTCGCCGCATCAATTCAGAGAGGCGTCATGCGTTTCTTTCCCCGTCGCGCGGCTGTGGTGTGCGCCGCGGCGCTGGCGGTCCTGCCGGCGTGCCGCGACGCCAGGTCCGTCCAGTACAGCGGTCCGTACGGCGACCTCGTCGCCAAGTACGTGCCGCAGATCGAAAAGGCCACCGGCCTCGCGTTCAAGACGCCTCCCAGGGTGGAGCGGCGCTCGACCGATGAGGTGCGCGCCTTTCTCGAGAAGGAATTCAACGCCAACCTCCCCGCGCTCGAGCTCGAGGGGGCGGCGCGCGCGTACAAGCTGTTCGGCTTCCTCCCCGACACCATGGACCTCCGCCGCTACATGCTGCGGCTGCTCGGCGAACAGGTCATCGGTTACTACGATCCGGCCACGAAAGTCCTCTATGTGGTGAGCGACACCTCCGCCGGCCGCGCCGCGCTGGTCGAGGTCACCGTCGCGCACGAGCTGGTGCATGCCCTGCAGGACCAGTACGTGCCGCTCGATTCGATCCAGAAGCAGCGGGACGACAACGACCGCCAGACCGCGGCGCAGGCGGTGATGGAAGGGCAGGCCACCTACGAGCAGATGTCGTCCATGCTCGGCGGTGACATGGCCGTGAAGATGCCCGGGGCGTGGGACCGGGTGCGTGAGTTGATTCGCGAGAACCAGACGGCGATGCCGGTCTTTGCCAGCGCGCCCATGCTGTTGCAGGAGACGCTCCTCTTTCCGTACCTGAGCGGAGCGCAGTTCATCCGGCGGTTCAAGGACGCGAAACCCGGACGGCCGCCCTGGCAGCCGCTGCCGGCGAGCACCGAGCAGGTGATGCACTTCGAGAAGTACCTCGCGGGCGAACGGCCGCTCAAGGTCGAGCTGCCGCCGCTGCTGATGGGCACCAAGGTGTACGAGAACAACCTCGGGGAGTTCGAGACCCGGCTTTTTCTGTTTCAGGCGCTGCAGGATCTCGGCACGTCGGCGCGTGCGGCCGACGGGTGGGGGGGCGACAGGTACGTCGTCGCCAACCTCGCCGGTGGTGCCGGGCTCGTCTGGGTGACCGTGTGGGACACGCCGATCGATGCCGGCGAGTTCCGCGACGCCGCCCAGCGCGCCGCGCAGCACCGGCTGGGTGTGCCGGGAACGGGCCGTGCCGAGTTGAAGCGATACGAGGGCAAGGGACGCATCGTCGAGGTGTCGACACTGATGGTGCAGGGCAAGGCAGCGATCATCTGGACCGACGTGCCGGCCGGTAGCGGCACGCGGCTCATCGATGCCGCCAAAGTGCGGCTGACGGAGCGGTAGGAGGGAACGCCTGATGCGAAAACCGACCTGGGGATGGAGCGCGCGCCTGGCGCTCATGGTGCTGCTGGCGCTCGCGAGTGTCAGTTGCATCGACTGGAAGCGGACGACGGCGCCGCCCGAGGATTCGGTGCGCCGCTTCATCTCGCTCGTCCAGACGCTCGATGGCACGCGCACCGCGACGCTCGTCCAGCGCGCGGCGCCCGTGCCCGGCAGCGCCGCCGCCGTCACCGCCATCCTGCCCGCCCAGGTGCTGCGCGGGGGCACGGTACAGACGACGCTCACCTCCGCCACGCCGTTCAGCCGCGCCGTCTTTGCCGTCCAGGGAAACAACGACTACTGGGAACTCGCCCTCGCCGCGCCGGTGACGAGCGTCACGGTGCTCATGGTGATTTCGGTCGAGATGCCCAAGACCGTCTTCACGCTGCAGCTCGCCGGCGGCGGCGCGAGCGACACCGGTCCGTACCAGTCGAGCGACCTCAGCGTGATCTTCGTCGGCACGGGCGAAATCCAGACGAACGTCACCTGGGACACGCCGGCCGACGTCGACCTGCATCTCATCGACCCGTCGGGCAAGGAGATCTACTACGCCTCGCGCCACTCGACGACCGGCGGCCAGCTCGATCTCGACTCCAACGCCGGCTGCGCCACCGACGGTCCGCGCGCCGAGAACATCTTCTGGGGCGACGGCATCGTGGTGCCGCACGGCGAGTACATCCTGCGCGTCGACTACTGGTCGAGCTGCGGCGCCACCTCCACGCGCTACACCGTGACCATCAATCTGCGCGGCAAGCCGCCGAAGATCTTCACCGGCACGCTGACGGGCCCGGGCTCCCACGCCGGGGCGGGATCGGGCAAGACCATCTCGGTCTTTTCGTACTAGGCTTCGCGCTGGCCGTCAACCCAGCAATCGCCCCACGGCCCACGTTGCCACGCCGATCACCGCGCCGAGCGCGTACCCCAGGTTCACGATCAGGTTCAGCTCCTTCTGCGTCACGTTGCGCACCAGCTCTTCCATGCGCTGCGTGCTGAAGCCGAGCACCTTGCGCTCCACCATCCCCTGCACGTCGAGCGTCGCCACCCAGCCCGGCAGCTGTTGCGTCAGCCACGCCCACAGGGCCGGCCCGGCGCGCCGCGCCAGCGTCGTGCTCGCGTCGGGTGGCAGCACGCGCGACAACTGGCCGATGGGGCGGTCGAGCAGGGCGCGCCCCGCGTTCGACGCCGCCTCGGTGCCCAGTTCGCGCGCTCGCGCCGACCGCGCCGCGTCGATGATCCACCCCGCCACCACCTGATCCTGCAGCGGCGCCAGCACTTCGCCCCACGTGCGTCCCTCGGCGCGTGCCAGGGCGTCGTTCACCGCGCGCTCCACGAACTGCTGCGTGCGCTCCGTACCGGCCACGCGAAACAGCAGGTCGCCCACCCGCTCGCGCATCGGCCGCCCTTCCTGCGCGCGCCCCTCCTCGAGCAGCTCCGTGGCCAGCAGCGCGGCCTGCGCCGCCAATTCGGCTCGGCGCTCCGGCGTGAGCAGCAGGCCGAGCTCCATCGGCGCGAGTTCGCTGCGCGCCCGCTGCACGAATGCCAGCACCTGCGCCTCGAACCCCGGCGTGTCGGCGTGCGTCGCGAGTGCCGCCGCCAACTGCGGCCCCAGCACGTCGAGCGCCCGTTCGACGTCGGGCAGCACCGACTCCGGCAGCAGCGCGCGCAGCGAGGGCCAGTCGCGCTCGAGCAGCCGCTGCACGTACTCCGCCAGCATCGCGTCCACCGTCTCGTGCAGTCCGTCCTTCTGCAGCGCCTCGCCGATGTCGGCCGGCGTCAGCAGTCGCTCGCCGACCACCCGGCCGATGCTCCTCGCCAGACGCGCCTTGTTCTTCGGAATTGCCCCGTGCAGCCAGAACCGCTGCTCGTACGGATGAAACAGCATCCAGACTGCCACCGCGTTGGTCACCCCTCCCGCGACCGTGCCGACGGCGACGTTCACCACCAGGCTGCCGAGCGGCGAATTGAGGTCGATCACGCCAGCTCCCAGCGCCGGCGCGCCGCGCGCACCAGCGGATGGTACGGCTGGTACTTGGGCTTCAGAATCGATCCGCGGCACGCGCGCGCGCCGCACCAGCACGGAAACCGCTGCTTGCGCGACGGCGTGTGCGGTTCGTCGAGCTCGATCGCGTAGTCGTAGGCCAGCTCTTCGCCCGGGTGAATGTGGCGGACGCTCACGATCCACATGTGGTCGAGCGCCGGCATCGGTTCGCAGTTCGGCGCGCACGAGTGATTGATGAAGCGCGCGTCGTTGCCGCCGACGTTGGCGTCGATCACGCGCTCGTCGTCCAGCTGCAGCAGGTACGTGTGCTCGGGCTCCTCGCGGAAATCGGGGGCCGTCGGATACCGCCGCTCCCCCTCGTCGTGCGAAATCAGTTCGCCCGTGTACTCGATGATGCGCGTTCCCGCCCTGATCGGGCGCACCGCAAAGACGCCACAGCCATGGCGCGGCGAACTCCGCTTGCGAAACTGCGATCGGGACGCGAGCGGCAGCTCCGACACGCACACCCGGCGCGGCGAACGTGATGCGCCCGATGCGCCCGATGCGCGCGGCGCGCGCGGCGCGCGCGTTGCGCGCGGTGAATGCGACGACGCCTTCATCGCCGGCTCAACGCGGCCGGTCGGCCGCCGCCTGCTCGCCCGCGCGCGGCCGGGCGTCCGCGCTCCGCGCATCGGCCGCCGGCGCACCTCCGTCGAACAGCGGCAGGTCGTCGGCAAACCCCAGCGGCGGGGCGGGGAGCAGCAGTCGCTCGATCGCCTCGTCCATCGTCTGCACGAACGTGAACCGCACCTGCGCGCGCACTTCGTCGGGCAGCTCGCGCAGGTCCTTCTCGTTCGCCGCGGGCAACATCACCTCGCGCAGGCCACTCCGATATGCCGCCAGCACCTTTTCTTTCACGCCTCCGATTTCGAGTACCTTGCCGCGCAGCGTCACTTCGCCCGTCACCGCCACGTCGCGCCGCACCGCGCGGCGGCTCATCACGCTCGCAATCGCCAGCGTCACCGCCACCCCCGCGCTCGGCCCGTCCTTCGGCACCGACCCCGCCGGGAAGTGCACGTGCAAATCGGTGTGCTTGAAGTCGGGATCGCCCAACCGCAGCGTGCGGGCGCGTGAGCGTACATACGAGCACGCCGCGTCAACGGATTCACGCATCACGTCGCCCAGCTGGCCCGTCACCAGCAGGCGCCCGCTCCCCGACATCAGCAGCGCCTCGATGGTCATCAGCTCGCCCCCCGCCGCGGTCCATGCGAGCCCCGTCACCGCGCCGATCTCCGCCGCCTGTTCGGCCGCCTCGGCCGCGTAGCGCGGCGGGCCCAGCACGTCCTCGATGCGCGCCTGGTCCACCACCCACGCCCCCATCTCGCCGTCGGCCTTGCGACGCGCCCGCTTGCGCATCAGCGCCGACAGGTTGCGCTCGAAGTTGCGCAGCCCCGCTTCCCGCGCGTACCGACTGGCGAGAAAGCCCAGCGCCTCGTCGGTGAACTGCAGGTCCACGTCGGCGATGCCGTTTTCCTCGAGCAGGCGCGGCAGCAGGTAGCGCCACGCGATCTCCACCTTCTCCTCGATGGTGTATCCCGCGATGCGGATCACCTCGAGCCGGTCGCGCAGCGCCGCCGGAATGTCGAACAGGTTGTTCGCCGTCGCGATGAACAGCACCGACGACAGATCGACCGGCAGGTTCAGAAAATGGTCCACGAACGAGACGTTCTGCGACGGGTCGAGCACCTCGAGCATCGCCGCCGCCGGGTCCCCCACCGGACCGCCCGCCGTCATCTTGTCGATTTCGTCGATCAGAAAAACCGGATCGCTCACTCCGACGCGGCGCAGCGCCTGTACCAGCAGGCCGGGCAACGAGCCGACATACGTGCGCCGATGTCCGCGAATCTCGGCTTCATCGCGCACGCCCCCCACCGAGATGCGGTAGAACTTGCGTCCGATCGCCGCCGCAATCGCTTCGCCCAGCGACGTCTTCCCCGTCCCCGGCGGCCCCACGAAGCAGAGAATCGGGCCCGGCGCGTTGCCGCCGCGCAGCTTGTGCACCGCGAGGTGCTCGAGAATGCGATCCTTCGCCTCGCGCAGCCCCCAGTGCCGATGGTCGAGCGCCGCCTCCACCTTGTCGAGCGCGATCTCCGTCGTGCCGGCGGTGCGTCCCCACGGCAGCGCGAGCACCCACTCGAGATAATTGCGCAGCACCTGGTACTCGCTCGACGCGCTCGACAGCCCGCGCAGCCGCGCCACCTCGCGCCGCGCCTCGGCCGCCACCGCCGGCGGCAGCGGCGCCTGCTCGATCTGCTTGAGCAGTTCCGCCGTCTCCCCCTCCTGCGGATCCCCCTCGCCCAGCTCCGACTGGATGGCGCGCAACTGCTGGCGAAGGTAGAACTCGCGGTGGTGCCGCTCGATGTTCGCGTCGGTCTGCACCCGCACGCCCTCGAGCACGGAGGACCGCGCCAGCTCCTTCTCGACGCGCGCCAGCACGTACGTCACCCGGTCGGTCACGTCGAGCCGCTGCAGCACTTCGTCCTTGTCGGCCGCGCGAAATGGACCGCGCGCCGCCACGAGGTCGGCCGCGTAGCCCGGCGCGGCCGCGTTCAGCCGCACCAGCGCGCTCAGCTCCGGCGGCGTCGTCTCGCTCAGTTCCACCAGGCGGTCGGCGGCGTCGGCCAGTTGCACGAGCAGCCCGCGCAGCGACGCCGCGTCGTCATCCGTCTCCGTCACCGGCTCGAAGCGCGCGTACGACACCGCCGGCCGGCGCTCGATGGCGGCAATGCGCACGCGCGCCACGCCCTCGAGCGTCACCTGCAGCGTGTCGCCGGCCACCGCCGTGCGCGACACCACGCGCGCCATCACCCCGACGCGTCCCGCGAGTGCCGCCGGATCGCCCGACGCGTCGCGCACCGGCGCCACCGCGACGATCACCTCGAACTCGCCGTCCGGATGCGCCTTGAGCAGCGCCACGTTCTCCGGCGCGCCCATCTGCACCGCCACCGTCCCGCGAGGGAAGACCGCCGTCGACCGCAGCACGAGCAGCGGCCGTTCGGCAAGGGCGAGATCGACGGGTGAGGACAACCCGGGAGCGGTCACGACACTAAGGTAGGCACATACTTGAGGCTGCGGTACTCTTGGCGGTCGGAGTGTTTCGAGCGCGTGGCCTCCCCCGTTGCATTCCCCCTGACCCAGCTATGTTAGGGCAAATCATCTAAATACCCTATCATACTTAATATTAGGGCCATTGCAGAAAACACCCTATCATACCTATCTTAGGATATAACTTGAAACCACCCTAATATAGCCCGACAGCATGAGTCATCCGCCAAGCCCTCCATTCATTGGCAGTCCGTGGGCACCGTTCGGATTGCGGGATGACCCGTTCTTTCAGCAACCGCTCGACCCCGCGACCGACGCCGCGCATCCGGTGACGTTGTTCGTCGGACGGACGCACGAACTGCACACCGTCGCCAACCAGATCCTTGGTGCATCAAGTTCGCGAGCCCTGATTGAAGGCGGCGCGGGCGTCGGCAAGACGAGTTTCGTCAACCGGCTCAAGGTGGATCTGCAGCGGCACGGGGCGCTGCTCCACCGGCACCCCGTCCGCGTGCACGGCGGCATGACCGCCCATCAGTTTCTGGCCGAAGTGCTCAAGGTGCTCCTGCAAATGCGCGCGAGCGTGCTCGCCTCCGAAGCCTCCGGCGCGATAAGGAAGGTCACGCGGCGGATGAAGGACGATGTGCCGGTTGATGACGAGGGCATCTTCTGGCGACGTATCGGACGGCTCATTCAGGGCGAGGACAGCATCGCCGGCGGCGTTTCCATCATGGGATCCGGTGCGGAACGGGAGCGCATCCGCATTCCGGCCGAGGTGGCGCACCTCTCCCTGTTCTCGGAACTCGAGGATGCGGTGCGTTATCTCTCGAAACGTGGCGCACGCAAAGTCGTGATTCACGTCAACAACCTCGAGAACCTGTCCGGCGACGATTCGAAGCAGGCGGCCGCGCTGATGCGGGAACTTCGGGATGCCTTCCTCGTCGATCACTGCCACTGGCTGTTTGTCGGGACGACCGGCATCGCCCGTCAGGTCTTTGGGGCCAGCCCGCAGATCCGCGACATCGTTCCGATCACCATCGCGCTCGCGCCCCTTGAACCGTCGGACGTTCAGGCGTTGCTGGACGTGCGGTACCGACATCTTCAAATGGGGCTCCGCCTGATCCCCCCGGTGACGGCCAGCGACGGCGCGCGACTCTACGCGCGCTACCGTGGCGAATTGCGCGGCTTTCTCAGACTCTTGAGTCAATCCGTCCAGCGGCGGTCGATCGGCGAGCCCGGAGTGGCGCTGCCCGCCGAGACCGTCGTCGCCGAGATGGCCGAGGTGTACTACGCGTCCGTGTTGGTCCACCGGGTTGGACCTGTTGTCGCTTCGCACTTGAAGGCCGTCTATGCGGGAAAACCCTGGACTGCCGTGTTTCGCGGGACGGACCTCGCGGCGGCCGCGCACATCACCCCTGCCTCCGCGAGCGAGCTGATCAAGCGGCTCCTGCGAGATGGCGTTGTCGAGATTGCGGAACGCAAGGGCAGGAGCGTGTACCATCGCCTCGCGGGTGGCGACTACGCAGTGGCACTCAACCTGGTGTAGTCATGCTGCCGTCTGCCGTCACCATCTCCCCTCTCCATACTATCTTTACCAAATGTTCCACGAACTCTCCGACAAGCTCGAAGCCACCTTCGCCAAGCTCCGCGGCCGCGGCACCCTCAGCGAAGCCGACATCAAGGACGGACTGCGCGACGTCCGCCGCGTCCTCCTCGAAGCCGACGTCAATTTTGCGCTCACCCGCGAGTTCCTCGAGCGCGTCGAAAAGAAGGCTGTCGGCGTTTCGCAGATCCGCACCGTCTCCCCCGCGCAGCAGCTCGTCAAGATCGTCTACGACGAACTCACCGCCATGCTTGGCGAGCGCAAGGAAGGCCTCAAGCTCTCGTCGGTGCCGCCCACCGTGGTGCTCATGGTCGGCCTGCAGGGCTCCGGCAAGACCACCACGGCCGCCAAGCTCGCGCGCCGCCTCAAGGGCGAAGGACGCCAGGTGCGCCTCATTGCCGCCGACGTCTACCGCCCCGCGGCCATCGACCAGCTCGAAACGCTCGGCAAGGAACTCGACGTCCCCGTCTACGCCGACCGCACCACCACCGACGTCATCAGGATCGCGCGCGCCGGCCTCGACGTCGCCCGCCGCGAACGCGACCGCGTCGTCCTCATCGACACCGCTGGCCGATTGCAGATCGACGAGGAGATGATGGACGAACTGCGCCGCCTCAAGGAGGCGGTGCGCCCCGACGAAATCCTCCTTGTCGCCGACGGCATGACCGGCCAGGACGCCGTCAAGATCGCACAGGGCTTCGACACCGCGCTCGGCGTCACCGGCGTGATCCTCACCAAGATGGACGGCGACGCCCGCGGCGGTGCGGCGCTCTCCATCTACGGCGTCACGAAGAAGCCCATCAAGTACATCGGCGTCGGCGAAAAGAGCGACGCGCTCGAGGAGTTCCACCCCGACCGCATGGCCGGGCGCATCCTTCAGCAGGGCGACGTGCTCACGCTCGTCGAAAAGGCGCAGGGCGCCATCGACGCCGACGAGGCCCGGCGCCTCGACAAGAAGGTGCGCAAAGAAGGCATGGACCTCGGCGACTTCCTTTCGGCCATGAAGCAGATCCAGCGCCTCGGGCCCATGGAAGGCATCCTCAAGATGCTCCCCGGCGTCAACAGCAAGATGCTCAAGCAGGCCAACACCGATCCCAAGCGGATGAAGCACCTCGAGGCGATCATCCTCTCGATGACCGTCGAGGAGCGCAAGAAGCCCGACCTCCTCAACGGCTCGCGTCGCGTGCGCATCGCCAAGGGCAGCGGCCGCCCGGTCAGCGAGGTCAACAAGCTGCTCGAGCAGTTCCGCGGCATGCAGAAGATGATGAAGGCGATGAAGGGCGGGGGACGGATGCAGTTCCCGGGGATGCGGTAGACCGCGGCTTCGGCCGGCATTTCACGACCGCGCCGTCCGTCCGCCCTCCGCCGTCCCTTGAGCCCCCCCCGCACCCAGCTTATCTTACTTGGCTCGCTGCACCAGCCGGTCCACGACCGGCCCCGGGTGCGCACCGGAGTTCCCGGTCGCGCGATGAGCCCGGTGGCAGCGCCCTATCGCCTCTGAAGGAGCGCAATCCGATGGCCGTTTCCATTCGTCTCCGCCGTGCGGGCCGCAAGAAGGCCCCCATGTACCGCATCGTCGTTGCCGACTCGCGCATGCCCCGCGACGGCAAGTTCATCGAAGTCATCGGCCAGTACGCGCCCCGCACCGGCGATAAAGCCGTCACCCTCAAGGCCGACCGCGCCAACTACTGGCTCGACAACGGGGCGCAGCCGTCCGATACCGTCCGCTCGCTCCTCCGCAAGGCCGGCGTCCTCAAGGCGCGCCACGAAACGCGCCTCGCGGCCAAACTCAGCGCGTCCGCGGTACCGCTCACGGAGACCGCCGCGCCCGTCGCGGAGATCAGCGAGTAGCCCCATGACCACAGGCGCCACGGCGCTCGTCGGGCGCATTCGCCGCGCCCACGGCATCAAGGGCGAACTCGTGGTGGCCCTGCATACCGACGCGCCGGACGCGATCTTCGCGCCCGGCGCGCGTCTCTTCGTGGGCACACCCGACGGCGAGCCCGCCCCCGACCCGACGACCGGACGCGTCGTCGAGTGCATCGTGCGCGAAACACGCGCCTTCCAGGACGGCCTGCTGGTCTTCTTCGAGGACCTCACCGACCGCACCGCTGCCGAGCAGTGGCGCGGCCGCACGCTCCTCGTGCCGATGGACGAGCTGGCGCCACCCGGCGACGGCGAGCTCTGGGCGCACGAACTCCCCGGCATGCGAGTGGTCGATTCGCACGGCGGCGACATTGGTGAAGTCAGCGGCTGGTACGATCTGCCGCAGGGCCTCGTGCTGGAGATCAATACCCCGCGTGGCCCGCGCGACGTGCCGTTCAACCACGCCTTCGTCGTGGCGTTCGACCGCGACGCGCGCCTGATCACGCTCGATGCGCCCGCGGGGCTGCTCGAGTGAAGATCAACATCGTCACCATCTTCCCCGAGTTCTTCGCGGGGCCGCTCGCGCTCAGCATTCCCGACAAGGCGCGCGAGGCGGGGTCCGTCACGTACCACGTCGTCGACCTGCGCGACTACACGCACGACAAGCACCGCACCGTCGATGACTATCCGTACGGCGGCGGCGCCGGCATGGTCATGAAGCCCGGTCCGTTCTTCGAGTGCGTCGAAGCGCTCGGCGCCAAGGCTCCCATCGTCCTCCTCTCGCCGCGCGGCAAGGTCTTTGCCCATGCCGACGCCGAGCGCTATGCCGCGGCCGATGAACTCACGCTGCTGTGCGGCCACTACAAGGACGTCGACCAGCGCGTGGCCGATCACCTGGCCACCGAGGAGGTGTCACTGGGCGATTTCGTGCTCTCGGGCGGCGAGGCCGCCGCACTGTGCATCGTGGATGCCGTGGTGCGGCTCCTCCCCGGCGCGATGAACGACCACGACAGCGCCCGCGGCGATTCGTTCTACGGGCGCGGCATTTCGGCGCCGAGCTACACGCGGCCGCCGGAGTTCAGGGGGCACACAGTGCCCGATGTCTTGCTCAGCGGGCACCATGCGGAGATCGAGAAGTGGAGAGAAGCTGAAGGGGCGCGACTGACACGGCTGCGGGAAGAGTGCGGGGTGCGGGGGCTTGGTGAGGGGTGAGGAGTGGAGGTTGGGGGCGGGAGCCTGGCAGTTC
>Ga0315268_10000178_pt1 | contig 74078 bp, 52 predicted proteins | sample C1_top_MG_FD_204535 | JGI IMG/M metagenome (GOLD analysis project Ga0315268, IMG submission 204535) | Sediment microbial communities from Yellowstone Lake, YNP, Wyoming, USA - C1_top | ecosystem: Environmental > Aquatic > Freshwater > Lake > Sediment | place: USA: Wyoming | collected 2017-08-01 | reverse complement strand
ATACCCTGTCGGGCTTGGTTTTTTTCTGACTCCACAATCACGGTACGTTCGGCATTGATATTCTAGACAGTCTTAATACCCTGACGGGCATGGATTGATTCTGACACACGACATACCGGAGCCGTTGAGTGGCTCCGGAAACGGTCTTAATACCCTGACGGGCATGGATTGATTCTGACTGTGTGCTTGTTTGCTTGCTTGCTTGTGTGCCTGTTGTCTTAATACCCTGACGGGCATGGATTGATTCTGACTATTTATAACGTTTATAATGATCACGATAGGATTGATTTGTCTTAATACCCTGACGGGCATGGATTGATTCTGACGTAGGTGCTGTTACTTGCCATGACAAATTTATCGAGGTCTTAATACCCTGACGGGCATGGATTGATTCTGACGTACCTCGAATGTGACGTTGGGGAACGCCACATTCAAAGTCTTAATACCCTGACGGGCATGGATTGATTCTGACCTACATTAAGTTGCTCCCTTAACATAGCATATCCCGGAATTGTCTTAATACCCTGACGGGCATGGATTGATTCTGACTTACGGATACCGAAAGGGTGGTGAAATTTTCTTGGTTCGTCTTAATACCCTGACGGGCATGGATTGATTCTGACCTTATGGCCAAAGGCCTCTCGGGAAGGCCTAGCATACAGTCTTAATACCCTGACGGGCATGGATTGATTCTGACGCCGTGGAGTGGCTCCGGAAACAGGGTATCACTGGTGTGTCTTAATACCCTGACGGGCATGGATTGATTCTGACAGTCAATTCAAATCTTGAAATTGAATAGGGAGGACAAGTCTTAATACCCTGACGGGCATGGATTGATTCTGACTCTATACGTCAAATAATATTTGACGTATGGAACGATGTGTCTTAATACCCTGACGGGCATGGATTGATTCTGACTTGCGTCCATGTGTCTATTCTCCTTTGCCGGCCTTTAGTCTTAATACCCTGACGGGCATGGATTGATTCTGACTTATTAATATGATAACCGTCACGATATTCAACCAGGTGGGTCTTAATACCCTGACGGGCATGGATTGATTCTGACCATACCTCTGTAAATTCTTTTGCCATTAATCTTTGGAGTTGTCTTAATACCCTGACGGGCATGGATTGATTCTGACCCTCATCTTTGTACTCTCGGTTTTCAAGCGGATATGGGTCTTAATACCCTGACGGGCATGGATTGATTCTGACTCTGGTGCTGCTTTTCAAAGATTTCAACCTCTCTTTCAAGGATCTGCAACTCTCACCGGTCAACCATTCTATTTTACCTTCCCTGGCCTGGATTTTCCACACTTCAGGTTCCATTTTCACCCATGTCTCCTGATCTTGCGCACCCCACCCCCTTTTTGCCGATCTGTGAGCCGCTCCTGGAGGGGGGATGCGCAAAATCCGACTCCTTTCCTCTAAATAATCGCCAACCCCGGCGGCGGCGTCACCTTTCCCAGGCCGCGGGTCTGGATCTTCCCCCGGCAGGCGCTGCACAGGCAGTACACCCGCAGCCCGTCCTGCCCGCCATCCATCAGCTTGACCATCTTGCGCAGCAGCTTCTCCAGCTCTGCCCCGCTCAGGTAGGCCTCGAACACGCTGCCCTGCACGCGCTCTCCCACCGCCTCCATCGCCTTGGCGATCTTGGCCCGCCGGCGGTCATCGGCGATATCGTAGGCCAGCACGTAAAAAGCGCGCTCGTCCATCAGCGAAACCCCATGCCCTGGTAGCCAGGTGGGCCGTTTTGCAGCCGGCTGGCCACCTGCCGCGCCTGCTCCACCAGGCACTGTCCCAGCGGCAGCTTCAAGCCGCGCAAGGGATGGGTGAAGCTCTGCCCCATGCGCTCCTCGTAGGCCTGGATGAAGCGCCGCTTGCCGGCTTCTCCCAGCACCACCGGGCGCTCCGGCGGGCCGGGCGTGAAATCCGCCGGGGTCAAGGCCCCGCCCCGGCAGCACCACAGGATGATCCCATCCACCACCGGGCGGAACTCCTCCATCAGGTCCAGCGCCAGGGCCGGGCGGTTGTAGACCACCTCGTGCAAAAACCCGGCGTAGGGGTCCAGCCCCACCACCTGGACTGCCCCGCTGGCGGCCTGCGCCAGCAGCGTGTACCCGAAGGAGAGCAGCACGTTGACCGGGTCGGCCGGCGGGCGGCGGTTGCGGTCGGAGAAATTCCACTCGGCGGCAAACAGCGTGCGCAGCCCGCCGAAATAGGCCGCCGTGGCCGAGCCTTCCAGCCCGCGCAAGGAAGCCAGGCTGGTCTTGCGCGGCAGCCCATCCAGGGCCTGCTGCACCTGCTCGATGGCGGCCTGCATGCCCGGGCTGCGCTGCTCGCGGCTGTGACGCTGCAGGAGGGCGCGCTGGTGCTGCAGCTTGGCGCCCACGAAGCCGCGTGCCATCTCCAGCGCAAAGCTGCCCTGGCCCAGGCGCTCATATTGGGCGCGGCGCAGCGGCACGTGCGGCGTGACGCTGCCCACCAGCCGGCCGCGGAACTCCCCATTTTGGGTCAGGAAGACCACCTCGCTCTCCTGCGCCAGCAGCGCATCGATGGCCGGGGTGGTCAGGCCGATGTTGCCAAACAGCACCACCTGCTCCACCTGCGCCAGCGGCACGCTATACAGCACCTGGCTGCCTTGCTCTTCATCGCGCTCCACCTGCAGCCGGCGGTTGGAGATGCGCAGCTTGGCATTTTGCTGGATCACGTAGAGCGGAGGGGACATCTCAGGAGCCCCGAAAAAAAACGAATAGACACGAAGGATCCCTTCTCACATACCATCGGTTCCTACGCCGAAGCGACCGGGGGTCGAATGAACCCGAACAGGCATGAGCTATCCCTTCTCATCCCGGCTGTCTCCCTCTTCTTTCGATCCGTGGCTTGGCTCCCCTTCCTCCCGCTTCCAGCTCACTGCCCGGCACTGGCCCAATCCCTGGCTGGTGCCGGCTCCCACGCTGCTGAAGAGGGCAAAGGCTGCCAGGGTGTGCAGCACGCTCATCCAGTAGCGGTCGTAGTGGAGGGCGGTGTAGCCCACCTGGCCGGTGAAGCCGATGCGCAGCCCGCCGCTCTTGGCTGGCACGGGCCGCGATTGCAGGTCGAAGCGGTTGATCGCCAGGCACTCCTCGGCGTAGCGCTTCACCTCGGGCGGGAAGGCAATCGGGGCGCAGGCGTTCCAGCGCTCCAGCAGGCTGCCGAAGACCAGCCCGGGCAGCGGCAGGGGCAGGTGATGGCCCTGGGTCTTGAAGGCGGTCGGGCTGGTGAATTGCAGCGCCAGGTTGCGCTCCGCCGGCTCAGCGCTGACCAGCTTGCGGGCGGCCAGGTCGGCGTAGCTGGCCGAGGCGGCCCAGGGGTGCTGCTCGGGCTGGCAGAGCGCCTGCTCCACCCGCAGGGGCAGCTCATCCAGCTCCAGCACGGCCCCGGGGGCCAGCGTGCCGCCCGCCTCGCTGGCTTGCAGCAGAATTTTGCTCAGATCCGCTTGCAGGGCGCCCAGCCGCAGGGTGTAGGGGGCCTGCGGGTCGAAGCCTGCCCGCGGGAACGGCCCCAGGAGCGAGGAGACGGCAAAGGGGCGCAGGCCAGATTCCTGGTGCAGGCTCTCGGCCAGGGCCGGGTCGGCCAGCGCCACCGTGCGCAGCAGCAGCGAATGGGCAGCCCGCCCCCACCAGGCCGGCAGCGGCGGGGCGGGGAAGGCCAGCGGCCGCAGGATCAGAACCAGCGAGAGCAGGTCGGGGGTTGGGGGCATCTCAGCTCCGGGCGGTGCGGGCCTGGTCGCGCACCTGTTGCAGGTTGAGGATCTCGGCCACCTCGTAGCGCGGTGGCAGGCTGCCGGAGACCGGGCGCAGGCGCAGCACCGGGGGGAAGTAGCCCATGCGCCCGTGCAGCTCGGCCAGCAGCAGGGCGGTGATGAAGTTGAGCGCCGGCGGGTTGACCAGGATGGGGGCGGTCTGCAGGGCCTGGGCATCCAGCGGCAGACGCTCCACCAGGGCCTGCAGTTGGGGCAGGAAGGGCTGCTGGGCATCGAACTGCACGCGCAGCTCGATCACCTGCTCGACCGGCTGGCCGGTCAGTGCCTGCACCTGCTCGAGCTGCTGGGGGGTGAGGGGGTGAGAGAAGTTGAGGAGGATCATAGGAGGGGTCTATTTCAACATAGGTTCCAGGCATCCGCCAGCTCTTTTAGGGCAGGCAGGATCTCCCTGGAGACCTTCTTCAAGGTGGTTTTCAACGGCACAGGGTTTCTCTGGTGCTCGGCGTGGTCCAGGGTATTGCGCACGGCAGAAAGGTCGCTCCATAATTTCCGCACCTGTTTCCACTCAGGCCACGAATAGTAGATCTGCTTGCCAAATTCGTTCAGGTCGTCCTCGCCGAAGGTCTTTACCAGGCCGCTCTGCTCATCCTTCTCCTGGCGGCCGATGCGCTCCAGGCCGGAGATGGCGCGTTCCATGAGATTGCGCAGTTCGCTGCGGTAGTCCAGCGGTTTTTCCAGGCGGAAGGTGACTGCATCCACCAGCCACTCGCGCGCCAGCGAGGCCATCTGCAGGTACTGCCGCTTCTCGGCATACCAGGCGATCATCTGGTATTCGGCATGCAGCACCGCCCGGTCATCCTGGCAGTCCTTGCACCGGAACGGAGCGAAAGATTGGATGACCCGCTCGTTCAACACGCCGAAGGGCCGGGCGTTGGTGAAGACTTCCAGCTCGGCCTGCTTCAGGGCAGCCGGCAGCTTTTCCACTTCTTTCATCAAGGAAAATGGCTGGCAGAGGAAGGCCGCTTGCGAGACCTGGGTCAGCACCTGGGCGGCCTGGGCCGAAGCCTTGCCGGCTGGCTCCTTCGGCTGGAGCAGCGCTGCCAGGCGGCGGGCGTCGCCGGTCTGGATGAACTGGTCGCTGGCGGTGATCCAATCCAGCATCGAGACGAACTGCGAGAGATCCAGCACCGGGGCTGGCTTGCCGGTTTGGGCATCTCCCAGCTCCAGCGCCCCGTAATAGATTGCCTCGATCGTCACCTGCCGGATGGTTTTCAGGTAAGCGGCGAAGAGAAACACCAGGAAAGGGATCGAGCGCAGCCCGTGGGTGATATCGAAGATCACCACGTCGCCGTCGCTCACCTGCTCGATCATGGCATCCAGCCAGCCCCACATTTGATCCTGGTCCTCGCCGAGGGCGATAGGCACCTCACAGATGCGCGGGTCGTGCAGCCTTTCCAGCACAGGCCAGGCGCTGGCATGCGCTTCCTTGGTGGTGAAGACCGCCATCCGGTCAAATGCGATGAACTGGCGCAGCGCCTGGGGGAAGACTTCGGCAGGCCAGACCTGGCCATTGAAAAGGTAGTGGGTAAGCCTGGGGTATTTGCCTAGAAATGTGATCACTTGACGCATGGTGCATCCCTCCTACGAGATGGGTGCAAGCTCGAGCAGCGCCCAGCCAAAGGGCGCGGCGGGGCGGGCAACGTGCTCTTTGACGACCATTGCCACACGGCGCGAGGTGGGGAAGGGCGCCCCAGGGCGCGGGCTGCCGCGCCCGCGCCGCATGCGGAAATCCTCCAGTAGCTGGCTGAAAAGGCGTGCGTCTCGCTGCAGGTGAGTCCAGAAGGTCTTGCCGTCCCACCCGGCGCCCCAGCCGAGCTGCACCAGCGCCGCGCTTTTGCCGATATTGGCCGCTTCCAACCGGCGGTAAAAGCTGGCCAGCCGTTCACAACCCTCGGTCTGCTCGAACCATTCGGCCAACTGGCGGATGCGCGCCAGGCTGTGGCGCTGCAGGCGCGGCAGCAGCTCCTCCAGCCAGTGACGGCGCGAGCCGAAATGCAACTCGCTCTCGGCCCAACTGGTAAACAACGTTTCATCGATCGCCAGCCGGCCGTGGAAGCTGGTCTCCCCGGCCAATGCCTCCAGCTCAACCGGCGAGCCGCTCTCCCGGCGGGTGACCACCTGGGCGTTGACCAGCACCAGCCCCTCGCCCGGCGCGGAGGGCCCGCTCAGGTCGCCGACCTGCAGGGCGCGCAGCAGGTCGTGGTTGGGGTTGGGCCCAAACAGCTTGTGCTCCAGCGGCTGGCCAGCCCAGCTCTTGCTGCGCCCGATGGCATTGCGATCCAGCTGCGGTTGCACCTCATCCCAGCCGGTCCAGGCCAGGGCGGTGCGCAGCGCGCCCTTCAGGCTGGAGCCAGGGATGTAAGGGCAATCATGGATATCCTTGATAAATGAGCGCACCCGGGCATCGACCTTCGCCGAGCGCGGCGTGCCGCGCAGCCGGTAGCGGAAGAACTGGTCATTCTGGTAATCTTCCTCCCGCAACAGCTCCCCCAGGGTGGGGTAAGTGCCATTGGGCTTGGGATGCAGCAGGCTTTCCTTAGCGCGCAGGATGGCGTCCTCGTTCAGTCGCCAGGTCTGGTTGCCGCGCGTGACAAAGTCGAAATCCTGGCGCAGCTCATCCCCATCGCCGATGTGAATCGGCGAGAGGACGCGCAGCGTCGTCTGGTAGACAGTCATCAGGCACCTCCTTTTATCCACCCGGTGAGAATACTGGGGGCTGGCAGCGGACCGCCAGTGCCAATCCGCTGCGATAGACCGGGTGCTTCAGCGGGTCGGGGTTCGATTCATAACTGGGGCGCACATCCACCACCCGGCCCGGGATGGGGCGGGAAAGTGGCCCAAAGATCGAGCCTTCCGCCAGCAGGTTCACCGGCCGGCGGCGCTGACCGCTGCGCACCGGCGAATCCAGCCAGCCGCCCACCGAGCGCAGGGTGTAGCATGCATCCGGGTGCTGGAGCGCCGCCATCTCATCCGGGCGGGGCAGGTAGCGGCTGAGGGTCAGCCAGGCGCCCCCGCCTGGCTCGGGCAGTTGGATGGAGGCTGCGGGCCGAATGGTGCAGGCGCCAAAGCCAATACTGCGCTCGGCGCCCAGGCCAAACTCAGCCAGCTCCCCCAGCAGCTCCACCAGGCGGGCCTTCAAGGCGGCATCCTCTCGCAGCCAGCGCACGGCGAACCACAGCCCGCAATCCGCCGCATAGCTGACCCGCCCGGTGAAGAAGATGTTGGAGTTCTGGGCAGCACGCCCCAGCGTGACGCGCGGGCGCTGCTCCACCTGCCAGATGAGCGCGGAAGGATCATCTTGCAGGGATTTTGGGAGCAGGGCGGCCTCCTCCGGGCTGGCAAGCAGGCTGCCCCCCTGCAGCTTGAGCGCACCGGGGTAGCGCTCGACCAGCGGTTGCCCATCCAGCAGCGCTCGAAAGAGACTGCCGGAAAGGTAGCTGGCCTTCTTGAGCTGCTTGGCTGTCACGCCTGCCGCCTCGCCGCGCCGGGCGCTGGCGGGTGTGGGGTAGAACAATACTTGCCCGGCGAAGGGAAAAGTGGAGGAGAGGACAAACGGCGGGGAATCCTGCTGGAACAGCCCGGTAAATTCTTCCACTGCCTGGGCGCCCGCCAGGTGAGCCAGCCGGGCCAGCAAAGCCGCAAACAGGCTATCGGAAGGGAAGCAGGGGGCGGTCTCTTCCTGGCCCAGCCCGTGCAGGCCAAAGTGGAAACCGCCGCCTTGGATAAGCCAGGTATCTAGCTGCATGGTGTTCACTCCACCGGCAGCGCGCCGGCCAGCCAGCGTTGCAGGTCGGCAAAGGCATTGGCCAATTCCTGAACGCTGGCGAATTTTTGATAAGGGATGACCAGGCCGTAGTCGCCGCGCCGGCGAGCGAAGACTTCGATATCCTGGAATTGCACCTTGCCGCTGCCGCGCGAGCCGGAGCCGCCCAGGTAGTCATCTTCCACCAGCTGCAGCGCGTCGATCACCACCTTCAGGCGGGCGTAATCGGCCTGCTCGTAGATGCTGAAGACCAGCTCAGCCGGCCCAAAGATCGCCCCGGCCGGGACGCGCTCGATGTTGCGCGGCGAGGCGGCACTGGTGACCCGGTCGATGGCCACCTCGGTTTTCAGCTCGGCATAGCACAGCTCGGTGTTGGCGCGGTCCATCTCCGCCGCGCTTTCCTCCCTCAGGGGCACATCGCGCACCACCAGGCGAGTGGGGCCGGAATAGTCAATCTCAGCCGGGACGCCGAATACGTGGCAGACCGGGCAGCCGCCGTTGGCTTTGTACTCTTCTTCCTTCTTGCAGGTGTGAATCGTCACCGGTCCGATCTTATTGTTTTGCCGCAATCCCATGACTTTCTCGGTCTGCGAGCGCATCTTGCCGCGCAAGGACGAGCCGGGAATGTAGGGGTGCTTATCCACCGGGTTGCGGATCACCGCTTTGTCAATTCCACCGATCTCCAGCCCGGTGCTGGAGCCACCGATGTGCAAGCCGGTCAACGCTTTGATGTTGGCCTTGAGGATCACCCTGCCGTATAAATTTATGTCTGCCATTCCATCCTCCTTCAGTTCTTTCCGCCCTTTGAGCGGTGATAAGCCAGAATTGCTTCAAACAGGTCCATGAAGCGCTGAAAACGCCGGTTGCGTTCCTTGGGATCGCCAGCCCGGTTCACTTCATCAATGGCCTGGGTCAAAACATCGCGCAGCAGCCGCACTTGTTCGGCGCGGGCGGTCTGGTAATCCAGCTTGGGCTTGAGCATATTCAACCGGCGCAGAGCGTCGACCTGACCGCTCTCATCGGTCTGGCTGGCGTCCCACATGGTCTCAATCTTGCGCACCTCGGTGAAGATATTGCGGATTTGGGCGCGGGTCAGGCCATTATGTACCAGCCGGTCGGCGGTCTGCTCAGCAAACCGCACCAGCTCTGCGCCCGTCGGATCGTTGGAGAAGATACTGGGTAATGTCATTCAATCCTCCTCATAACTTAAAGAAACATCCACTTGTCTATCAAAGCTTTTTCCTCAGTTTCAGTTGTGTCCAGCGAGCGGCTGCCGCCCACTGGTGCAGGGTGCGGTAATCGTTCTGGTTCAACTCGTCGCGGATGGCCAGGATGGCAGAAGCCAGCTCAGGTTTCTCTTTAGCTCGCTCGGCCATGCGGGAAAGCTGGTACATCCCCAGCCACATCCAGGGTCCAAAGATCAGTCGGCGCGGGCTTTTCCCGGCGCGGCTCTCCTGGACTTGCGCCAGGCGCATCAGCACCTGTAAGATGGCCTGCGGTCCTTCCAAACCTTCCTCCCCGCCCACCAGTTTCTCCAACCGCGCTTGCTGGTTGGCCACCTGCTCGAACTCTGCCCAGCTCCAGGCCCGGCCGAGGAAGCTGAAGGCGTTCTTGCCCGGCAGAGCCTTGGCTTTTTCCAACGCCTGGTGGGCATCCTCGGCAGCCTGGTAGATGGGATACTTTCCACCGATGAAGGCCATCCCGGCGCTCAGGTGCAGGTCTGGGCTGCCGCCGCAATAGGCCTGGAATTCCTGGGAAATTTGTTGCGCCAGGCCGGGCATGCGATCCCAGGGACCGATCAGGAACACGTCATCTCCACCGGCATAGACAGAGTAGATCAGGTCACGGTAGGGCCCGCTTTCGCAGGTACGCTTGATCCAGCCCTCGAAGAATAGCGAAACCTGCAGGCTGAGCGTGGCCAGGCGGGCCAGCGTGGCGCGGTTCTCGGGACTGCTCGCCTTGCCAAAGCCCTCCTTGAATACCCGCCCCAGGTCATCCACGTCCATGCGCAGCACCCCCAAGCGATGAAAGCCTCCCGCCGTTTTACTCTCCAGCTGGTCGAAGGTCTCCAGTGGGACCGGGTTCACCGTGTAACGCAGCGCATGAACCGCCGGCTGCCGGTCGTTGGCGGGCCACTTATCCCCAGGCGGATCGGCCAATGCCCAGAGGACCAGGCGCAGGTCAGCGGGCAGTTCCACCGGCTGGCTGGCATCTGGCAAGAATTGGAAGGAGAGGCCAAGGGCGCGCAGCGCATTGCTGGCGGGACCCGGGCCGGTTTCTTGAGGAGCGCCAAATCCCAAGGCCAGGAAGGTGGCCCTGGGAAGATGGCGGCCGATCTCCTGGATGAAGGAATCGCACAGCGAGCAGATGCGGGCCTGCTCCTCGCGCTCCTCGTCGAAGGGGCGCACCTGGCGCATATCCTCGCCGCACACCGAGCAGGTGTCATCCGGGTTGCCACCCTTTTGCGGGGGCTCAAAGATCAAGGGATAGAAATCCTCCCCCAGCTCGGTGTAGCGGCGCTGTTTGCGCAATGCCAGGGCGGCGTGCATATCACCCCAGTAGCGCGGAAACTCCCCGATGCGGAAGCCATCTGCCGGGACGGGAGCACTATCCAGCGCCAGGTAGAGACCTGGACCGTGGTGTTGCAAGAGGATGCGCGTCACCTCCTGGCGTACTGATGTGAGCTGTTCGGCGGCCTCTGGAGGGGCCAGCAGGAAGAAATGACATCCCCCTGAATAGATGACGTTGTTATAAGGCAAGCCCAGCCGGTCGAGGACAAAGCGCAAGACGGCTTCGGTCAGCAGTTGCAGGTAAAATGAGCGGCCGCGCAGAGAGCGAGCCGCACCCTTGGCCGAGACGGTGTAGATAAAATCCTGCACGCCAGAGATATCTCCGCCCACCAGCAGCGCCACCGGCTGTTGCAGGAGAAGCCGGTCGGCCTCGCTTGCCTGGTCCTGATACTGGCGCTGGACGGCTTCCAGCAGGCTGGCAATGTCCGCTGAGGTGCGATCCGCCAGGCACACCGCCAGGGCAGCCGTCATGCGGCTGTGGTCATAGAGGGAAATATCCGGCAGCGCATGGTAGTAAGCCGAAGGGACGCACCAGGTGTAGCGTTGCAGAGCAGAAAGGACATTCTCCAGGTAGGCTGTGCGATCATCGAAGGATCGCGACACTTCCGGCCGCAGTCCCTCGCACAGTGCCAGGTAAGCGTCTTTCTGAGCACCACCCAACAGGATTGGGGCAGGGAAGAGCGCTTCCTGATTGAGAGATAGCGGTCGCAGCGGCAGGTAATTCCAGTTGCTGCTCTTCGCACTTTCTCCCAGGCTGACCCGGTCGAAGATGGTGATCAACTGCTGTGGCAGGCCCTTTTTCCTATCCGGTGGGTCAGCCCGCTCGCCAGCGCTGAGCTTATCCGCCAGGGCAACCAGCCGGCTGAGAGAGTGATCGGCGGCCGGCGACTGGTCAGGGTGGTGATGGTAGGCGCCGTGTAGGGCAGCCGCCTGGTAAGCAGCCGGGACATAATTCTGGATGAAATAGATAGACCAGGTGGCATGAACCGGCTGGCCTTCGGCTTCTACGCCGGGTGCCGGGTTCCAGGGATCCTCCCTGGCGCGCTGTTCTAATTTCCCAATATCATGCAATAATCCGGCCAGTGCGGCCGAAAAGACGTGTTCTTCCATTGAACCTCCTTGATCCCTAAACGGCTCCCTCCCTGGTTTCGGTTATGCACCCCATCCAATCAAGTCACACTATCAGTTTAGCACAAACCTTTCCCCTTGTCATGCGGGTTTTCCCCCAATTTGAAAACTGTAATATAGTTGCAAGACTGCCACCAGCCCGGCGCGGGTGAAGGCTGCCGCCCCCCAGTGCTCGGCGGCTTTGGAATAGGACGAGCGCAAGTGGCGCTCAACGGTGCGCGGGGAGAGCGCCAGGCGCTCGCCGATCTCCTGGTCGCTCAGGCCTTCCTCCACCAGCGCCTGCACCACCCGCCGCTCCGCCGCGCTCAGCCGGCCCTCCACAAATGCCCTGGCATGGGCGATCTTTTCATGAATTTGCAAGCCGCGGATGCGCTCCAGTGCCAGGAAGGGGTCGTCGATCTGCGCCAGCTCGCCGAAGACGGGCGAGAGCTGGCTCCAGCGGATGACCGGGATCTCCACCAGGTGCACCTCATCGCCCGGCCCGGGATGCAGGCGCCGGCTGGCCAGGAACTCGCCGCTGGAAAACAGATGCCACAAACGGTCCTCTTCATCGAAGAGCATTTGGGCGGCCACCATGCCGAAGATCGCCAGCGTCTTGCGCCCTCCGGCGATCAACAGGTGCACCTGCCAGCCCTGCATCTTGGCCTGGCGCAACTGCTGGTAGAGGGCACGCAAGGCCGCCTGGCTGGCCTGGGGGGTCTCCACATCGATCAGCGGCTGGCCTTGGTCGGTGATGGGAAGCAGCGTAAGCGGCACAGGTAAGGTGGGAGCCGCCCGGCGCAGGGTTTCGACGGCTGCCGCTACGGCCCCCGGAGCGGTGGTGTGCAGCACGATTACCTGGCGCAGTGAAAGATAACGCGCCTGCAGCAGGTCAAAGGCGGCGGTCACCACCTGCGGCTCACTGCCGAGCGTGGCGATCAGCACCGCCGGTTGAGCATCCTCCGAGTCCGATGGCATGAGAACCTGGCGCTAATTAAAACGATGAACTGCAATAATCAAGACGCTTCAATGATTATAGCATTCACCCATCCATTTCACCCCTGCCCCTACTCCTCCCATTCCACCACGAACTGCACCTCGGCCTCCGCCTGGCCCACCACCCCGCGCAGGATGCGATCGGCGAAGGGCTTCACCCGTCCATCCAGCCACTGCTGGGCGTAGCGGTTGGCGGAGGCCACTCGCAGCACCCGCCCATCCCAATCTCTGGCTCGGGCCGGCTGCAGCCAGGTCTGCAGATCGGTGCGATTCATCTCCAGGGCGATGCACCCGAACACCTGCTGCCAGATTTTCTCCGCCTGCTCCGTTGGACCGGCTGCGTTTTTTGAGCCCTCCCTTGGGATGTCTCTTAGGAGAGTCTCCTTTGGGTGACTTTCGGTCGCCAGGACTGGGGATGGAGAGTCACTTGCCGGTGGACCGCCTGTCACCCGCTGGTGACTGCAGGACACGGCTGGGTGACTCTCTGCCCCCAGCGGACCGGGCCTGACCGGCGGCAAGTGACTTTGGGTCACCCGCGCAGCCGGCGGGCTGGCTTCTGGCGGGCGGCTCTCCGCGCTCCCTTTGGGCGGGGCTGGGGCCTGGCGCTGCAGCTCCCCGACCCGGCCGGTATCCACCAGCAGGCGCGGGCGGCGCTCCTGCCCGGGGGAGAGCGCCCTCAGGTAGCCTTCTGCCACCAGGAGCTGTACGCGCCGGATGACGGTGCGCCGGTTGATCCCCAGCCGCCGCGCCAGGGTCTCGTACGAGGCCCGGCAGACCCCATCCCGCATCTGGCAGTAGCGCCAGATCGCCCCGAACACCGCCGCCGTGACCAGCCCGTGCCGCGCCACCAGGGCATCCACCAGCGGGGTCCAGCCGTTGACTTCATCCAGGCGGGTTTGGCTCATGGTGGATGGGTGGTGAAAACAGGGGGAATTGATAGAACATATATTCTATATTATACAAGTTTCTTGTGAAAAGTCAATACCCCTTGAAAAATTAGAATATTTGTGCTATCTTAATAGTGGAGGATGGCTATGGACTTTTCCGAGTGGATCACCCGGCAATATCTGCAATGGCAAGAAGAACAGGGCCGGCGGCGTTCGGTCAAGGATTTTGCCGCCTACCTGGGCGTGCCCCAGCAGGCGCTCTCCTGCTGGATGAGCGGCGCCTACCGGCCCAAGGGCATGCGCAACGTCACCCACCTGGCCGAAAAGCTGGGGCCGGAGGTCTACGAGCGGCTCGATCTGCCCAACCCCCAGCCGCAACTGGAGGAGCAGGTGATCGAGCTGGCGCGCGCCCTGCAGGAGTTCCCGCCCGAAGCCCGCACGCTGGTGCGCGAGGCAGCGACTGCTGCCATCCACCAGGCGCTGCAATCCGGCCAGTCCTCCCCGCCCGAGCAGGTGGTGCGCCTGCTGGTCGAGGAGCTGAACCGCCGCCTGTAGGGGCGAGGCAAAATAAACCGTCCCTCCGTCAATCCTGCCCGGCCTCGCCCGTCGCGGCGAGGCAAAATAAACCGTCCCTCCGTCGATCCTGCCCGGCCTCGCCCGTCGTGGCGAGGCAAAAACGGCCGCCCCATCGAAAATCTGCCCCCCACCCATCCGCAGGGCCGAAACCCTCTCTGCTCCATCGCCCCGCTGGCGGGGAGAGGGCTGGGGTGAGGGATTTCACGGCAGAGGAACTAATGGCAAGTAAGTGATATCCCTTGCGATGCGGATGGTTTTCGTCATGACCCCCATCATGGCATCGCTGTTGCTGGCGCGCAGGGTGGCAGTATATTCCCCGGAGCTGTGATAGAAATGGGCCAGGGAAAATTCGTTGCTGGCCTGCCGATCTCCAAAGGTCCAGTAGAACAGGTCAGCATCCAGGGTGGTGTTTGTGAACCGGACGGTGTGGTGATCTACCGCCAGGTCATAGCTCGTCGCCGGAGCCGTGCCAATCGGGGGCAGGTTGACCGCGATCTCAGCATCCTCGAATCTCTGGATTAAGGGCAGATTCAGCTTCATAAATGGGTTGGAACGCAGGCTCTGGCGCTCGTTGCGTAGAAAGCCCCACGGACGGTCTTCAGGGGGAGCCTGGTCGGGATAGTTCCAATGGGTTTGCATAATGCTGTGGAAGGCATAGGGTTGAGTGGCCGGATCATCATAAGGATGCGGCAAGCCCACGGTGTGCCCCAGCTCGTGCGCGTAAGCCCCGACCGGGGTGCAAGGCCAGGCTTCCCCTCCCTCTCCATCCGGGTCAGGGCACAGTCCCCCTGACCAGGCCGGATTGTTGAACTCGGGGAATAGCTCAACGCCCAGCAGGGCAATGCCGCAGTCAATGCCGCAACCCTGAGCCGCGCCGGCCCACCAGCCCGCCCCTTGCGCCCACAAGGCCGTCACGGTTCCCGCCTTCCAGATCAGGTAGCCGGCCTCGGACATCTCGCCCAATACAGAGCCCCACCAGTTGCCCTGGTCAACATAGTACTGGCGGTCATTTTTACCATAATAGACCTGCACCACCTCCGGGAAAGCAAATTCCCAGGTGATTCCGCCACATGCCACCTGGTACCAGGCCTGGATTTCATAGGAAGCGTCCTTGATCCGGTCATAGACTGCCTGGTCGTAAGGGATATCGGCTGGCAGCACGTAATAGACTGCCAGGCGATACGTGAGATCCAGCGGGTGGATATCCTGAGGAACCAAAGGCGGTGCTGGCAGGATATCCTGGCAGGGATGAGTGCTGACCGAGGACCCGGGCGGCTGGTTGCATGAATCGGTCTGGGCCAGCTCTTCGGGCCGGCTGGCAAAGGCCAGCCCTGCTGGCCGGCTGGCAAAGGCCAGCTCTGCTGGCCAGCCGGTCAGGAAGGGCAGCAACGCCAGGATGAAAGCGAAGCGCAGGACATGCTTTGACATCGGACACCTGATCTTTTTTACCATTGTACAACGAAACCCCTCATCCCAGTTTCCTCCCCATTTTCGGCGCCAGGGTGCGCCCCACCCTGCCTGGCTACCTGCCTCCGACCGGCCCACCCCCCAGCCCCTCCCAGGCCCCGCTCATCGCGCGGGGCAGACATCCCCTAAGCTAAGCCATTTTTCTGTCCAGTTTTATTAGACCACCTCAGGAATGGCGCTTATTCCCTCCCCCCGCGGCGGGGAGAGGGTCGGGGTTATCTGCCACCCAGGCGGTGCACCAGGCCAATCCCGCTGATGTAATGCAGGACCTCGGGGCTGCCCGAATAGGCCACGTCTCCCATGCCTTCCACGGTGGCCTCCAGGCTGCCCTGCGCCCACACCACCGCGTTGCCAAAGCCGGCGATCTTGACCCGGGCGACCTGGCTGCTCAGCTCCGAGCCTTTAAAGCCGCCAGCCCCGTTGATCGTCACCTGCAGCTCATCCACCTTCCCGCTGGCGCTGACCGAGCCAAAGCCGTTGATCTCCACCTGCAGCATCGTTGCCTGCAGGTCTTTCAGCTCGAACTTGCCGGTACCGGCGATGGACAGGTCAAGCTGCTTGACCTTCAGCGGGTCGAGAATGACCTCGTTCCAGCCGGTGACGGAAACCGTCTTCAGGTCCTTGACGGTCAGCCGGTACTCCAGCTTCTGGGTGGGCAGGAGGGCAACGCCGTTCCTGGAGCCAATCACCAGCTTGCCGTCGTTCACTTCGGTCGTGATTTGGGGCAGCAGGTTCTCCTCGGCGGTGATCACCAGCCCCTCGGTCTGGCCCTGCACCACCCGCAGCGTGCCCACCCCGCTCAGGGTCACCTGGTCGAAGCCGCTCACCGGGCGCGTCTCTTCGCCCAGCTTGCCGGAGCCGTAGATCAACTCGTTCACCTGCCAGGATTGGGGCAGGGTATCCTCGCCCAGCCAGCTCAGGCCGGGGCGTATGCCCATTTGCTCGCCTTGCAAGATGGCGAACAGCATGGCAGCCACCACCAGCAGGCCCACCAACCCGCCCACCCACGGGCTGCGGCCGAAGAGCAGCTCCACACCGAGCGCCACCAGCAGCAGCGGCCACAGGTTGACCAGCAGCACCAGCCGCCAGACCGGCAGCCAGCCCAGGCTGAACAGCACCGCCATGATCCCGATGCCGATCAGGAACACCGGCCCGAACAGGCCGCGTTCCCCCTTCTGGTAGGGGCTGCCCACCACGTCGATGATGCGGATGATCAACTGCAGCAACCCGGCCAGGATCAGCACCAGCGACCAGAAGAGGGCGCTGCCACGCGTGGCGATCCCGGCTGCGGCGAAGAAGAATTCGAACAGCGCGCCGAACACCAGGAACAGCAGCAGCCCGGTGCGCACGGTATGCCAGCCGCGCTGGCGCAGCAGCAGGTCATTGCGATAGCCACCCAGGAATACCATGCCCATCCCCACCGCGCTGACGATCAGCGCCCAGCCATAGGTCCAAATCTCCCACCAGCCCAGGTTGGTCTGCACCAGGGCGATGATCCCGATCATCACCAGGATGCTGCCGGGGATAGCCAGCCCGCCGGTGCCGCTGAGGACCATGGCGACGAAGAAAGCCACCCCCAGGCCGAGGATGATCAGCGGCCAGAGCTCCCACTCGGCCAGCAAGCCGAAGCTGCGGCCCACCAGGAGCAAGACGCCAAGCACAACTAAGATCGTCCCCCACACGACGCTGGAACGGTTACGGTTCATGGCACCTCCTGTAATAACAAAACCATTAAAATTATTATACTTCTAACCCATAGGTTCTTCTATCTGGCGCAGGCAGGCTCCACGGTTTTCAAAAGCATGGAATCGTGTATGGATGCATCAGGGAACTCGGCGAGGTGCGCTTTGAAAGATTAACCTGCTTAGGAATTTCCTACCTATCCACTTCCTCTAACCCAGAATTAATCTATCTTTTATGAAATAAGATTAGAATTGTCCTGTTGTACAGCCTCTCCCCAGGGGAAAACCTGGGAGGAACTACTATTCACTGTGGAGGTGTCTTCATGGCGACCGGAGGTCGGGCAAAGTTTCTCATTGGCGGTTTGCTGATTATTGCCGCAATTGTCTATTTGATCATCTCCTCCACGCAGGCCTCGGCCCAATATTTCCTGACTGTCCGCGAGCTCCAGCAGCGCGCCGGCGAATTGGGCGGTCGCGATGTACGTGTCTCCGGCGTGGTTCTGGGCGATACCATCCAGTACGACGCCCAGAACCTGACCATCCAGTTCACCGTGGCGCACATCCCCGGCGATAACAAAGAGATCGACTTGCAGGGCGGCCTGGCGGCAGTGCTGCACAAAGCCGCCGTGGATTCCAGCCTGCCCCGCCTGCAGGTGGTCTATCACGGGGTGAAGCCGGACCTCTTGAAGAACGAGGCGCAGGCCATCATGACCGGCAAGCTGGATTCCAACGGGGTCTTCCAGGCTGAAGAGCTGCTCTTGAAATGCCCGACCAGGTACGAAGATGCAGTTCCCAACCAAGTGCAATGAGTATCCCCCAACATGATTGCTAATCTCGGCATCGGCTCCCTGATTCTAGCGTTTGTGATCTCGCTCTACGGCATCGCTGCGGCGGCTTATGGCGTGAGCAAGAAACAGCCCGCCTGGGTGGAAAGCGCCCGCTTGGCGATGCTGCTCACCTGGCCGCTGATCAGCCTTGCGGCCCTCAGCCTGATCTATCTGCTGGTGACGGGCGATTACCAGGTGCAGTTTGTCTATAGCGTGACCTCTAGCTCCATGCCAACCTACCTGCGCATCACCGCCCTGTGGGGCGGGCAGGCTGGTTCGCTGCTCTTTTGGTCGTGGTTGATGTCGGCCTTTGCCAGCGCCGTCACGCTGCGCCGCTGGCAGCGCGATCACGAGTTCCTGCCCTGGGTGGTGGTCGTGGCGCTGGTCACCCTGGCCTTCTTCCTGGGGCTGGCGATCTTCGTCGAAAACCCGTTCGATCGCTTCTGGCAGCTCCCGAGTGGTGAGCAGGTGGTGCGGCTGCTGCAGCCAGCCGCTGCCATGGCGATCCACCCGGGGGAGGGGCGCGGCCTGAATCCGCTTCTGCGCCACCCGGGGATGATCGCCCACCCGCCCATGCTCTACCTGGGCTTCGTCTCCTTCGTCATCCCCTATGCCTTCGCCATGGCCTCGCTGGTCACCGGGCGGAGCGACGACCGCTGGATCCGCGTGACCCGCCGCTGGACTCTGGTGGCCTGGCTGTTCCTCTCGCTCGGCCTGATCCTGGGGGCGCGCTGGGCCTACGACGTGCTGGGTTGGGGGGGTTACTGGGGCTGGGACCCGGTGGAAATTGCCGCCTTCATGCCCTGGTTGAGCGGGACGGCTTTCCTGCACTCGGTCATGATCCAGGAAAAGCGCGGCATGTTCAAGCGCTGGAACATGGTGCTGATCATCCTGACCTATTCCCTGGTGATTTTCGGCACCTTCCTGACCCGCTCGGGTGTGCTCTCCTCGGTGCACGCCTTTGCGCAGAGTGCCATCGGGCCGCTGTTCTTCGGCTTCATCGGCTTCACCTTCGTGCTTTCGCTGGGCCTGCTGCTCTACCGCTGGAATGACCTGCGCTCGCAAGGACAATTGAGCTCGCTGCTTTCGCGCGAGTCGCTCTTCTTGCTCAACAACCTGCTGTTCATGGGCATCCTGGTGGTGTGCTTCTGGGGCGTGATCTTCCCGCTGGTCTCGGAGCTGTTCACCGGCCAGAAGGTGACGGTCGCCACGCCGTTTTACAAGCGCGCCAACGGGCCGCTGTTCCTGGGCCTGTTGCTACTGATGGGCATCGCGCCGCTTTCGGCCTGGGGCATCTCGACCTACAAGACCATCGGGCGGGCGCTGTGGAAGCCATGGCTCGTCTCGCTGGCGGTGGCGGCGGTGTTGGTGGCGACGGGGATGCGCAGCCCGGCAGCCATCCTGGCCCTCTGGGCCACCGCTCTGGTGGTGTGCGTGACGCTCTATGATTACGGGCGAGCGGTGGCAGCGCGGCAGCGTAGCAAGAAGGAAAACCTGCTGCAGGCCTTCTGGCGGCTGGCGGGGCGCAACCGGCGCCGCTACGGCGGCTACATCATCCACCTGGGGGTAGCGCTGATGGCGTTGGGCGTGATCGGGATCGAGCTGTTCCAGACCCAGACCCAGGGCACGGTGCCGCAGGGTGGTTCGATCCAGTTGGGCGAATACAGCATCACCTACCGTTCGCTGGCGGTCTTTGATAACCCCGACGGGCGCAACATCGGCCGGGCGGTGGTGGAGGTGAGCAAGAATGGCGTGTCGCTGGGCGAGCTCTACCCACGCCTGGATTATTACTACGACGCCCAGCAATCGATGACCATCCCGGGGCTGCGCAGCACGCTGGAGGATGATCTATATGTGATCCTGGTGGCCTGGGAGCCGGTCTCCCTGCAAAATGCGACCTTCAAGGTCTACCACAATCCGCTGGTCAACTGGCTGTGGATCGGCGGGCTGGTGTTTATCCTCGGGACGCTGGTGGCTGCCTGGCCGGATGCCGAGCAGGAGGCCGAACGGGCCGCCGTCTCGCAGCAGGTAGCGGTGAGTGGACGGGCGGGATGAAGAAGCAGAACACGAAGGGTTTGACCTCTCCCCTACCCTCCCCTAAAGGGGAGGGCACAACTGCAATCCACCAGCCTCCACGAACCCCGTGTCACCCCGCACCTGTCGCCAGATCCTCGCCAAGCACTCCCGGAGGGAGCTGCGTGAGCGGGACAGTGGGGCAGGTGTGCGAGCGAAGCGAAGCAGTCTCCGTCCTGGTGGCAGGCGAGGAGATTGCTTCGTCGCGCAAAACGCTCCTCGCAATGACACGCGGGCAGATCCCTTCAGCAAAGCAAGGCTCCCCGGCACTGTGGAGTAATTCGCGCAGACAGGACAGCTTCTTTCAAATCCAGTGGCTGGTAGCAGGTGTTCTGCTGGTGCTGGCGGTGCTGTTGGGCGCCTGGCAGAGGGCCTCCGCCCAGGATCCCACGCCCACCCCGGCGGTGGATACTTCGGGGATTACGGATGACCAGGTCAATGCCATCGCCCGCACGCTCTACTGCCCGGTGTGCGAGAACATCCCGCTCGATGTGTGCGGCACTCAGGCCTGCGACCAGTGGCGCGCCTTGATCCGCCAGAAGCTGGCCGAGGGTTGGAGTGCCCAGCAGATCCGCGACTACTTTGCGCTGAACTTCGGCGACCGCGTGCTGGCCGAGCCGCCGCGCCGCGGCCTGAACTGGCTGGTGTACCTGCTGCCCCCGCTCTTTTTCCTGCTGGGGGCGTACCTGGTCTATCGCGTCCTGCGTTCGGCCCGGATCAAACCGGTGCCAGGGGGACCGGCAACCCCCCAAGCTGCGGATACAGGCAGCCCCCCGCTGGAGGAGGACTACCTCAAGCGGATGGAAGAGGAGCTGCAGAGGAGAGAATCCAGCGGGTAGCGCGCCAGGCGATCCCCTGGCCTGGAATGAGAAGATTGTGATCCTACGCAAAGGCAGAGATAGAAAATGATGGGAGTCCCCGAAAACAATTCTGCTGGAGAATCCAGCCGCCTGCCCGGTTGGGTGATCACGCTGGCGTTTGTGGTCCTGTTTGGCTTCCTGGCCCTGATCGCCTGGGGGCTGCGCCGTTCTCAGCAGGGGCCGATCACGCTCAACCAAAAAGTGCCGCCCTTCACGCTGACCACCTTCGACGGGCAGACCATCAACACCGCCGATCACGCCGGCAAGCTGGTGGTGGTGAACTTCTGGGCTTCGTGGTGCAATCCGTGCGAGCAGGAGGCCGCCGACCTGGAGCGCGCCTGGCAGGTCTATAAGGATAGCGGCCGGGTGGTGTTCTTGGGCGTCGATTACGTGGATACCGAGCCGGAGGCCAGGGCTTACCTGGCGAAGTTCGCCATCACCTATCCCAACGGGCCCGACCTGCGCACCTCGATCTCGCAGATGTTCCGCATCCGCGGCGTGCCGGAGACCTACATCATCGGCCCGGATGGGACGCTGAAATACCAGAAAATTGGCCCGTTCACCGACCTGCAGGAGATCCAGTCGGTGATCGACGGATTGTTGAACTGATGGGGTGGGTATGGACCTTGGCTCGATCTTTCTAATCCTGGCGCTGGTGTTGCTGGTGGGCTGGTTTGTCTCCCGGCCACTGCTGGAGCAGGGTGGGCCACTGGCAAACGCAGGGAGCAGGCCGGAGCAGGGGATAGGCCCAGGAACCCCGCCTGCCGGGCAGGTCTCAGACCTGTCTGGGGAACACTCCGCGCTGCTGGCCGAGCGTGACCGGCTGCTCACTGCCCTGCAGGAGCTGGATTTCGACCACCTGTTGGGCAAGGTGCCCGAGGAAGAATACCCGCTGCAGCGCCGGGCGCTCCTGGTGGCCGGGGCGCAGGTGTTGAAGCGGCTGGATGAGCTGGGTGGCAGCGCTTTTGCCGAACCGCCGGCAGCCCAGGCCGAGGATGGAGGTCAGTTGCTCAGCGACGCACAGCTGGAAGCGATGATCCAGGCTCGCCGGCAGGCCCTGGGTCGCCCTCAGGCGGAGGGCCAGGCAGCCAGACGGGCGAGCAGACCCTCCCGGCGGGAGCGCCGGCCTTCCCGCACCGCTGGCAAGGCCAGCCAAGCCCAGGCGACCTTCTGCCCCAAGTGCGGTAAACCAGTGCAGGGCGCCGACCGGTTTTGCTCGCACTGTGGCGCGGCGTTATCGTAGGGGCACACCTGCGTGGGTGTGCCCGGATGGTGTGATTCGATGGGTTTCTCCGAAGATCGCTCCCGGTTCAACCGACCGGGCCAGGGAATTCTTGTGGCGGCGTGCCTGCTGGCCGCGCTGCTGGTGCTGAGCGGCTGCTCCTTCTCGCTGGCGGAAGATGTCCCACCGCCGGCCGGGGTAGCCAACCAGTCTGGCGCAGGCCAGGTCGCTGAAACCCAACAACCGACCGCCATGGAAGTGAAGCTGCCCATCGTGGCGCCCGACCCGGCCCAGGGTGCGCCGATCTACGCCGAAGAATGCGCCCCCTGCCACGGCGTGACCGGCAAAGGGGATGGCTCTCAGGCCAGCCAGCTGCCGGTGGCCGTCCCGGCGCTCGCTGAACCGCAGCGGGTGCGGGCAGCCCGTCCGGTCGATTGGTTCAACGTGGTCACCTACGGGCGCATGGATCGCAACATGCCGCCCTTCTATAACAGCCTGACTGACCGCCAGCGTTGGGACGTGGTGGCTTATCTCTATACTCTGGGCATGCCGGGGTCGGTCCTGGCGCAGGGACAGGCAATCTACGCGCAAAAATGCCAGGGCTGCCACGGACTGGATGGCAAAGGGGATGGTGGCCAGGCGATCAACTGGAGCGACCCCACCCGCCTGGCGCGCTTTTCTCCCCAGGAGCTGTGGGACGCCACCCGCCAGGGGGTGCCGCCCAATATGCCGGCCTTCTCCGCTGAGCTGGATGAGAGCCAGCTCTGGGCGGTGACGGCTTACATCCGCAGCTTCAGTTTTGCTCCCCACCAGGCGATTGCCTCGGCGGCACAGGATGCCGCCGCTGGCGGGAAAGAGGTCGTCACCCTCTCCGGCAAAGTGAGCCAGGGCTCAGGTGGCAAGCTGCCCGAGGGATTGGTGGCCCACCTGCAAGGTTTCGAGGTCACCAGCGACCAGGCTGCTGCCGCTCCAGTGGTCGATACCACCGCTATCGTGCAGGGGGATGGCAGCTATGCCTTCCCGGAGGTGGAAGTGGGCGCCGGGCGGGTGTACCTGGTCTCCGTGGAGTATCAGGGCAACACCTTCAGCTCGGATGTGCTGCACTCGGCCGATGTCCAGCCGGGGGATACCATCTACCTGCCGGTGACGGTGTACGATTCCAGCACTGACCCGAGCCCGCTGTTTGCACAGCGGGTGCACGTCTTCCTGGATTTCTCCGATCCGCAGACCCTCTCGGTGGTGGAGGTGTTCATCATCACCAACCCGACCGACCGGGTGATCGTGCCACCTGCCGCCCAGGATGGTGGCACCGCCCCGCTCCTGCAGTTTGACCTGCCGCAAGGGGCGGCCAACCTGCAGTTCAAGGGTGGCGAGCTGGGCGGGCGTTTCATCGGCACCGCCGCAGGCTTCGGTGACCGGGCCGGCGTGCTGCCCGGGCCAGAGCAGCACCAGGTGATGTTTGGCTACCAGCTACCCTACCGGAGCGGCCGGGAGATCAGCCTGAAGATGGCGCTGCCGGTCGAATCGGTCATGCTGGCGGTGCCCAGCACGGGCGTGCGGGTGCAGAGCGCCCAGTTGCAGGATGCCGGTCAGCGCACGGTGCAGGATATGGATTTCCAGTTCTATACCTCGGGTCGCCTGGCGACCGGCAGCACGCTGCGCTTCAAGCTCTCGGGCCAGCCGGTTTCGGCCGGGGCGGCCTTCCCCACTGGCAACCTGGCCAACCTGCTGGTGGGAGCGGGGACGCTGGCCCTGGTGCTGGCGCTGGGTGGGGTGTGGCTCTACCGGAGGAGCAGCCTGCAGAAGCGGCTGGCGCAGCCGCAGGCCGCGCTTCCGGGCGTTTCGCAGGGCGGCGAGCGACCGGCCCGATCCGCCGGGCAGCCCTCCGCCGCGCCGGGTGCGGAGACCACCGAGCAGCTGCTGGATTCCATCCTGGCGTTGGATGACCTCTACCAGGAGGGCAAGGTGCCCCAGGAGCTCTACCAGAAGCGGCGCAGTGAGCTGAAGGAGAAGCTGAAAGCGCTTTCAGGGAAGGGCAAGTGATTCACACAGGGATGCGGCTTTGATCACGGTCACCCGCCTCGTCAAACGCTTTGGCTACAAGACGGTGCTGCGCGGGCTGGATCTGCAGGTGGAGCAGGGCGAGTTTGTGGCCCTGCTCGGGCCGAACGGCGCTGGCAAGACCACCCTGATTCGCATCCTGGCGACCCTCAGCCGGCCGACCCTGGGCCAGGTGCAGATCGCCGGGTACGACCTCTCTCGCCAGGCGGCGCTGATCCGCCGTTCGCTGGGGGTGGTCTCGCACCTGCCGCTGCTCTACGGCGACCTGAGTGCCGAGGAGAACCTGCGTTTTTACGGCCGGATGTACTCGGTCAGCCCGCTGGAACGGCGGGTGAGCGAGGTGCTCGACCAGGTGGGGCTGGCCAGCCGCCGGCGCGACCTGGTGCGCACCTTCTCGCGCGGCATGCAGCAGCGCCTGGCGATCGGGCGCGCCATCCTGCACGACCCGCGCATCCTGCTGCTGGATGAGCCGCACACCGGGCTGGACCAGGAGGCCTGCGATATGCTCGACCTGGTGCTGCGTGGGGTGGTGGCGCACGGCCGCACGGTGGTGATGACCTCGCATGACCTGGTGCGCGTGGCAGACCTGGCCTCGCGCTTCGATGTGCTCTCGGGCGGGGTGATCCGGGCTTCCACCCACCGGGCCGGTTTAGCGGAGGATGGGCTGCTGGCGTTCTATCGCAAAGCCATCCAGGAACCGGGAGCAGCGAGCCAACCCGTTGATTTCTCCGGGCCTGGGCAGTCGCTATGAGCCAATTCCTCAAGGCCACCTACGCCATCCTGTGGAAAGACCTGACCGCCGAGCGGCGCAGCCGCGAGCTGCTCTCGGCCATGCTGGTCTTCGCCCTGCTGGTGATCTTCATCTTCAACTTTGCCCTGGAGCTGAATATTCAGGTGCGCGCCACCGTGACCAGCGGGGTGCTGTGGGTGACGCTGGCCTTCGCCGGGACTCTGGGCTTGAACCGCTCGATGGCGGTGGAGAAGGACCGCGGCTGCCTGGATGGGCTGCTGCTGGCGCCGGTGGACCGCACGGCGATCTACTTCGGCAAGATGCTGGCCAACCTGGTGTTCATGCTGCTGGTGGCGGTGATCGTCCTGCCGATCTACAGCATCCTGTATAACACCAACCTGCTGCTGCCGGGGCTGGGGTTGGTGATCCTGCTGGGGGCCTATGGCTACGTGGCGGTGGGAACTCTGCTGGCGAGCATGGCGGTGCAGGCTCGCACCCGCGATATCCTGCTGCCGATCCTGCTCTTCCCGGTGGTGATCCCGCTGGTGGTGGCGGCGGTCAAGGCCAGCGGCGGGATTCTGGAGGGGGTGCCGCTGGGTGAGATCCTGCCCTGGCTGAACCTGCTGGTGGTCTATGACGTGTTGTTCAGCGCCGTGGCGCTGATGGTGTTTGATTTTGTGGTGGAGGAGTGACGGAAGCGAGGTGAGCGATGCAAGAGACGAGTTTCCCCCTAATCTTCAGTAAGCGGCCGCGGCCATTGGTGGCGCTGGATTGGATCAGCGGGCTGCTCTTCCTGGCCGGGGTGGCCCTGGTGTTCTTTTACGCCCCGTTGGAGGCGGTGATGGGCCCGGTGCAGAAGGTGTTCTACTTCCACGTGGCCTCCGCCTGGGTGGGCATGCTGGGCTTTGTGGTGGCGGCGGTGTGCGGCGTCCTGTACCTGGTCCAGAAGCGCCGCCTGTGGGACGTGATCGCCGTGGCCGCCGTGGAGCTGGGCATGGTCTTCACGCTCATCACCATCGTCACCGGCTCGATCTGGGCCCGCCCGATCTGGAACACCTGGTGGACCTGGGACCCGCGCCTGACGACGGTGACGATCATGGAGCTGGTCTATGCCGCCTACCTGATGCTGCGCCAGGGCATCGAGGAGCCGGAGCGCCGGGCGCGCTTCGGGGCCGTGTATGCCATCGTCGGCTTCCTGAGCGTGCCGCTCACCTTCCTCTCGATCCGCATCTTCCGCACCATCCACCCGGTGGTGATCGGCAGTGGCGACCCAGGGGCGACCGGCTCGTTTGATATGACCCCCCGGATGCTGCAGACCTTCCTCTTCGGGCTGCTGGTTTTCTCGGTGGTGTTCGTGGACTGGCTGTGGCACCGGGTGAGGATCGGGCAGATGGCCGAGCAGGTGGAGGAGCTGCGCCTGCGGGCGATGGACCAGCAGATGCGTCGCGCCACGCCGGGTGGCTTGCCGGTCCTCCTCCTGGGACTGGCGCAGGAAGCTCCAGCGGATACCCTAGGTTACATGATCGCCGGCTACGCGGTGATCTTCGGGATGATGGCCGTTTATCTGGTCAGCCTGGTGGTGCGCTACCGCAACCTGAAGCTGGACCTGGCGGTGCTGCAGGAGCTGGAAGAGAAGGAACAGTCGTAAGTCATTTAGACCATGCAACCACAGATGCACACAGATGGACACAGAGTTGATATTCCCTCCCCCCGCGTTAGCGGGGTCAGGGAAGGGTCAGGGAGAGGTAAAATTCCCCCTTGCTTCCTGAGAAAAACGGAGGTATAGTAATCTTAACCAGATCAGAGGGACACTTGCTCAGGAGAGTGAAAATTGCCGGGAGAACAGGACTCTCTTTTGGATAAAAACGGTGTGGCAGGCGGGAAAAGGCGGGATGGAACCTACCGCCCGGAAGCGGGGGTGTTTGAGCCTTTACAGGCCACCATTTTGACAGGCCAGCCGGAAGGTGAGAGCACTTGGCGGGGATGGTCGCAGGGGCATTATGAGCGGCTGAGCCGGCGCTATCACATTGCCATCGGAAAATCCCCTCTGCTGCGCTCCCTTTTTGCTCTGAGGAGAGTGGGCTGCCTGATTGCCATCAGCGCCGCCACCGTCCTCATCATTAGCATCATTGGCATCCTGATTGCCATATTCTGTAATTGATTTCGTTCCCTCCCATCTCGCCTGGCTTCCCCTTTTCCTTTTAGCCAGGCTCTTCCCAGCCTTCCATTCCACCGGGGGATTCCATGCAGGTGTCAGGCCGTAGGGTGCGTCGCGACGCACCCTACTCACCGCCAAGGCGCGAAGAACGCGAAGTAATTATAAGAATCTTTGCGTACCTGGCGGCTTCGCAGTTCAAATTCTTCCCCCTCGGCGCGGTTCGAGCTAAATAGAAAAAGGCTATAATAGAATCATCGCCAATCTCAGTCAGGTCTACAGAAAGGAACTGCCGCGATGAATTCCCGTGAACGTGTCATGCTGACCCTCAACCACCAGCAGCCGGATTGCGTCCCGCTGGACCTGGGCGGCAGCGCCACCAGCGGTATGCAGGTCAGCTCGGTGTACCTGCTGCGCCAGGCGCTCGGGCTCGACCCGCCCGGCACGCCGGTCAAGCTGATCGAGCCGTACCAGATGCTGGGCGAGATCGCCCCGGACCTGATCGCGGCCCTGGGCGTGGACGTGGTGCCGCTGGGCAGCCCGCGCAACCTGTTTGGCTTCCGCAACGAGAACTGGAAGCCCTGGACGCTGTTCGATGGCACCCCCGTGCTGGTGCCGGAGGCCTTCAACACCCAGGTCGAGGAGGATGGCTCGATCCTGATGTACCCGGAGGGCGACCGCTCCGTCCCGCCCAGCGGGCGCATGCCAGCCGGCGGCTACTACTTCGACTCGATCATGCGCCAGCCGCCGATCGATGAGAGCCAGTTGGACCCGCAGGACAACCTGGAGGAGTTCGGCCCGATCTCGGAGAGCGACCTGGAGCATTTCCGCAGCGAGGCCGAGCGGCTCTACACCCAGACCGAGCAGGCCATCCTGGCCAACTTCGGCGGCACCGGCTTCGGCGATATTGCCCTGGTGCCTGCTCCCTGGCTGAAGCACCCGCGCGGCATCCGCGACGTGGCCGAGTGGTACATGAGCACCATCACCCGCCAGGAGTACGTCTGGAAGGTATTCGAGGGCCAGTGCCAGTTCGCCCTGGAAAACCTGGCGCGCCTCTACCAGGCCGTGGGCGACCGGGTGGCGGCGGTGTTCGTCAGCGGCACCGATTTCGGCACGCAGGCCGGCCCGTTCATCTCGCCCAGGACCTACCGCCTGCTCTACCAGCCATTCCACCAGCAGCTCAACGACTGGATTCACCGCCATACCCCCTGGAAGACGCTCATTCATTCCTGCGGGTCGGTCGTCCAGCTCATCCCGGATTTCATCCAGGCCGGGTTCGACATCCTCAACCCGGTGCAGACCTCCGCATTCGGGATGGAGCCGCGCGGCCTGAAGGAGCGCTTCGGGAAGGAGCTGGTCTTCTGGGGAGGGGGAGTGGATACCCAGCACACCCTGCCCTTTGGCTCACCCGCGCAAGTGCGCCGCCAGGTGCGAGAGCGCATGCGCATCTTCGGGCCGGGCGGGGGGTTCGTCTTCAACCCCATCCACAACGTCCAGGCCTGCACTCCGCCCGAGAACCTGGTGGCACTCTACCAGGCGGTGCGCGACTACCGCGTTTTACCCGCCTAGAACCGCCTCGGCCGGCGGGGATAGGGCTGGAAGGGTGTGCGCGGCTGCAGGCTGATCCAATCTTCCCGCTCTCCCAGGCTGCCCAGGGAGCGCAGCAGGTCGAAGGTGACCCAGCGCGCCACCTGCGGCCGGGCCGGGTACTCCCACAGCCCATAGCGGCCCTGCAAACTGCGCACAAACTGCAGCAGGTCGGCCAGGCGCTCATCGCTGGTCGAGACCCCCACCCGCCGGCACAGGTCGAGCACCAGCGCCAGGTCGAAGCGGGCGAAGAAGGTGATAAAGCCGTGGGCTGGCTCGGCTCCCAGCAGGCGCGCCACCTGGAAACCCAGGGCGTAGGCCTCGCGCGTCTCGCGCCCCAGCAGGTGATCGAGGGCACCCCGGGCAGCCGGGCTGTGGCAGCGTTCAGGGTGGCGCGCCAGGCAGAGCAGCGACCCGGTGGTGTTGGAGCGGCAGCCCCAGCGCGAATGGGGCAGGCGCCGGTAGCCCGCCACGTAGCGATACACCCCCGAGGCGATCCCGGTCGGCCAGGCGCCATCCGGCAGGCGCTGGGCCAGCAGCCACTCGTAGGCCCTCTCGGCGCGGCCATCCCGGGCATAGCCGCAGGCTGCCAGGCCCCCCAGCGGAAAGGCAGTCTGCAAGGGGATCATGAAATCCTGCTGGCGGGCAGGGGCGGGCTTGCTCTCCTCCTCTTCCAGCTCGATCTCCCCGTAGATAGTCAGCGGCCAGCTCCCATCTCGCTGCTGGTGGGCGAAGAGGTACTCCGCCGCCCGGCCGATCGGCTCGAAGCGCCCATCCAATCCCAGGTATCCCAGGCGCTCCAGGGCCAGGGCGGTGCTGAGCAGGCGGCTGGCACTCCGGCCAAAGACCTGCGTGCTGGGCCGGAAAGACCCATCCGCTTCTTGCAGCGCCAGCAGCTCCTGCACCAGCGGGTCGGCAGGGCGCAACGCAGCCAGCTCCTGCAGCTCGGGATGGTCTTCTGGCAGGTTGAGCAGATCGTGCAGCACCAGCCAGCGCAGGCAGGGGGAAGGATCCGCCAGCAAGAGAGGAATCCAGGTCATGCCAGCACCTCGCGCAAATAGGGCGCCGTGGGGGTATCTCCCCGGGCGAGCTGCTCAGGCGGGCCGCTGGCGATGATGCGCCCGCCCTGCGGTCCGCCGCCGGGACCCAACTCCACCAGCCAGTCACAGGCCGCCAGCAGGTGTGGGTGATGCTCCACCACGATCACCGAGCCGCCCTCATCCACCAGGCGGCGCAGCACCCCCACCAGGCGCTGCACATCCTCCAGGTGCTGGCCGACGGTGGGCTCATCCAGGAGATAGAGCGTGCCGGGCGAGGACTTGAGCGCCAGCTCCTGGGCGATCTTCAGGCGCTGCACCTCGCCGCCCGAAAGGGCACGCCCCGGCTGGCGCAGCACCAGGTAGCCCAGGCCCACATCCCGGGCAGCCTGCAGGGGATGGGCCAGGCGCTCCTCCCCGCCAAAAAGATCGAACACCTGGTCGATGGTCAGGCTGTAGACCTGCGGCAGCGAGCAGCCCTTCAGGCGCACCTGCCAGGCTTCGGCCAGGTAGCCGGTGCCCTGGCAGACCTCGCAGGGCAGGGCGATATCCGGCAGGAAGCCCATCTCCAGGTGGAGCAGGCCGCTCCCACCGCAGGCCGAGCAGCGCGCCGCCAGGTCTTGCTCCGAGAGACCCAGCGCCCGGGCATCTTCGCTGGCGGCGTAGAGGGCGCGCAAGGGCGGGGTGAGGTTCAAGAAGGAGGCCGGGCTGCCCAGGCCGCGCCGGGATTGGTCAACCAGCAGCACGCGGCGGGGAGCGCCTTCGATGCGCTGGTGCTCGCCCGGCTCGACCGGCTCGTAGGCCACCGAGGTGGTCTGCTTGCGGGGTGCCAGGGCGCGGCCGAGCGTATCGATGATCAGCGTGCTTTTGCCGGAGCCGGAGACTCCGCACACCCCCGCCAGCACCCCCAGCGGCAGGCGCACCGTCTCGCCCTGCAGGTTGTTGGCGCGCGCCCCGTAGAGGGTCATCCAACGGGGCGCTTTGTGCCGCGCAGAGTGCGCGATCTGGCGCTCGCCGCGCAGCCAGCGAGCGGTCAGGGTATCCGCCTGCGCCACCTGGGCGGGGCTGCCCTGGGCAGCCACCCGGCCCCCCGCCTCGCCCGCCCCGGGCCCCATATCCACCAGGTGATCGGCGTGGCGCATCACCAGCGGGTCATGCTCCACCACGATCACCGTGTTGCCCTCCTTGCGCAGGGCCTGCAAGGCCTGCAGGAGGGCCTCCACCTCGCTGGGGTGCAGGCCGCGGGTCGGCTCATCCAGCAGCAGGGTGAGCGAGGTCAGCCCGCTGCCCAGGAGGCCTGCCAGGCGGATGCGCTGCACCTCGCCAGCCGAGAGCGTCCCGGCCACCCGCTCCAGGTGCAGGTAGCTCAGCCCCACCTGGTTGAGGAACCCCAGGCGCTGGCGGATGGTGGGCAGGGCGGCGGAGACCAGCGGCCGGGTGGCGGGGGGAAGCCGCAGCTCCTCCAAGGAAGCGGAGAGCTGCGCCAGGGTCATCTGGCCCAGCTCGTGGATGTTATGCCCTGCCAGGCGCACCGCCAGGTATTCCGGTCGCAGGCGCGCCCCATTGCAGCGCGGGCAGGGTTGGGTGACGGTGTAGGTGCCGCCCACATCCCAATCGCGCAGGAAGCCGTAAAAACCGGGGAAGGTGGCGGAATGGGTGAAGGTGCGCCCGGTGCGGCTGTGGACCGTGACCGGCATGGGGTTGGGATCGCCGAACAGGAAGGCCTGTTGGGCGGCGGCGGACATGGCATTCCAGGGGGTGCCGAAGGGATCAAAGCCGTAGCGCTCGGCCAGCGCCAGCACCAGGTAATGGCCGTGGTTGAAGGGCTTGCCCAGGTAGCCCTTGGGGAAGAAGCCGGGCGAGTACATCGCCCCGGCCAGGAGCGGCTTCTCGGGGGCGATGATCAGCTTTTCGGGAGCGGGCTGGCGCAGGCTGCCTACCCCGTTGCAGTGCTGGCAGGCGGCGGCATAGGTGGAGGCGGAGAAGTGCTGCGGGTGGGCCAGCTCAGCCGTTGCGCCGCAGGCCGGGCAGGACCACTGCTCCACCTGGCGCTCCATCCCTGCCCCACAGCGCAGGCAGGTGCGCTCGCCGACCACCGCCAGGAGGGCGGCCAGGTGGTGGCTGATCTCGGTCAGCGTGCCGACCGTGGCGCGCAGCGAATAGGCCAGGCGCTCGGCAGTCACGCTCAGCGCCACGCCCAGCCCGGAGACCGAATCGACTTCGGCCTGGGGGCCTTCGTGGGTGCCCTGGCGCTCGTAGAGGGTGAGGGTCTCCAGAAAGCGGCGGCGGGCTTCGGATTCCAGCACGTCGCTGACCAGGCTGGATTTTCCCGAGCCGGAAAGCCCGGTGACGACGGTCAGCGCACCCTTGGGGAAATCCACATCCACCTGCTTGAGGTTGTGCAGGCGCGCCTGGCGAATGGCGATCACGGGCTGGCTGGTTGGTGCAGGAGCAGCAGGCAGGGGAGCGGGCCTCACCTGGCTTTCGGCGCTCAGCGCCAGCCCGGTCTGCGAGCCTGGGCAGCCCAACAGCCCTTCCGGCGGCCCGGCATAGAGCAGCCGCCCGCCCTGCGGCCCGGCCCCTGGGCCCAGGTCGATCACCCAGTCGGCGGCGCGCATCAGGTCGGTGTTGTGCTCCACCACCAGGATGGTGGCCCCCGAGCGCACCAGCCGATCCAGGACGGTCAGCAGGCCAGCCAGGTCCTGCGGGTGCAGGCCGGTGGAGGGCTCGTCGAGGATCAGGAGCTGGCTGGCGAGCGACTTGAGCCCCAGGTAACGCGCCAGCTTGATGCGCTGCGCCTCTCCTCCCGAAAGGCTGGGGCTGGGTTGGCCCAGCTCCAGGTAGGACAGGCCGATATCTTCCAGGGCCTGCAGGATGCGCAGCGCTGCCTGGCGGTTGGCAGGCGGGATGCGCCGTTCGGCCTGGAAGAGCTCCAGCACTTGCGCCACCTGCAGGTGGTAGAAATCCGCGATGGAGAGGTGCTGGTCGCCAAACGCCACCCGGGCTGCCAGCACCTGCTCGGAGAAGCGCTGGCCTTCGCAATCCGCGCACTCTACCCACTCCGAGGGCAGGTAGCGCATGCTCACCTCCACCGCCCCCAGTCCACTGCAGGTGGGGCAGGCGCCCACAGGGCGATTGAAGGAGAAGTGGGAGGGCGAGAGGCCAGTTTGGGAGGCGAACAGGTCGCGGATCAGGTCGGCCAGCTTGGTGTAGGTGGCCGGGTTGGAGCGCGGGTTGCGCCCGATGGGGCTTTGATCCACCATCACCGCCTTGAGGAGCTGGCCTTCCAGCCCCGCGCAGCCCACCGGATGGCGCTCAGAGAGGCTGGCGAAAAGCACATCCTCCACCAGCGTGCTCTTGCCCGAGCCGGAGATTCCGCTGACCACCGTCAGCCGGTGGAGCGGGATGGGAATATCGATCTGCTGGAGGTTGCGCAAGGTAGCCCGGCGCACGGTGAGGAACTGGCTGGGAGCGGGGCGCGGCTGGGGCAGTTGGACGCGCTGGCGCAGGCTGAAGAAGCGCCCGGTTGAGGTTTCAGACTGCCAGAGGTCGGCTGGCGTGCCGCTGAAGATCACCTGCCCGCCCTGCACCCCCGCCCCGGGTCCCAGGTCGATGGCCCGGTCGGCGGCGGAGGCGGCCTGCCGGTCGTGCTCGACGTAGATGACCGGGCCGGGTAACTGGCGGAAGACCGGCATCAGGCGCGCCACATCGGCCGGGTGCTGTCCGATGGTCGGCTCATCCAGGACGTGCAGCAGGTCCTCCAGGCGGCTGACCAGCGCCAGGGCCAGGCGGACGCGCTGCGCCTCGCCGCGCGATAGCCCTGGCGAGGGGCGGTTGAGCTGCACGTAACCCAACCCCACGCGCTGCAGGGCTTCCAGGCGGCGCTCGATCTCGCTGCGCAATCGGGCTGCAGGCTGAGTCCACTGGGCCTGGGCGCAAAGCTGGCTCATCTCGTTGACACTGAGCTCCAGCAGCTCGGGCAGGCGCAACCCCTGCCAGCGCACGGCGGCGGCCTGGGGGGGCAGGCCGGTCTGGGCGCAGCGCTCACAGCCCTGGCCGGAGCAATGCGGGCAGGGTTGGTGGAAATGCACCGGGCGCAGGTCCTCGAACCAGGCCCCGCAGGTGACGCACACCGGGGTAAAGGAGAACATGGCGCTCCCCCCGCTCCAGGTCGCCATCACGGCCTGGGCACCCAGCGCATTGGCCTGCTCGAGCAGGTCGCGCAAGTCACTGGTGGTGGCTTCAGTGGGTTCCAGCTCCGCCAGCACCAGGTCCAGGTCGTGAGCGTGGGCGGATTCCAACCTCTCTCCATCCCAGGGTGCCCGATCTACCTGCAGGGCTGCCCGCCCGAACTCCTCCTCCAGCAGGCCCAGCAGGGTGGCATGGCTGCCGGGCACCCGGCGCAGCAGGGGCACGCTGAGCGTCACCTGCCCCTGGCTGAGCAGAGCCGCCAGGCGCTCCAGGACCTCGTCTTCGCTATACACTCTCAGCTCGCTGGCGCAGCGCGGGCAGGTGCGCTGGCCGAAGTGGGTATAGAGCAGGCGCAGGAAGGGATGCAGCCCGGAGGCGGTCGCCAGGATGGAGTTGGGGTTGCGATTGAGCAGGTTCTGCCCGACGGCGATGGCCGGCCCCAGCCCGCTGATGGAGGCGACGTGGGCGGAGGGCAGGCGGGCAGCAGAAGAGGTCGAGAACACATCCAGGAAGCGCCGGCGCGCCTCGTGGTAGAGCGTATCGAAGACCAGCGAGGTCTTGCCGGAGCCAGAGACGCCGGTCACCACCGTCAGGCCGTCGCTGAACTCCACATCGATGTCTTTCAGGTTATGCTCACGAGCGCCCTGGATTTGGATGTGCATGGTTGAATAGCACTATTGTACCGGAATTTGAGCCGCCAGAGGGTAGGGGAGAAAGGAACCACAGATAAACAATGAAATCAGTCCAATTTCGGGCCGTTCCGTCCGCACACCGCGCCCGTAGGGGCGCAGCCAAATCATTCACCCCGCCCATCGCCCACGGCCTTGCGGCGCCCCGCCTATGGTTATACGGTCGGTAGGGGCGCAGCCAAATCATTCATCCCGCCCATCGCCCACGGCCTCGTTGCGCCCCGCCCATGGTTATACGGTCGGTAGGGGCGCAGCCAAATCATTCACCCCGCCCATCGCCCACGGCCTTGCTGCGCCCCAATGATAAGTCCTTTGTGCCTTGGGGGTGTATCTAGCCAAGATACGTAGACGCTGTTTGAACCGCCAAGGCGCCAAGTTCGCAAAGATTCTTTATTTCACCTTAGAAAACTTTGCGACCTTGCGGTTTTTACACCCTGCGCCAGCGGGGTCGCGTCCTCGCGGTGATCAAGGGGTGTGGCTGCCAGACGGGGTGTTTCACCACTAGGGTCCTTCAGGCCTTAAAGCAATCTCCCCGTCAAACCACAATTCAGAAGCGGATGGGCGAGGCCACCACCCGAAAACCGAGGTCGTGGTCACGAACATCAGAAACACCATAGGCGCGGCATGCACAGCGGACGCTCCTCAGATCACTGTCGAAAGACCCACCCCGCACGACACGCTCACCTGAGCTTTCTTCGTCCTCGCGGCCATCATCCGCCTTGTAAGGATATTCTATTGACAAGGAATGGGTCCACTCCCACACATTGCCGGCCATATCGGCGCAGCCATAGGGACTATCGCCCTGGGGAGAGTACTGCTCTACCTGGGTGGTATCCTTGACATTCTCAGCGAAATTGCACAGCGTCTCGTCAGGTTCGTTGTTCCCCCATGGCCACTCGTTGCCATTTTCGCCGCGCGCCGCCTTCTCCCACTCGGCTTCGGTCGGCAGGCGCAACTGACAGCCCTCTGGCAGCTCGCTGTGGTAAGTCTCGTCCAGCCAGCGGCAGTAGACAAGGGCATCCAGCCAGGAGACCATCACCACCGGGTGGTTTTCCTTCCCCTTCAGGCTGCTCCGGGGGCCACGCGGGTGCTGCCAATCGGCGCCTTGAGTATTCTTCCGCTTCTTACCATCATATGCATCGGAAGAATCCTGCTCCTCGGCGGTAGTGCGGTAATGGGTTGCCTGCACGAAAGCGGCAAACTGGGCGTTGGTGACCGGGTAGCGGGCGATCCAGAACTCAGCCGGGATCTTTACCATGTGCTGTGGTTTCTCTGGATCAAGTGCCATTGGGTTCTCATTCTTGCTGCCCATCAGGAATACACCCGCCGGGACCTGTACGAAGACCATTTCCACTCCGGGGGCCAGAGTCAAGGCGAGCTTGTCTGGTCCTTCACGGCTTACTTGGGATGCAAGGACCAGTGCCCGGCGGGCCGCCTCTGAGACGATGCGGCTGTCATCTCCGCACAGCTCTTCCAGCTTGCGCCGGGCAGCCTGGGCAAGCCGTGCATCACTGCCCTGAAGCAGCTCCGCCAACTTCTCCACTGCTACCCGGCGCGCTTCGGGCAGCATATCCACATCCAGGGCCTTTAGCAATCTTTCACCTAAGAGCGCCATCGGTGGGTTGGGATTGCGGGCGATGAGGAGCTTCGTCTCCTGTTCCATCATGTCAAGCATTGGCGATTGGTTCGTGCGCACCCCCAGCACACCCTGCCTGGCATACTCAAATAGCTCCCTGACCTCTATTTCCCCGTCCAGGTCCTGGTCAGCCTGGCCGGTTTTGATGCCCTCCAGTAAGAACTGGGTGAAGAGCGAATTGCGCTCCTGCTCTTCGAAGGATTGTTGCACCCGCCCGGAGGAAGCCAGGACGGCGCTCGCCTGGCCTTTCAGGCTTTCAAAACTCACCGGCGCAGCGACGCTTTCCTTGGTGCCCTGGATGATCGCTCCACTGTAGCAGCAGTCCAGGATCAGCACCCGGTGGCGAGCCCGGCATTCCATCATCGCATCGCGGAGAAACTCCTCCCAAATGGCAGTCGTCCGCAAAAGGTTCAACGAAGTATTGCGCACCGCCAGGTAGAAACGTCCACTGGCAGACCGGTAACCGTGACCGGAATAATATAGCAATGTAAGATCACCGCGCTCTGCAGTCGAATACAGGTTTTCAATCGCTCGCCCGATCCTGTCTGCGGTTTCGTTCAGTAACAGATCGAAGACCTCGAACCCCCCGAATTTTTTCAACACCTCCGCAAAGTCACGTGCGTCATTGACCGGTGTGCGCAGGGCCGGAAACGCCTGCGCATCCTCGAAATTTGCATTGCCGATCACCACTGCCAGACGGCGTGCCATGGAAGACCTTGGGACAATCAGAAGAATAGATGAATGACCGGGTTACTATGGGTTATTCTAGCACGAGAACAGATTTAGGGTGCAACGAGTTAGGGCGTAGCGACGACCCGGATCTATCAAGTCTCAAAATGACCCGCTGCGCCCCTCCGGTGGTGCGTCACGACCCACCCTGCGCTGCTGTTCCACTTGCCGGAAGCAAATCCGACAGGCCCGGCCTGGCACTCGTGCCAGTGCATGTGCGTTCTGGGGTCGCATTATCCCTTTCGGGCGATGATGATTCCATCCATATCGTGGGGCGGGAGCCGGACCCAAACGGCCAGGCAACTGTCTTCCCAGTGCTGGAGGAAAGCTGCGCCGCTATCCAGGGAGGTTGCTTCAGCCAGGTCCTTCCCAGCCCAACCCAGGGCGCTGAGGTCGAGGGTCACCTGGCAGGCCAGCTCCTCTCCGGACGTGTTCCAGATCGGGATGGCGATGCCATCCTCGCTGCGATACACCTTGGCCAGAAGCGCCGGACTGGAGACTTGCAAGCCAATATCATCCATGAAGCGCCCGTAGAACAGGTATTTCCCTCCCTTGATCCATAACCGGCATATCTTCTCAATGACCTCGTCGCGCTTCTTTTCCTCTTCGGTCTCTGCCAAAACCACTCCGCGTTTTGGCTCCCGGCCATCGATATCTTCGGTGGCAGAGATTCCGCGGATCCCCAGGACAAAGTAATAACTCTCCCCATAAATCCTGTCTTGAGAAGGGGGATAAGAGTAATGATATTTTAGAGAATAGTTATAGGTAATATACTCCGGCAGGGTGTAGCGCCACATCTCGACGAAGGTCTCCATTTCCGGGTGGATGCGCATCGGTTCCCAGGTGGGATTCTTATCCATGTGGTAATCCAGATATTGGCCGTAGGCGTCGTTCATCCCCTCCGTCCATAGGAAGCTCTCCGGGTTAGCCTGGCGGGTTGCCTCGCGGATGCGGCGGAACATCTCCAGCAGCCCCGGCCCCCAGGCGGTGGCGGGCGTGCTATGACCGTGGTTCTTGTTGTAGCACAGCTCGGCCCAATAGGAGCCCGGCTGGTCAATGAAGATGCCATCGAAGTGATAATCGCGGATGGCGCGCACATTCACGGCCACCTGGTGATCCTGCCATTCTTTAACGAATGGGCATGGGACCGCGCACCAGCCTCCCCAATTTTCAAGAAGTTCTCCAAATTCGATGGTGTTCACTCCCAAGCCAGGCGATTTTGTGATTACCGACCATTCTTTTCCATGTTTCCGGTAAGTCTCCGAGTCGATAAAGAGCAGCCTGCCATTGATATAGGCGTTGGCCCATGCTCCCATTGAGTGGATTTTGTCAATGGCTTCCACCAATGCTTTCTCTCCGCCCAGTTCCTGGCTCGGTTGATACTCAGAATAGTAGGGCTCATACCAGCCCACCACCATGTAAGATGCGGAATTGGGAATTTTCTGATCTTCTTCGATAATTCGCACCATATCCTCGTAGCGATGGATCACTTCTCTTACGTCAACCAGCATGACGTCACCCGCTCCCCCGATCATCTCCTGGACACGCCGCGGTACTTGTGGCTTCTCCATCCAGGATTCGGTCCAATGGCGGTAGCGATCGGCGCCCCAGTGCCAGTCGCCGGCATGGATGCCAAGCGATAATACCGGCGATTCCCAGCTCGTTCCCGAGGCGGCGAAGGGGTACTTCACCATCCACATTGCCACGTCCTGCCTGGCCTGCGGACGGCCAAAGTACATCCGTGTGTAAGCCAGGGCCTGGTCATACGAAGCCAAGTATAAGCCTGCCTGGCGAGAATAATACTCGAACCATTGCATCGAGGCCCGCGCCGGGTACTCCAGGTACACCTGGGGGATCTCATCTGAGAGCTTATCGACCGGGTTAACCAGCCTTTGCCCACCATGGTTGGGCAGGATCAGCCAGTCGAAGCGCTCCAGGCCGGCGATGAACGGGAAGTGCACCGCGCGGATCGTCCCCTCATCGCCGTTGTGAATGGAAATCTGCCAGTGCGTTTCCTCGTCGCCGGCTTTGAGCTGGAGGGTGTACTCGACCGCTACGGGGAGGGTGCGGCGCTCCAGGCGCAGGCAGTCGTAGGTCACTTTCAGCCTGATCCCATCTGCCGTTTGCTCGGGAACCATCGCATCCGCCTTCTGCCGGCTGCTGCTGACCAGGGTTCCATCGACCGCACTCCAGAGGTCTCCGGGGGCGGCTCCATTCACCTTCCAGTTGCAATGCACCAGTTGGAAGACTTCTGGGGTGCCCTTGCCCAGGTATTCAACGCCGGCGGTTTTATTGCGCAGCCCGCCGATCGCCCCGCTGTGCCGGTCGAGCCGGATCTCAATTTTTGAGTTGCCCAGGATGGCTTCCCGTTCGTTCTGTACAAAGTAACAATCATGAACTGCTGTCATCTTGCTCCTCCTGTTGACAACATCTGTTGGAACCGCGTAGGCGCAAAGTTCGCATGGAATTTTAGCAAAGCTAAGTGCTCTTCGCGTTCTTTGTGGTGATTCTCGTTTTTTCCGGGCGGGGTGAACTCAGGCCGAATATTCCGCCATCATCTCCAGGATCGTCCTTCGCAGCGGGCTGTTCAGATCGCGCTTCAGGCCCAGCTCCGCCGCGATCCCCTTCCACAACCAGTCCCATTGGTCGGAGTAATGATCCAGCGTGTGACCCTGGTAGATCAGCACATCCAGGTTCCAGGTGTAGACATACACGCGGCCCTGGCCGAGCGGATGGCGGTAGAGCAGCGGCAGCCCGCCGGTTGTCGCCAGGATTTCTGCCTCCAGTTCCGGCTTGACCCGCGCGAAGAAAGCCGGCTCGTCCATCGCCAGCTCCCACGATTCAGCCAGGTTCTCCGAAAACCGCGGGTGCACACCCTGGATCTTCTCCAGCCTGTTCTGCTCGCTCGACTGGCACTCCTGGCAGCCGGCCAGCGCCTTCAATGCCAGGGAGGGGCGCACCTTCAAGTAAGGATCGACCAGGCGGTCGCATTTGCCCAGGGGCAGGAAGAGCGTGCCACCCTGCTGGACATATTGCAGCAGCATCTCCGGCACCTGCGGGTAATCCCGCTGATAGGAGGAGACTCCCAGAATCACCAGCCGGTAGGGGGCAATTTCATCATAGGAGATCAGCGTCTCACCGGCCGAGGTGAAGGCCAGGTTGGCCAGGATCCCCTGCCTGGCCAGCGAGGTGAATACCCCAAAAGCCGAGAGGTTAGCCCGGTAGCGGTACACGCTCTGAAACAGTGGCGCCGGCAGCAGCACCAGCACATCGCCCGGGGTTTTCTTGACCGGCTTTCCGGCCCGGTCCGCCGCTGCCTGGCGGAGCTTCTCTCCCACCGGCCTGGGAGTGCCATCATAGCGCACCACTCCCATCGTCTCCCCCGCCTGGGGATAGGCTTTTTTCGATTCATCGGTATCGCTGCCAAATTCCACCCCGAACTGGCGGGTGAAGGTCTTGGAGAGCTCGTCGTCGCTCCAGCACCAGTAGCTGACTCCCGCCCCGCCGGATTCGAAATACCAGGTGTTGTAGCGACCCAGCATCAGGTACTGGTCTCCTTCGCTGCGCACCCCGCGCCGTTTGTCGCCGATATCCACCCCGTGCGAGATGATCAACGGCTTCTTGCTTTTCTTCATCCATTGGGTCAGCATCTGGACGTACCCGGCGGCGTTGAGGATCTCCACCGAGGGCTTGTCGGCCACCGGCTCAGGCATCCAGCGCCGGCTCTCCTCGCTGGTCATATGGTAGCTGCGCAGGCCCTCCCAGTGATAATACTCGATCCACAGCGCATCGGCCTCCAGCTTTTCAGGGATATGGTTGGTCAGGTGGCCGCTCGAAAAATCACACCCCTCCATGGTGGTGATGATCAGGTGGTTGGGCGTGAAGGGGCGGACCGCTTTGAAGAAGCGGTTCAAACCGTTCGTGATCAGCTCCTGGTGCATCACGGCGTACTCGAACGAGCGCGGGTTTTGATGGTTGAAGTAAGGTTCCATCTCGGTCGGCATGCGCACGCGCTCCCAGGTATATTCGTCGCTCGCCAGGTTGAAAAGCTCCCGCACCTGAGCGAAGTCCCAGTCGAAGCGGTGGCGCAGCCAGGCGGCCCAGGAATCGCGCACGGCTGGGATGGTGAACTTGTAATCGAAGAAGCGGCCGATATCGGTCGCCCAGCCGATGATCTCGCTGTGATCGGCAAACCGCTCCCGCATGATCCGCTTGGAAGTGATGGCGGCACGCATGGCTTCAGGATGGATGGCAGGGTTCCACAGCCCCTCGCCCGGGTCAATCGCATTCTCCGCGCACCAGGTTTCCTTCGAGATATTCCACAGGTCGAGGATGATCGCCCGCAGACCGGCTGCTTTGATCCGTTCCAGGAAGTGCTCGAGCTGGTCGAAGCGCTCCTCCACCGGCTGCAGCCCCTGGATGAACTTGTAGTTGGGCACGAACACGCCCCACGTGTTCAGCCCCAGCTGGTGCATGGTCTCGATATCCTGGTCCAGGAAAGACAGGTTGTGCTGGAAGTTCTCGCCCATCCAATCCGCCCCGCAGGTTCCCGGTCGCCGGCCGAAATAGACCGCCCCGTGCAGGAACCACGGTTTTCCATCCAGGATAAAATTGCCTTGCTCATCGATGGTGACAAACGAAGTCATGGTGATCCTCTCCTGATTGCAAATATAACGCGCATCTCTTTGCGCCCTTGGCGCCTTGGCGGTGAGAACCATACCTCAGGCGCCATAAGCCGCCATCATCTCCAGGATGGTCGTCCGGATCGGGTTATCCAGCTCGCGCTTCAGGTCCAACTGCGCGGCGATCCCTTTCCACAGCCAATCCCATTGGTCAGAGTAATGATCCAGCACCTTGCCCTGATAGATAAAGACATTCAGGTCCCAGGTATAGACATACACGCGGCCCTGGCCAAGCGGATGGCGGTAGAGCAGCGGCAGCCCGCCAGCGGTCGCCAGCACCTCAGCTCCCGGCTCCGGCCTGGTCCAGGCAAAGTAAGCCGGCTCGTCCATCGCCAGCTCCCACGATTCAGCCAGGTTCTCCGCAAACTGTGGGTGCAGGCCCTGGATTTTCTCCAGCTTGTTCTGCTCGCTCGACTGGTAGGCCTGGCAGCCCGCCAGTGCTTTCAGTGCCGGGCTGGAGCGCACCTTCAGGTAAGGATCGAGCAGGTTATCGCATTTGCCCAGGGGCAGGAAGAGCGTCCCACCCTGCTCCACGTAGCGCTGCAAGATCTCCGGGACCTCCGGGAAGTCCTTGAGGTAAGCGGAGACTCCCAAAATCACCAGCCGGTGCTTGCTCAGGTCCTCCAGGCTCAGCAACTTCTCGCCAGCCGAGGTGAATTGCATGCTGGCAAAGATTCCCTGCCTGGCCAGCGAGGTAAATACCCCAAAGGCAGTCAGGTTGGCGCGGTAGCGATAGAGGCTCATGAAGACCGGGCTGGGCAGCAACACCAGCACCTCGCCCGGCGTTTTGTGGGCCTTCTTCCCGGCCCGCTCCGCCGAAACCTGGCGAATCTTCTCCGCCACCGGCCGGGGGCTACCATCATAGCGCACCAATCCCATCGTCTCGCCCGCTTGCGGATAGGCCTTCAGCGCCTCATCGGTATCGCTGCCGAATTCCACCCCGAACTGGCGGGTGAAGGTCTTGGAAAGCTCATCGTCGCTCCAGCACCAGTACCCGACGCCATGTCCGCCCGATCCGAGGTAAAACGTGTTGTAGCGGCCCATCATCAGGTACTGGTCTTCCTCGCTGCGCACCCCGCGCCGTTTGTCGCCGATATCCACGCCGTGGCAGATGATCAGTGCCTTTTTGCTGCGTGTCATCCACTGGGTCAGCATCTGGACGTACCCGGCGGCGTTGAGGATCTCCACCGAGGGCTTGTTGGCAGCCGGCTCGGGCATCCAGCGTTGGTCCTCCTCGCTCAGGAAGGAATAGCTGCGCAAGCCTTCCCAGTGATAGCATTCGCACCACAGGGCATCCGCCTCGATCTTCTCCGGGATCTCGCTCGAGAGGTGACCGGTGGAGAAATCGCAGCCCTCCATCCCGGTGATCTGCAGGTGATGCGGGGTGAAGGGGCGCACAGCCCGGATGAGCCGGTTCGTGCCAGCCATCACCAGCTCATGCTGCATCAGTGAAAATTCGTAGGAGCGCGGATTATCCCGGTTGAAGTAAGGCTCCATCTCGGTCGGCATGCGCACGCGCTCCCAGGTATATTCGTCGCTCGCCAGGTTGAAAAGCTCCCGCACCTGTGCGAAGTCCCAATTGAACCGCTTACGTAGCCAGGCAGCCCAATTGCGGCGCACCGGCGGGACCGTGAACTTATACCAGAAGAAACGTCCCATCCCGGTGCCCCACCCGATGATTTCGTCGCGCTCAGCAAACCGGGTGCGCAGGAGGCGCTTGGCCTCGATGGTGGCTTGCTCGGCCTCCGGGTGGATGGCCGGGTGCCAGAGCTCATTGCCCGGCTCGATGCCCTTGGCCGCGCACCACACCTCCTGAGAGATGGGCCAGAAATCCATGACGGCCGCCCGCAATCCGGCCTGCTTGATCTTATCCAGCAGGAACTCGAGCTGTTCAAAGTACTCTTCAACCGGCTCCAGGCCTTTGAAGAATTTGTGGTTGGGGATGGAGAGGCTCAGGGTGTTGATCCCCATATCCTGCATGGTCTCGATATCCTGGTCCAGGAAAGATAGGTTGTGCTGAAAGTTCTTGCCCATCCAATCTGCCCCGCAGGTGCCGGGCCTCCGGCCAAAAAAGATGGCGGCGTGCAGGAACCACGGTTTCCCATCCAGGATGAAATTGCCTTCTCCATCCGTAGTGACAAACGATGCCATGTTCTTCTCCTTGGATCAAACCAAACGAATTAAGATTTACGGCAGTCGCTCATTCCTGCCGCTGATGAATAACTGGTACCACTCCTCGCGCGTCAGTTCGACGGTATCGCCCTGGCAGGCAGCGGCGATGCGCTCGGGTTGGGTGGTTCCAATCACCGCCTGCATTTTCGCCGGGTGGCGCAAGATCCAGGCGATCAGGATTGCCTCACCGCTGACCCCCTTGCGGTGCGCCATCTCAGCCACCAGGGGGATGGTCTTGGCAACCTCTGGGCCGGGATTCTCGCTCTTCCGCCCGGTGAGCAGGCCCCAGGCCAGCGGTCCCCAGGCCTGCAGGGTGATATGGTGCAGCCGGCAGTATTCGAGCGTGCTTTCGTTGCGCGCCAGGCGCGGGTTATCCTGGTTGAAGAGGATGCCTTCATCCAGCAGGTAGGGTTCGATCAGGTTGAACTCCACCTGGTTGGCGACGATCGGCTGGCGCAGCGAGTGCTGCAACAGCTCGATCTGCGCCGCGGTGTGGTTGCTGACCCCGAACCAGCGTACTTTGCCGGCCTGGTGCAGCTCGTCGAAGGCTTTCGCCACCTCGTCGGGCTCGACCAGCGCGTCGGGGCGGTGCAGCAGCAGCACGTCGAGGTAGCTGGTCTTCAAACGCCTCAGGCTGCCTTCCACCGCCTGGAGGATATGCGTGTAGCTGAGGTCGTAACGCCCCGGGAAGGAAGGGTCCGGCTCGCCCGCCTCGCAACACCCGCACTTGCTCTGCAGATAGATTTTCTGGCGCAGTGCGGGGGTTTCTTTCCAGAGCGCGGAGAACGCTTCTTCCGATCTTCCCCGGCAGTAGATATCGGCATGGTCGAAGAAGTTGATGCCCTGGTCCAGGGCCGCCCGCAGGCTTTTCAGGGCGCTTTTCTGAGTCTGGCTGGTGAGGGGACCCGGGTCCCAGCCACCCCCAATCCGCATACAGCCATAGGCGATGCGGGTCACCTGCAAATCCGAGGAGCCTAGAGCTTGAGTCTTCATCGTTGTGATTCTCCTAAACTCATGATCCTATCGATAAAAAAAGACCAAATCAAGTGCTCAGCGCCTGATTTGATCTTTTTTCGCTTTGAAAATCCTTTAGCCCTTCAGGCCAGAGAGGATCACGCCCCGCACGAAATAGCGCTGGGCAACCAGGAAGACAACCAGCAAGGGGATAACCGAGATGGTTGCGCCGGTCATCATCAAGTGAGTGCTGGATGTATATTGCGTGGTGAAGCGCGCCAGGCCAAGCTGGATCAGGTATTTATCCTGGGTGCGTAAGATCAGCATCGGCCACAGGAATTCATTCCAGCGCCCCAGGAAGTTGAAGATGCCCAGGGTGGTCAGAGCCGGTGCCGAAAGGGGCACCAGGATGGTGACCAGGAAGCGCAACCGCCCGGCCCCGTCGATGCGGGCCGCGTCTTCCAGCTCGGTAGGGATGGTGAGAAAGAACTGGCGCAGCAGAAAGGTGCCGAAGGCGCTGGCCAGCCCGGGGACGACGATGGCCTGGTAGCTATCCTGCCAGCCGACCTTGCTCACCAGCACGAAGAGCGGGATCATCTCCACCCCAAAGGGGATCATCATCGTCCCCAGGTAGAGGGTGAAGATCAGGTCACGGCCGGGGAATTTCAGGCGCGAGAAGGCGTAAGCCGCCATGGTGCACACCGCCAGTTGCCCCAGCGTGCCTACGATGGCGATATAGGCGGTGTTGGCCAGGTAACGCCAGATCGGGATCAGTTTCATCACTTCCAGCAGGTTTTCCAGCGAAAGTCTCGTCGGGATAAATTTCGGCGGATAGATGTAAACTTCTTTCATCGGCTTGATCGCCGTGGTTGCCATCCAGAAAAAGGGTCCAACCATGATGACTGCTATCCCCACCAGGACGATATACAGGATCAGGTTTTGAAAAAAGCGCCCCATCATCGCTTGCCGGTGTAAAGCTTTCTCCATTTCGACCTCCTTGAGAGGGAAATCCTACTGGTAATGCACCGTTCTGCCCGTATACCGCCAGTTGATCAGGGTCAGAATAAAGATGATGAAAAACAGCATGTAAGCCAGTGCGCTGGCAAAGCCCATGTCAAAGTATTTAAAGCCCTGTTCCCACAGGTAAAAGACGATCGTGCGGGTGGTGCCCATCGGGCCTCCGGTCGCATTGGTAGAGAGCCAGACGATATCGAACACCTGCAGCGAGCCGATGACGCCCGTGATGAACACAAAGAAGGTGGTGGGGCTGAGGAGCGGCAGGGTGACGAAGCGGAAGCTCTGCCAGCTCCCCGCGCCATCCACGGTCGCCGCATCGTAATATTCCTGCGAGATGCCCTGCAGGCCGGCCAGGAAAATGATCATGTTATAGCCGGCCCCGCTCCACACCGACATGACCACCAGGCACCACATCGCCAGGTTGGTATCCCCCAGCCACAGGATGCCTGTGATGCCGATCTTTTCGAGGAAGAAGTTCAATAAACCGAAGGAGGGATCAAACAGCCACCTCCAGATCATGGCCACCGCAATGCTGGAGGTGATCACCGGGCTGAAATAAGCCGAGCGGAAGAAGTTGATCGCCGGCAGCTTGCGGTTGATCAGCAGTGCCAGCCCCAGCGAAAATGCCATGCCCATCGGCACCGCGCCGATCACATAGCGTGTAGTGTTCCACAAGACCGTCCAGAAGCGATCGCTGGTGAGCAGGCGGATGTAGTTCTGCAGGCCCAAAAAGGTCATCTTGGGCGAGAGGTAGTTGAACTTGAAGAAACTGATATAAAAGGAAAAAACAACCGGGAAAATGATAAATGCCAGCACGCTGATGATGGTCGGCAACAGGTAGGTATAAGCGGAAAAGATCTGCTCGCGCTTCTGGTACCATTTCCGGATGGCCGTCCATGAGCTTCTGAGCTCTCCTTGAGCGATCGTAGTCATTTCACTCTCCCTTTCGGATTGGGGAATGGGGTGCAAATGGGGTGCAAATGGGGTGCAAATGGGGTGCACTGCCAGGTGCAGAGAGCCTGGCAGTGCACGGGTTCAGTTGCTGGGCTGTCTTAGGTCAATGAAAACAGCGTTGGATCCTCTAGCATCTTCTTCTCTGCAATTGCCAGGCCTTCTTCCGGCGTGCGCTTGCCCAGCATCACCGGTTCCCAGCACTCATCCTGGAAGATGGTCACGCTATCGAAGAACTTGGGCAGCTCGTTCTGGCCCGGGATAGCTGCTCCGACTTTGAAGACATCCAGGAAGCCTTTCATCACGCTGCCCTTGCCGGCCACGAAGTCCTTGTACTCCTGGGTCTCGGCCGAATCCATGCGAATGGGCAGGTAACCGGTCAGGACGCCCCATCTTGCGTTCATGTCCTTGCCCAGGAACCAGGTCAGGAACTGCATCGAGGCATCCTGGCGCTCTTCGGTGGTTTTGAATACTCCCAGACCGCCGCCAAACACGTAGGAGGCATTGCTTCCCGTATCCGGGCACTTGGGGTGCATCACCACGCCCGCATCCAGCCCCAGCTCATTGACGTAGTTGCCGAAGCGCCAGGGGCCATCCCACGAGAGGCCGACCAGTTTGCTGGCGAAGGTGGAGTTCACATTGGCGACATATCCCGGAGGCGGCGTGACGCCTGCTTTGGCCAGGGACTCGGCGAATTTCATGGCCTTCAGCCCGGCCTCCGAGTTGAAGGCTGGCTTGCTCAGGTCTTTGGAGAGATAACTGCCACCTTCCTCCATCAGCAGGGTGATGAAGTACCACCACTCCGACATGGGCATATCCAGGCCCCAGCGCTCCACTTTATCGCCGGTCTTCTTGGTCAGCTTCTTGCCATAATCGAGCAGGGCGTTCCAGTCCCAATCCGGCGAGGGTTCAGCGACACCGGCTTCCTTCAAGACATCCTTGAGATACCACCAGGCCACGCTGGAGTTCTCGACCGGCATGGCGTACTTCTTGCCATCCACCGTGAACATCGGCCACAGGTAGGGATAAACCTGGTCACTCTCGTAGCCGTACTTGGTCAGGTATTCATCCAGTGCGATCAGCGCATTCGCCACTACCCAGGCAGAGGAGTAGCCCCAGCCGATATCGGGCGGGGTGCCGGCTGCCATGGCGGCCAGGATCATGGGACCCAGAGTATTGGGATCTGCCGCAGTCTGGGTGATGATCACGCCCGGGTGGTCAGCCATGTATTGCTTGATCATCGGGTCGATCACCGGCCCGGCAATCGCTTGATGCCAGGCATGGAAGAAGTTAATGTTCACCCCGGTGACCGGTTTTGCTACTTCAACCTCTTTGGTGACTTCGACGGTCTGTTGGACCTGGACCGTCTCCTTGACAATCTTCTCAACCGGGGCGCTGGTGACCACGACCTCCTTGGTGATCACCTGCGGCTGGCAAGCAGCGACCAGCAGGCCAACCCCGCCTACGCTCGCGGCCCTCAAAAAATCACGACGGCTCAACTGCTTCTTCATATTGCTTTCTCCTATATCAAATTACAATCAGGTTTGGATACGATACACTTTGGAGGATACAGCGAGATCGAAAATTCATGGGCTGTTCGATAGGGCCTCCTTTCCACTGCGCCTCGCGAATGGCTGACGGAACAACATTGAATGGCACAAAATTTCTTTTTGGATAGGGGCAGGCAGGGCGTTAAAAGGGGAAACGCCTGATTACAGTTAAAGATATAATACAACTTTGAAAAGGGCTGTTCAATCCTAAATCGGACTCGCCACGGACATTAAAAAGGACATGCTCAAGCGACCAGAATTTCTCAAGCACCTGCGCAACGACCTGAATCACCTCTATGACCCCGTTCACCTGCAGCGCAGCCCGCTGGCGGAGTTGCTCGGCCTTTCAAGCCGGCCCGATTCAGCCTCTGCCCTGCAACAGGCCTTGATCCAGGCCATCGAATCGCTCAAGCCCGGCGACGACGCTTCTTACTCACGCGCCTGGGAAATCTACGAGACTCTGCTCTACCGCTACGTGGAGCAGATGAGCCCGCGCGCCCTGGCCGATCAGCTGGCCATCAGCGCGCGCCATTTACGCCGCAAGCAGCAGGAAGCCCTGGGCGTGTTGGCCGACCGCCTGTGCCAGGAATACCAACTGGGTGAAAACCCGGCTGGGCCAGGCGCATCGGTCAGCTTCCGCCAGAAATCTGAGCCGGGCAGCAGCCCGATGGATAAGGAGCTGGCCTGGTTGAAAGATTCTTCCTCGCATAGCTCCACCGAGCTGAGCGAGGTCTTATCGACGGTGGTCCAGTTTGCCCAGGGACTGGCTGAGCGCTACCAGGTGCGGCTGGAAACGGCGACGCCCGGCACTTTTCCCAGCCTGCTGATCCACCCGGTGGCCCTGCGCCAGATTCTGTTGAACCTGTTGAGCACCGCCATCCCGCGCAACTCCGGAGGCAGGGTGCAGCTGACCGCCAGGCATTTGCGCCACGCAGTTCAACTACGCATCCAGTGCGAGAAGCCCTCTGCCGAATCCGCGCCGGCCTTCGATGAGGAGACTGCCAACCTGAAGAAAATCCAGCAGCTGGCCGAATTGAGCGGGAGCCGTCTGGTCTTCTCATTGGATCCCAGCAGTTGTTCCGCCACGCTCAGCGTGCCAGCCCGCCAGCAGATCAACGTCCTGGTGATTGACGACAACGCCGATACCCTGCAAATGTTGAAGCGTTACACCTCAGCCACCCGCTACCAGCTCATCACCACCCGCGATCCAGGCCAGGCCATCAGCCTGGCGGAGAAATCCTCGCCCGAGATCATCGTCCTGGATGTGATGATGCCGCAGATGGACGGCTGGCAGGTCTTGCAGCAGCTCAGGCAGAACCCTGCCACCGCCGCAGCGCGCATCATCGTATGCTCCATCCTCGGGCAGGGCGATTTTGCCTATTTCATGGGCGCCGATGGGGTGCTGGCCAAGCCGGTCACGCCGCAGGATTTTCTGGCAGCGCTGGACCAGCAGACTGCCCTGATGGAGAGAGAATCTCACTGATCGCTTGAATGCAGGCCAGCAGGTTGCGCATCGAGAAGCCCCCGCTGCAGGTCACCGTCAGGGTATCGCTCTCGATCGGCTCGCCGGTCGGGTCCTTGGAGGAGACCACGATCACCGGGATGTCGCGAATCTCGGGGTCCTGGCTCTTCTGGCGCAGCACCTGGAAGCCATCCGTGCCTGCCATGATCAGGTCCAGCACCATCACATCCGGTTTGCGCTGCTTCAGCAGGCTGAGGGCGCGTTGCCCGTTCTCTGCCCTCAGCACGCGGTAAGGTCGCTCCGCCGAGGACAGGATGCGCCCGAACAGGCGCAGGATTTCCTGCTCATCATCCACCAGCAGCACGCTTTGCGCATCCTGAGCGCTGGTCTCCAGTGCCTCCAGCAGCATCTCGCGTGTCACCGGCTTGACCAGGTAACGCACCACCCCCAGCCGCCGGGCGGCGTCTTCTTCCCCTGGCACCCAGCAGACCATCGCCGGGGTGCCGTAGGGTAGCTCTTTCAGCGAGTGAGGCGCGATCTCCTCATCCAGCGTGGCCGAATTGACGATCAGCGCCCGGGCCGGCGACCGGTTGAGCTCTTCCACCGCCGCCTTCAGGTCCTGGACCGGGGTGATCTCGGCCTGGTCCAGGAAGCGTTCCACCCGCCTGGATAGGGCATCCCCTTTTTCCATCAAAAGGAAGCGCGGCCTGGGCTGGGAAGCTGGTGCCTTGAACGGCCTGGTGCGCTTCTCATAGGGGATGTAGGGGCTGAACCAGCGCCGGGCGCTTTGCACATCCAGCAAGTCAGGCGGCGGGGTGGTCACCGGCAGGCTGAAGTAAAAGGTGGTGCCAACCCCCACCTGGCTCTCCAGCCACATCTTGCCGCCGTGCATCTCCACAAAGCGCTTGCTGATGCTCAACCCCAGCCCGCTTCCGCCATACCGGCGGCGCACCGACCCATCCAACTGTTGGAAGGGCTCAAAGAGCTTGGCCTGGTCCTCCGGGGCGATGCCGGGCCCGGTATCCGTGGTGCTGAGGATCACATCCCCCTGGTTGAGCCAGGCTTTCACCCGCACCCCACCACGCTCGGTGAAGCGGCTGGCGTTGGAGAGCAAATTGAGCACCACCTGGCGGATGCGGGTGCTATCGCAGAACACCGGCGGCAGGTTGGCTTCGATCTCGGTCTCCAGGTACAGCCCTTTAGAGTGGAAAAGCGCCTGCACTGCTTCCACCGCCGCCTCGATCACCTCCGGCAGGCAGGTCCATTCCTTGGTCAGGGCCATCCGCCCGGCATCCACCTGGCTGAGATCAAGCACATCGTTGACCAGCTTGGCCAGGTGCTGGCTGTTGCGCCTGATGGTAGCGATATCAGCCAGGAGCGCCGGGGGCAGGTCGCCGCCATACACGCCCGGCGATTGGGTAATGATCTCGCTGAAGCCGATGATCATGTTCAAGGGTGTGCGCAGCTCGTGGCTCACGTTGGCCACGAATTCTTCCTTGGTTCGGCGGGCCTCCTCAGCCACCTGGTGCATGGCCTTCAGCCGGTCTGAGAGCCGGGCCAGCTCCTTGTTGGCGTGGATGAGGTCCTCCTGCACCTGGCCGAGCTCTAATTGCGTATCGCGCGCCTCCTCCAGCCTGGCGTTGGCCTGGTCAGAGTAGTAGAGCGACCAGCGCGTGACGGTGAAGAGCGGGTAGACTCCTGCCAGACCCAGCAGGCCGGTGAAGGCGCCGCCCACCGTGATCGCCTGGGGGTAGCCTGCCGGAAGGGGCAGAAAGGAATGCCCACCCGCCAGCCAGCCGATCAGCGCCATGACCAGCCCTTCGGCCAGCAACCCGGCCGGCCAGCCCGCTGTGACCACCGCCATGAAGGGCAGCAGAGCCAGGAAGAAAGCCATCTCTGGCCGGCGGGTGATCGCCAGGGAGATGAGAATATCCCCGGCCAGCCCGAGATGCCAGATGACCTGGGCCGCCAGCAAGTGCCGCGAGACCAGCCAGAGCGAAAGGGCGCAGGTCAAAATGACAAACGGGCCAATGGTGAAGACAATCGGGATGATCAACTGCGGCTTCCCAAGGGGCGCGGTGAAGCAATACAGCAGAAATGCGCCCCCGGTTGCCAGGATCAGGTTATGCAAGGTAGATTGCTTCAGCTCGGTCAAAGAGGTGGAGAAGCGGTTGTCATCCACCTGCAGACGACCCAGTGCTTGCCACATAGCAGCCTCCTGAGGGATCGGAACCACCAAACAGCGCGGATAAATACATCCAAATAAGGATTGTAAGGCCTACCAAAAGGCAAGTCAAGCAGCTTTCGAGCCAAGAAAATAGATGATTAACCCCACTCCCAGCAGGGCCGGCAGCAGGAGGAACCCGGCCAGGTCGCCGGATTGGAGCAACGCGCCGACCAGCCAGCTCCCCAGGAATCCACTGCCTTCTGTCATGATCGTAAAGGTGTTGATCGCCACGGCGCGTTCCCCGGCCGGAACTCGCTTGAGCATCCAGGCGGTGAGAGCCGGGGAGGCGCTGCCCATCCCCAGGCCGAACAGGGCGGGAACCAGGTAGGCCCAGCCCGGTTGGGCGAGGAAGGGCAGCAACGAAAGCCCCAGCAGCGCCACCAGCAATCCGGTCACGATGGCCCAGGAGGCGCTCTTGCGGTCGGCGATGAAGCCGGAAAGCAGGCGGGTTGGGACGGTGCCCATGGCGCGCAGCCCCATGTAGAGGCTGATGCTGGCGACGCCCACGCGCTGGCCGATCAGTGGAGCCAGGTTGATATAAGCGATTGCCACGCAGAACAGGCTGGCAGCCACCGATCCAGGCAGCAGGGCGTGCCTGGAGAGAAATCGTGTGGCAGAAGGCGTGGCTGGATTGCCGGATTGAGGGTCGGGCTCGATGGGTGGGGGGAGGCGCGCTGCCAGCAAGGGCACTGTCAAGAGGACCAGCAGCGAGCAGGCGGCTGCCAGCCAGAAAGCCACCGGATACCCCCAGGCGGCAGCCAGTGGGAAGGCCAGGAAGGGGGTGAGGGCAATCGAGAACGCCCCAACCGCTTCGATCATTCCCACCACTGTGCCGCGGTATTCGTCGCCGACCGAGCGCGTGGCATACACCAACGCCGCTGTATAGAACAGGGCATAGGCAAAACCCTGCAGGAAGCGGCATACCACCAACACCCATGTGCTCTGCAGCATGGCCAGCAGGGCGGAGGTCGCCGCCCACAGAAAGGCCCCCCCGGCCATGTAGCGGCGCGGCTCGCCCAGGTCGATCCAGCGCCCCATCAACAGCAGCGAGACCAGCAGCCCCAGCGACCCTGTGCCCAGGATCAGCCCGTTGGTCGAATCAGAAAGCCCTGACTGGCGGATGAAGAGCGGCAAAAGCGCTCCCACCAGCGTATAAGCCGCCAGCAGGGCCAGGTTCTGTAGCCAGATCAGGTTGAGGCTGCGGGAGAAGAGGGCGCGCAGCATCAATTTATTGCTTCCACCTCAGGATGACCAGCTCGCACTCGCCTTCTCCCAGGTTGACCGCCTCGTAATCGCCCAGGCTGGCCGGAAGAATGGCCGATTGAAAGCGCACAAGCGGGCTTTCGACCTGAGGGTCCGTTTTTGAACGCAGCATCACCTGGTTCCCCTTCGTCAAGGTGATGACGTGCAGGATTTTGCCGCCGGTGCTGTATTCGGCCCGCTGCTCGAAGTGCAGGCGCTCGATCTCGAAGGGCATGCGCGGGTCGGAGGTGTAGCGATCCAGGGAATATTCCTTGGTCCACTTCACCACGATCGGGCGGGCGCGCAGGTGATCGCGCACGTAGGACTCGCGGCAGAACTTGTCGTTGTCGAAGGAATGGTCCAGGTGCATCTTGAGCGGGCGCGCTGTCATGGTCTTGGTGGTATCATCCCACGAGGGGCGGGCAAAATCGTAGGCGAAGAAAGAATATTCCGTGGCGGCGATCCCGGCCGAGGTATCCATCTCCAGCACCATCTGGTTGCCCCCGTGACCGTGGGTGGTGCCGGGCGGGATGAGGAACAGATCGCCCACGTTGGTCGGCCAGTTGGCGATGAAATCCTTCCAGTTGGGAATCTCTTTGAGGTTGTTCGATTCGCGGCACAGGCGCTCCCACTCGTCCAGGTCGGCGTCTTCTTTGAACCCCATCCAGGTATTGGCGCCTTCGTAGGCCTCGGTGATGTAGTAGGTCTCGTAGCGGCCGATCACCTCGTTGAAATGCCGGCGGACGTAATCGGTGGAAGGGTGGTTGTGGATGGGCATCGAGGTGCGCTCGGCGGGGGTCGGCTCGGGGAAGTAGCCATCATCCAGCCAGACATCCAGCGGGAAGCAGCGCGGGTAATGCTCGGCGATGTAGGGACCGACGAACTCCACCGGGTGCTCCAGCAGGTTGGTGACCGGGAAGTTGAGCATCTCCTCGCGCCCGATGTTGAGCAGCAATGAAAGCTCCGGGCCAGCAGTCTCGTTCCAGGCGTTGCATTCCAGGCCGGGCACGTCGAAGAAATCCTTGTAGCGATAAGCACCCCACGGGCCGGGCTGGAAGATGGTCACCTGCTTGAGCGGGCGTTTCAGGAGGGCTTGAATGAGGGCATCATACACCGGGCGGGGAACCAGCTTGAAGGATTCGGGCTGGATGCCTTCCACCCAGTAATGCATGCGTGGCAGCAGGAAGGACTTTTGGGCATCGAGCAGGTAGTAGTCGAAGTAATAGTATTCCTTCCAGTAGTAATCTTTCTTGGGCTCATCCCTGCCGAAAGGCACCAGCTTGCCATCCCACATATCCCACAGGATGGGCTGGCGGGTTTTGTCGAAGTAGAAAACCAGGTCATACTGGTCCACCAGGTCAGGAATCGCCGCGCCGGGTCCATAGACGATCAGGCTGGTCTTGCCAGCTTTGACTGCTTCCAGGCTGGCTTTCATCTCCTGGATGGCTTCTGGGAGCATGAGTTCCTCTTCTTTGCCGTCCAGGTTGACCCAGCCGAAGCCGGGGTCGCCGATATCGGTGTAGCGTTTCTTGATGGCTTCGATCTCGGCCTGCGGTTTATAGAGGGCGTTGGCAGAGCGTATCTCCAGCTCAAGGCTGGCTGCCCGTGCCGCCCGAGAGAGAGCGGCGACCGTCGCCTGCCAATCGATGCCGTAGTAGCCATCGAAGGCCAGCCGAGCCGGGCGGTGCTGTGCAGCCGAGACCTGCTGGATCAGCTCGACGATTCTGGCGATCACCGGCTCTAAGCCGATCACGATTTGGTCGGCCAGGGCAGAGTCAAAGGGAATCTTATTCTCTGCATGGGTGCGATCTTCGTAAAGTGGCATGGCATACCTCCTGGTTTATTCAAGATAATGCGAGCAATGAAAAGCGATCTACTTGCTAATTTACGAGGAGATTGCTTCACTTCGTTCGCAATGACATTTTGCTGGGTGTCATTGCGAAGTCCGTTTTTTGGGCTGAAGCAATCCCCTTTCTGGCCATCGTGGAAACTGCTTTGCAAAGATCGCTCGCAGTGACATGAGTAGAGTGTGTTCTCAACACACCATCCTAGCCGGCGCATCACGAATGCTTGTCGGTGCGTCCACGACGAACCCTAATTCTTAAGGATCAAGACGCGCAGGTCGAGTCCCGGCACCGTCAGGGTCACCTGCTCCCCCTGCTGCTGCAAGGGTTCGCCGAGCAAATCTTCGGCTTTGCCACTGCCCACCGAGAGGGTCTCGGTGAGTGGCTCTGCGCCCGGATTGGTGAGGAACAGGGCGGTCTTCCCTGGGATGGTGCGCTTGCGCAGGAGCAGCTTTCCGGCACGCCAGGGGTGGATGCCGCAGCGCGCCAGCAAGGCACGCACCAGGGCCGGGGTTTTCTCATCCCGGTAAGCCATAGCGCTGTGACCCAGGTAAGTGCCCAGCAGCCAGGCCCGGCCCTTCCCCGCCGCCCGCACTGCCCCGGCGCACTGCCCCTCCACCTGGAGGATGGGTTGGGCATCCAGGCAGTCGAAGGTCTGCAGGTACAGGTTGGCCAGCGCCTCACAGCCGGATAAAGGACCGGTGCCCTCCAGCCAGGTCTCCTCCCGGAATTCGCCCCAGGTGCGCTCGGCTGGCATCCAGCGCGGGGTTTCTCCCGGCTCGCGCACCATCTGGATGGCGCGCTGGCGGATTCCGAACAAGGCCTGCAGGGTTGGCGAAAGCTCGGCGCGGTTGGCGACGTTGTGCTCGTTCAGGCGGCCCGGGGCGGCCTCGCTGACCAGGTTTCCGCCCTGCTCGACGTACTTCACCAGCCGGGCGGCAAGCTCCTCGGAGATCGAGAGCGGGAAAGGCATGAGGAGCGCTTTGTACAGCCCGGCGCGTGGCTCGATCTGGCTGGCTTCGATGAAATCGGCCGGGATTCCCAGCTCCCACAGCAGGCGATGCCAGCCGCGCGTGCCGTAATTCAGGTGATCGCTGGCTGGAGGCAGGGTGGAGCAGAGCTGGGCGTTCCACTCGTTGACCAGGATCGCCACCTCCGCCCCGGCCCAGGAAGGCGCGCCAAACAGGTCGGCATGCCGGTTGAGAGCCGCCCCGACCCGGGCCGCTTCTTGCAGGCGCGGCGTGCTCTCCCCTTGCGGGTCGAGCAGGGCAAACCCGTTGGTCTCCTGCGCCATGATTTCGGCCCGCGTGACCCAGAAGGAGATGCCAGTGACGCCTGCCGAGGCTGCGGTCAGCATCCAGCGACGAATATCCTCGGGAGAGGGCAGGCGGCCCTTGTGCAAGAAGGTGCTGACCGGCCCGCCCTGGAATTCGGCTGCCCACACCGGCGCGCCGGGTGGGTTGCACGAGCGAATCTGGTCGTAGGTCAACGCCACGCTCACCATCTCATTGGTCAGGGCGGCGGCGCGTGGGGGTCGCCCGCCCCGCTGCGGCGCGCCATCATCCCAGGGGTGGAAGGGATTCCAGGCCGGGTAACAGGATGAACCCAGGAAATCCTGCGTGCGGGCGTAGGTCCAATCGTGCCCATAGCCCAGCCCGATCCCGCCTTTATGGGCAAAGACCGGGCGGCCCAGAGGATCAGCGGCTTTGATCGCCCGGGCGCGGGCGCGCAGCACCTTGGCAATCTGCACGTTATCCATGAAATAGCGCCAGTCGACATCCTGGGGTAAACCATTCTGCTGGTAAGCGCCGCGGTCCGGCTGGACGTAGCGCCAGTCGCCGTAGCGGGTGTTCCAGGCGCGGTTCAGCCCGTCCAAGTCGCCGTACCGCTCGGCCAGCCACTGCCGGAAGGCGTTGAGCGTGTGTTCGCAGTAGCACACCTCCTGGCCGACCAGGGTCTTCGACCAGTACCCGATCTCCTGCCAGGTGTTCCACACCACGATGTTTTCGTATTTGCCCAGGGTCTCGATCAGCCGGGTGATGAAACGTAGCTGGTCCGCCATCGCCCCGGGATGGTCATAGCACGGGCCGGGTTTGCCATCCGCGGGCAGCGTGGTCTGGGCCTCGTAGACGATGGGCAGGCCGTTGCGCCCAACCATGCGGCAGCCGGGGTGCTTGTGATACAGCCAGCCGGGGGCCTGCTCGCAGGTCAGGCCGAGGTAAACGCCCATCTCCAGCCGAGCCGCATAATCGACCAGCTCTTCGTATTTGGAGAGGTCTACCCGGCCTTCCAGTGGCTCATCGACCATCCAATGCTCCTGCAGCTTGACCAGGTTGAAGCCATGCGTTTTGAGGATTTCCATATCCTTCTTCAGCTCGGACATGGGCGGCATCGGCTCCCGGCAGAGATGTGAGCCAAGGGGGAAGAGGGCGGCGAAAAAATCTTTGGAGTTCATGCGTTTATCCTTAGAATTTGCTCAGTTCATGGCCCAGCTCGATGTAGCGCTGCATCCGTTCCAGGGTAGTGCCTGGCGTCAAAGGGCTGCCGGTGGAAACGACGAACCGGCCATACTTTTTGCCCACCTGAATCTGCGCCAGCATCACATCGGCCAGCTCGTTCTCGGGCTTCAGCTCCACGTCATCCCGCGGGTTCAGGTTGCCGAACATCAACATGCGGTCGTTCACCTGGACGGCGACCTTCTCCAGGTCGTTGGTGAACCCTTTCATGGTCGTTTCCATAAGCAGGGCATCCGCCCCGGCGCTGACAATTTCCTCCACGCGGTCAGCAATCCCGCCAAAGTAGATCAGGATTACCTTCAGGCCAACTTCGTGAGCAGCGTCCACCTGGCGCTTGAGGTAGGGCAGGGAGAAATCGCAGAACATCGGCTTCGAGATCATGTCTTTGGTCGCCGTGGCGTCGTCGATGAAGACCGCGTCTGCCCCGGCCAGCGCCATGGCGCGTATCTCTTCAATATTGCGCAGCGTCAGGCGCTCGATGATTTGGTGCATCAGCTCCGGCTCGTCGGTGAGCAGGTAAAAGCGGTTGGTCAGCCCGACGTAATGGCTGGAATTGTAGAACGAGTTTACCAAGGTGCCCGTGACGAACTGCTCTTTTCCAAAGGCCCGGGCATAGGCCGCCAGGTAGTCCAAGCGGCCCTCGTCCAGGATGTGTTGGGCAGATTGGATCGGAATGCGGGCCCGGATATCCCGTTCCGAAAACACGCTGCGCGGCCATTCCGAATCCTGGTCTTTCTCGTGGAGGTTGAGCACCAGCGGACGGCGCGACCCACTGCGCGTGTCCAGCTCGTCGTAGCCATTCCTCTCCAGGGCAGGGACCACGCGCCGGTAGCCGCGATCGCCGCGCGCCGCCGTCCACTGCTGGGGTTGGGCAATGTCAAAGGGCAGCTCACGATAGTAGCGCAAGTACTCCTGAATGTGCTCCGACGGCGGTTGCAGGCACCATGCGTAATACGTCCAGCTCTCCTGGCGGGTGTACTTGGTCCAATGGTCCGCCTGGGTGAGCATCAGATAAGGCGCAGTCACCGGAAAGCAATCTACCGGTTGGCCGGCAAAGCTGGCCAGCATCCGCTGGCGCGGGGTCATTCGAGAAACAAATCGGTTCAAATGGATCGAGCTCCTATCATAGGGGAGAAGCGAATCAGATTTACGCCACACCACAGGATTACATAGGTTGGGTTGAGGGGTGAATGAACGATTTCCTGGTGCATGACCAGCCCCCCCTCAACCCAACTCTTTCTTCATTGTTGGGTTGTGCTTACCGCTCAACCCAACCGACATCCTCCCGGTTATTTATTCGCGCTTGAACGGCAATCCGGCCAGGATCTCGTTCACTTTTTGCGAGGCAACCGGCACCACTTCCGCCATGCTCTTCTCGCACAGGTTTGCCGGATCGAGTTCAGAATAGAAGGCGTCGTAGAACTGCGAGTAGCCGGCGATGCGGTTCCAGGGGGTCACCACGCCATACTTCCAGGAGCCTTTGAGCGACTCGGTCAGTTCGGCGCGCAGGTCCTCAGCCCACAGGTTCACCCAGTCAGGCAGCAACGCCTGGCGCGAGGGCGGCGACCAGGTGGCGACGGTAAACTTGCGCATCCCCTCGACGCTGTCAATGTAACGCAGGAATTGCCAGGCCTGGTCTTTGAACGGCGTCAGCGCCGAGATCAGCATTGGGTCGGCATAGAGAGCGTCTTGCAGCACACCCTTCTTCGCCCGCGGCAGGGCGGCTGCGCCCCACTTGAACGTCCCGGCGACCTCTTTCAGCGTCCAGAAGCCCCAGCCGCCACCCATGTTCATCGCCACCCTGCCGGCCTGGAACGGGTCGCCGGTGGCGCTAATCGCCTGCGAGATGGCGGAGTTGGGCGCTACTTTGTGCTTGCACATCAGGTCAGCCTGCGCCTGGTAAGCTTCGATGGCCAGCGGATCATCGGTCAGGATTTTATCGGCCACGCCGCTGGTCAAGGTCTCGGTAGACCAAATGCTATGACCCCACAGCCAGGGCAGCTCTTCCGGGCTGCCCAGCGACATCACCACCCCGTATTGGCCGGTGGCAGGATCGTCGTAATTCTTGGTCAGCTTCTTGGCCGCCTCCAGCATCGCGTCCCAGGTCCAGGACTCGTCGTCCCAGTTGCTGGGCGGGTAGGCCACACCGGCGGCGTTGAACAGCTCTTTGTTGTAGTAGGTGTACGTGCCCAGGATGTAGAGGGGCAGGCCGACGATTTTACCGCGCACCGTGACGCCATCGATCGCCGACTTGGGGATATCTTCTATCTGCAGGAATTCTTTATCGACACTGAGATAGTCATCCAGGGCAATGCACATGCCGCGCAGGTAATACTCGACGTAGCCGGTGGAGCCCCAGTTGGCGAAAATCTCCGGAAGATCATTGGCGGCGAACATGCTGGTCAGCTTGGGATCGAACTCGTCCCACGGCACAATCATCGGCTCAACCTTGATGTTCGAGTTGATTGACGCAAAATCGGGGATCGCCACGTCGGTCATCCAGGCGTTGCGGGTGGGGTCCGCGTTGGCATACCAGCGTAGGGTAACAGCCTCGGCGGCGGGGGCTTCAGCGGCCGGGGCCTTGGTTGCGGTGGGTTTCTCGGGCGCCTGGGTTGGCTCGGGTGGTTTGGTGGCCTCGGCCGCGGCGGGCGCTTCGGTCGCCTGGCCGCCGCAACCAGCCAGTAAGGCCGCCCCGGCGGACATGCCAAGCAAGCGCAGCATCTGGCGCCGGCTCAATGGTTTGTTAATCGTCTTCATTTTACATTCCTCCTAAATGGTTTTCCAAATTGTTTTAAGTTCCTTGTTCAAATTCCGCATTTTCAGCGTTCATCCCCTTCTGGTAAAAAGTATTATGGGATTGGTCGAATGTTATTTTAGCCTCCTTCCCGGCGTTATCCCTTCACACCGCTGACCACAATACCCTGGATGAAGTACCGTTGGGCAAAGAAAAAGAGCACCACGCATGGCAGCACGGCGACAAGCGTCGCCGCCATCAACAGATGCCAGGGAGTCGCGCCGTAGCGGTGGCGGAAATAAGCCAGCGAGACCGCCAGGGTCATCTTCTCCGGCGCGTTCAGATAGACCAGCGGCGCCATGAAGTCGTTCCAGTTGTAAGTGAAGGAGAAGATTGCCGCCGAAGCCAGCGCTGGCAACGACAAAGGCATCAGGATGCGCCACCACACACCCAGGAAGCCACAGCCATCGATGCGCGCTGCGTCGTCCATTTCGATCGGAATGCTACGGTAGAACTGGCGCAGCAAGAAGATCAGAAAAGCGCTGCCAAAGTAGGCTGGCACGATCAACGGCTTGTAGGTGTCGATCCAGCCCAGCCGGTGGAACAGCACGTACTGAGGCACCATCAGCACCTGAGAGGGCACCATCATCGTGCTCAGGATCAGGATGAACAACGCTTCCCGCCCGGGCGCCCGCAGCCGGGCAAAGGCGTAGGCCACCAGTGAGTTTACCAGCAGGTCGCCGACCAGCACCATCGCCGTGATGAACGCAGTATTGCGGAAGAACAGGTGGAAGGGCAGGAAAGTCAGCGCCTCCGGGTAGTTGCCCCACATGATGGGCTTGGGGATCCAGGTGGGCGGGAACTGCATCACCTCTTTCGGCGTTTTCAGCGACGTGGAGATCATCCACACCACGGGCAGCAGCACCACCACCGAGCAGAGGGTTACGATCGTGGTCGCTGCCACCCGGCCGATCATCTCCTGCCCGCGCTTCGAGCGGAAGGGATTCCAACGAGTTTGCTTTGAAGCTTCCATGGCTTACCTTCCCGCCTGGTAGAATACGCGCTCTGACGATACCCTGAAGGTCAGCAGCGTCAAAAGCAAGATGATGATGAATAAAACCCACGCCATCGCAGAGGCATAGCCCATCTTGAAATAGCGGAAGGCGTTCTGGAACAGGTACAGGCCGTAGAACAGCGAGGCGTAGTGCGGGCCGCCCCGCCCCCGGTCGCTCATCACGTAGGCCTGGGTGAAGACCTGCAAGGCGCCGATCATGCCAGTGATAAAGGTGAACAGGATCACCGGCGAGATCATCGGCAGCGTAATGCTCCAGAAGCGCCTCCACGCTGTAGCGCCGTCCATCGAAGCGGCTTCGTACAGCTCGGTGGGCACGCTTTGCAGCGCCGCCAGGTATATAATTAGCGACCCACCCACACCCCACAGGCTCATCAACACGAAGGATGGAATCACCCACGGCCCGCTCAGCAGCCACATCGGCCCTTTGATGTGGAACACCGTCCACAGCAGGAAGTTGATCAGCCCAACCGTCGGGTTCAGCAGCCACAGCCACAGCAAGGATACGGCTACGCCGGAGATCACGCTCGGCAGGTAGAAGATCGTGCGGAAGACTGCCAGCCCCGGCACGCGCTGGTTAAGCATCACCGCCAGGAACAGCGCCACCACGATTCCCGAGGGAACCGCCAGCACCGTGTAGGTGAAGGTGACTTTCAGCGCCTGCCAGAAGAGCTCGTCCTCGAAGAACATCGTCTTATAGTTGCCCAGCGCGACCCATTCTGGCGGGCGGATCACGTCGTAGTTGGTGAAGCTGAAGCCCAGCGAGGCGAGCATTGGCCCAAGCTGGAATCCAAAAAAGCCGATGATCCACGGTAAGATCAACAGGTAAAAGGTGATGGCCTCTTTTTGTGACATCCTTAGTCTGATCTTCATTGCATCTCCGGGAATGATGCGACCTTGACGCCTATCAGGGTGGGGTTTCCTGGCTTGAACTGGAAACAAAGGCAGCGGCCAGCCAGGCGGGAAATCCGCTCATCAACTTCCACGCATTCTTTGAACGTCCGACTTTTTATTTTCTTATGTTGGAGCAAGCGATACCTCCGAGATAAGGAATAAGATCAGGCGGCCCTACATCCCTCTGGCAGGGATCACCCGGATGGTGGTGACCGCGAAGGGCTGGACCCTCACATGCACCTGGTGGGCGGTGCAGGGCAACAGGCGCTGGTTCTCCTCCACCGGGGTGGCCTGGAAAGCTTGCAGCAGCCTGAGGGATGGCAGGCTGATAGTCACGTCCGTCTCCTTGCCCTGCATTTCAACCAGTCTCAAGATGTAGCCGGCACCGTCTTCGGCCGGCTTGAGCGTCACCAGGACGACGTTGGGCGCATCCACCTGGACGAAAGAAGCCGCTAACCCCAGGTGGCCCGGTTTGGCACCCTGCATCCACACCGTCACCGGCGCCTGCAAAGCACTCCAACCGAACCGCCAGGCTGCGGCGGAGCGCCAGTCGCCCTGGTGGGCGCCGAAGGAGTAGCGGAACAACGTCTCGCCAGGGTGCACATTGATGAAATTGGTGCGGAAGTTGTTGTACATTGCCAGGGAATAGAGGTGTCCCCGGGTCAGCGCACCTGGCTTCAGGAAGGCATGCCCATACCCGGGCGGGGTGACGCCATGATGCGCCCCGGAGACGTAGCCGGGCCACAAGCCGCCGAACTCGGTCATGTGCGCATCGAGCGAGGCCCAAACCACCCCCCAATCTTCGCCCGGGGTGTCGCGGTCCTGGCTGAAGACATCCGTCCAATGCTGGATGGCGTAATAGTCGGTGTTCGTGCCGGGGAGCTGGTCACGCGTCGGCTCGATGACGGCGTTGGTGGCCTCAAAGCGGAACTGGGGGTCTTTGACCTGGAAGGGAAAGGCAAAATAGGCCTCCAGCATGGGCGTCGAATCGCGCAGCAGGCGCGTGTGGACATCCACCCGTTTCACCCCGTGGTAGAGGGTGATCTCCTGCGTCCACTGCGGGCAGCCGAGGACCTGGCCCTTTCTCCTCAAGGTGGTGAAGACCGGTCCATTTTCGCGGATGGTGACCTCCTGGATGGCGACCAGGTGCTCCTGGCCCGTTTCGGAGGAGCGCATGAGCATGTGAGCGAAGGGATGCGCGGCAGCGGGATCGATCAGCTCGCGGCCCAGCTCTTTATCGACCAGGCTGGTGAGCGCCCCCGAGCGCCGGTCCATTTTGATCTGGTAAAACGGGCTCTCGACCTGTGTCCGGGTGGCTCTGCCCTTTTTGGCAAAGCGCGGCCAGCGCTCGCACGGCACCAGCCTGTAGGTCTTATACCCCATGGCTGGCAGCTCTTCCGCCAGGAACACAATTTCAGTGAGATAGGCCGGCTCAAACTTGCCAATGGCGAAGCGCTCCGCCGCGTAGGGCTGGGCCGCCTGAGGATCGGTCAGGTGCGATAATTGATAGGAGATTTTGGCGCCGGTGGCTGTATCCACCAGCTCAAAGGGCTGCTCCAGGAGCGATTCGGGCGGGGTGACCACCCCGCGCCCAATCGCCGAGGCAGATACCATCAAGGCTCCCTCATCCGCCTGGCGGGGGGCAATCCAGTGCATCGGGTTGCCGCAGCCGATCCAGGGGCGCGCCGCGGCACGAACCACCTCACTGCGCTCCCAGGAGAGCGGGTTGAAGACGGTCAGGTAATAGCCATCCTCCGGATAAGCGATCTCATCTACGATCCGGTTGCTGGCTTTCTGCAGCACATCGTGCGCCAGTGCGTTGGCCCGGTAGGCGTAGCTGCCCTTCTCGCTCCAGTCGCCATCCATGGCCGGGCCGCCGGATTGGTGCATTCCCCAGCAGTGTTCGTCGTAGTAAAAGACGTTGCGGTAGGCCTGCTCCAGGGTCGCCTGGGGATAGGGATAGTCGGAGACCAGCGCCGCCAGGGTGGCCAGTTTTTCACCGGCCATCAAAAGCTCGTGGGCGCCGCGGTTCACCGCGGTCTCCTTAGGCGTGCAGGTTGCCGCGGTGGAATAATCGGTGCCTGGCACATCCCCGCGCAACGTGCGCAAGGTGCTGCCGTACTTTTCCTCAAAGCCTTCCAGGAAGCGCCGGTGGGTCGAGGAAACCAGCCGCGGGTAGGCCCAGCGCTCATTCCACTCTTTTACGATGTATGCCTCCCGCAGCGTTGGCGGGGCATTATCGCGGTGCCCGCCGCGGATCGAATACAGCACGCGCTCGTAAGGATAGCCCAGTTGATCCAGCCGCTGCAGCATCCCCGGCAGCTCGCGCTGGGCGTGCAGGTAGCTGGTCGGGTGCCATTCATCCCCATGCAGGTTGTACCACAGCAGCACCTTGGCGCCATCCGGGCCTTCCCACCAGAAAGCGCCCGGTTTTTCCATCGGCAGGACCTCTGTCTCATCCCATAAGGGGTGGACGCGCTGCTCGCCCCGGCCGTAATACCAGGAGGGCACCCCCGGGCAGAAGTATTTCACCCCGGCGGCAGCCAGCACACTGGCCAGCCCCCAGGAGAAACCGGGAATATCGTTGTGCGTTGCGGAGACGATCTCGAAGCCGAACTTGCGCCTCAGCTCGAAGGTTGGGTAGAGCAGGCGCACCAGTTCTTCGTGGCTGCTCATCTCCATGGTCTGGTTGCCGAACAGGGCAGTCACCTCCACCTGCCCGTTCCTCACGAAGTGCATCAGGCGTTCCACCACCTCCTTGGGGCGGTTTTCGCAAAACTCGACGATCGAGTAGCCCTGTTCCACCAGCCAGCGGAACCTGGCCTCGTCGGGCCAGCTTTCTGTCTCCTGGCAGAATTTGAGCACATCATCCAAAAAACCGATGTGCTCACGGATCACGTTGCTGGGAAGATCGGTATATCCCAGGTCGTGGTGAGAATAGTGCGCCAGGTGCACTTCCCACTTCTTCTGCGGCAGCCAGTCGAGGATCTTCTCGTCCAGGCGCTGCTTGCCCGACCACCAGGCAAAGGAAACCTTTCCGGGATGGTCGATCTCCTTCAGGTAGAGTTCCTGGCTGGAGCGGCCCGGCGGCACCTTTCCCAAGGGGAAGCGCTCTTCCAGGTCGTCGGAGTGTACCATCAGCAGGCCATCCTGCTCGGCGGCCCTGTTTTCCAGGCTGACCTGTACCAGCTGGCGCAGATCCTTGCCCGCTGATTGGAAGAAAATGGTAGGCTCGACTGAAACAATGCGTGTTTGGGGGTCCATCGTTGTTCTCCTGATCGTTTAGCCCTCCCCACCGGTATGCCAGGCCACCGTAATGTTATGCGTTTGAGCAGCTGGTTCTGCCTGCTTCGTTGGTTCGGTGGGCTTTGGCGTGCAGGCCGCCAGCGCGGCCCCGGCCGCAGTCACGACAGACAGCTTCAAGAAATTTCGACGGTTGAACTTCTTAGTTTCCATAGCGACTTACCGGTCGTGTTCAGCTGATCCTTTCGCCATCCATACAAAGGGAACATGAAGATAGATGCTGAGGGTTCTGCACTCACCGATCGCCTCCGTTGGATTGGGTAGCATCAATCCAGGCAGGCAATTTGAAGACCAACGAACGATCCATGGAAGCGATGTGGGAAACGATAAAATCCAGTGGGTTATTTGAATTGTAGCAAATTTGCCATCCAATGTCAACTGGTATTCGGGATCTTTTTGGATTTAATTCAACAAAGTAGGGTGCGGTTGTGCTATAATATTCTTAATCACCTTCCAACCAGGTTTTTTGGATATGCCCAACGGAAACCATCTTTTCATCTTGCAGCGCCTGCGCAAGGCCGGAGCGCTCACGCGCCGCCACCTGGCCCAGGATATGGGCGTGAGCGTGAGCATGGTCAGTAAACTGACCAGCGACCTGCAGGCGCGCGGCCTGATCCGCGAAGCCGGGCGGTCGGCACCGCTGGGTGGGCGACCTTCCGATTTGCTATCATTGGAACCCAAAGCCGCTTACGCGCTGGGGCTGGATATCGGCGGGAACCACCAGCGCGCCATCCTGACCAATTTGATTGGCGAGGTGGTTGCCAGAGTGGAAAATGAAGCCGACCTGCCCAACAGCCGAGAAGGCATCCTGCAGAGAATCGAGAGACTGGTTCGCCAGCTGCTCAGCACGCCAGAGGTGGACTCCCGGCGCGTGGTTGGGCTGGGAGCCGGGCTGTGGGGCAGCGTGGACCCGGAAACCGGGGTCGTGTACTCCTGGACGGAGACCCCGGCACTCTCCCTCACCTGGAAGAACTTTGCCCTGCGCGACGCCCTCCAGGAGCATTTTTCCTTCGCACACATCCGGGTGGATGATATCGTGCGCACGATGGGCCTGGCCGAAGTGCTATACGGGTCGGGCGCCACCCGCGACCAGGATTTCATCTTCGCCCTGGCCGATACAGGGGTCGGGGTAGCGGTGATGATCGGCGGCGTCCCTTATGTGGGACCCAGCCAGTTGGCCGGAGAGATCGGGCATATCCCGGTGGCAGGGGGAACCCTGCCGTGCAACTGCGGTAACACCGGCTGCCTGGAGACCATGGCATCCACGCGCGCTGTGCTGGAGCAGGCCCAGCGCCGGTTGGCGGAATCCTCGGTGCTTTCCACCCTGCGCGACCATCCAGGCAGCCTGACCGTCCAGGCGATGATCGCCGCAGCCGAAAGCGGGGATAAGCTGGCCTACCAAATCCTGACGGAAGCCGGGGAAAAATTGGGGATCGGCCTGGCGATTGCCGTCAATTTGCTTGGGCCGCGCCTGGTGGTGATCGGCGGAGCATTGGCAGGCTCGAACATCTACCTGGAAGCTGCCCGCCGCATGGTGCGCCTGCAGGCGCTGGGCAAGGTGAGCAGCGGGCTGACCATCGTGGCCAGCCGCTTGAATCACCTGGCCGGGGCGCGTGGCGCAGCCAGCCAGGTGTTGAACATGCTCTTCCTGCCCGGGGAGAATAACCTGCTCTCGCTGTAAGGTGGGGATAAGAACCACCGTGGGCCGCAGATCAACTCAGATGGGGGTTTTGGGGTGAACCATTGAGATTATCTGTGTCTATCTGAGTTCATCTGTGTCTATCTGAGTTCATCTGTGGTTTCTCTTCCGATATTTTTCTGATCGATCATTAATCCGATTCTAATTTGCCGAGCCTGAGATAGGGTTGTGATAAACCGCCATGATCTCGATGATGGCCACCGAACTTCAACTATTCTACGAAGCAGGCGTTGTAAAAAGAAAACCTCTGCCTCGCAACTTGGTTGCAGACAGAGGCTATCAGCCTTTAGGCGGTTTGGTTAAGCGAGCCTCATCACTCACAAAAGATTTTAAGGGATAAGATCGTAAATGTCAAGAAATGTCATGGTGAATTTGCGGTATAATTATAAAAAATAGGCAATTGTATAACTGGCGATGAAGCTCGCCAAAATTGTCATTCGACTGATAGCCTCTACAGGAGCAAAAGCTCAGTAGAGGCTTCTTAGTTAGCACAGAGAGCGTATGATGACCTTTCAGAGCATCTTGTTTGATAGTAATAACCACCATTTGATTGATGAAACGGTTGAGGCCCCCGTCTTCTTTAACGATTTGAACCTCGATCAAGTGATTAACGCTATCACCTCCGGCAAGCAAGATTATAAATTAGAACCATTTTTTTATGATCCTTTGCACGATGTGGAGACCATCCAGTATCGCCATGAAATCATGCAGGATCTGGAAAATGAATCTTTGATGGAGAAGATCCAATACTTTGCAGAAAAAATGGTGATCATGCGCCGATACCTGGCTCTGATCGAGAAGCTTGATTTCAAGTATCATCGCGAAGGCTGGTTCCTGGAGGCGGCTGGAGCTTATAGCGAAGCAGTGGTCGGTCTGGTGCAAGGCTTAAACCACGCCAATCTCAGGTCCCGTGGCTTCCTGGCCTTGCGTGAGTATATGAACCATTATGCCAACTCAGATGGTTTTACCTTGCTCCTGGCAGACACTAAAAATCTCCAGGCAGCCTTGTCCACGGTTAAGTACTGTGTGATTATCAAGAACCGGACAGTCAGGGTTCGTCGATATGATGAAGAAATCGATTACAGCAAAGAAGTGGAGAAAACATTCGAAAAATTTAAACAGGGTGCCGTGAAAGATTACAGAGCCAGGCTTGCGATCGGGGCGGGCATGAATCATGTTGAAGCGCAAATCCTGGATTGTGTTGCCAGGTTGTATCCCGATATGTTTGCCAGCCTTGACCATTTTTGTGTACAGCATAGTCATTTTATAGATGAGATCATCCGCGTATTTGACCGTGAAATCCAGTTTTATGTCGCCTATCTGGAGTACATTACGAAAATCAAACAGGCAGGATTGGAATTCTGTTATCCTCAAATCGCCACGGTTGACAAGGAAATATACGATTACGAAGGGTTTGATATTGCCCTGGCTACGAGGCGCATTTCCGAAAATTTACCGGTCGTGTGTAATGATTTTTTCCTAAAAGACAAGGAGCGTATCTTTGTTGTGTCCGGACCGAACCAGGGCGGAAAAACCACCTTTGCCCGAACTTTTGGGCAGCTACATTACTTGGCCAGCCTGGGATGTCCCGTCCCGGGCAAGCAAGCACGGCTCTTTCTGGGCGACAGGATATTCTCACATTTTGAAAAGGAAGAAAATATCAAAAATCTGCGCGGAAAGCTGCAGGATGACCTGATCCGAATTTACGACATTCTGGAACGGGCCACACCGAACAGCATCATCATTATGAATGAGATTTTTACTTCTACAGCTTTGAAGGATGCGGTTTTTCTGAGTAAGAAAATCATTGAGAGGATCATTGAATTGGATTTGCTGTGTGTTTTCGTAACGTTCATCGATGAACTGTCCTCTTTATGCGAGAAAACGGTCAGCATGGTCAGCACGGTTGTACCCGAAAACCCTGCAGTACGGACCTATAAAATCGTAAGAAAGTCTGCGGATGGCCTTGCTTACGCCATATCCATTGCCGAAAAGTACAGGCTTACCTATTATCAACTGAAGGGGCGCATAAGTCCATGAAAGCTTTCCTCATGTATAAAGACCAGGATTTCAACCTGGAACAGCGGTTGCCGCCGAACGAAAATGCGCTGATCCAAGATCTGGAATTAAACACGCTGTTCAATGCTATGGCGTGCGGCGATAGGTTCATGTTTGACGTGGTAAAGAAAGCCGTATTAGGCAGCATCCACGATCTGGATACCATCCGGTATCGCCAGGATATTCTTAGGGATTGCCTGAAGAACCCTTCCATAATCAGGGATATCTATGCAATCCCAATAACAGCTCTCGAAAACAAAAAGAAGCAATGGTTGGGTTTGGGCATCTTCAGCAGTTTCCCGAGCGCAATATTGAACGAATCGTTAAAAATGATGGAAATGTTCGTCGACCTGCTCAAAAAGTTGAGGTCGATTGCGGATGAAAATTCCCACAATTTCGAATCCGAAGGTTTTAAAACATTCTTTGCGATGATTATAAGGGAACTTAACGATGAATATTTCTTAGAGATACAGAATCATCTGAAGGAGCTCAAATTCCGTGATGGGGTTATGATCAGTGCTGGATTGGGAAAAGGAAATGAAGGGTCCGATTACGTTCTTCGTAAGCCCAAAAATAGAAAAAGGAATTGGGTGAAGGAGATTTTTTCCCAGGACCATCCTGTTTACACCTTTTCAATCAGCGAACGCGATGAATACGGCGCCAGGGCCCTTTCGGAATTAAAGGACAGAGGGATCAACCTTGTCGCGAATGCCCTGGCCCAGTCAGCTGACCATATCGACAATTTTTTCAAAATGCTTCGGATCGAGCTGGCTTTTTATATCGGCTGTATAAATTTATATGAACAGCTTGCCCAATTGGGAGAAGCAATCTCTTTTCCCCTGCCAGTGGCTTCCAACGAACGCAGGCATTCCTTTATTGGATTATACGATGTCTGCCTGGCATTAACCATGAAACAAAATATCGTTGGCAATGAGGTGAACGCCGATCACAAAGACCTTGTCATGATTACCGGTGCCAACCAGGGTGGCAAATCGACTTTTCTGCGCAGCATTGGTCTGGCTCAGTTGATGATGCAATGCGGCATGTTTGTACCGGCGGAGAATTTTGTGGCCAATCTCTGCAGTGGACTCTTCTCTCACTATAAACGGAAAGAAGATCCTACCATGAAGAGTGGAAAATTTGATGAGGAACTCAGCAGGATGAGCAGTATCGTCGACTATATAACTCCAAATTCCATGATACTTTTTAATGAATCCTTTGCAGCGACGAACGAAAGAGAAGGCTCGGAGATTGCCCGGCAGATTACCAACGCGTTGTTGGAAAAACGAATCAAGGTTTTCTACGTGACCCACATGTATGAATTGGCGCACAGTTTTTATGAGAGAAACATGGAGAACGCCATTTTCCTGCGAGCTGAAAGGAAAACCGGTGGGAGACGGACTTTTAAATTATTTGAAGGCGAACCCATGCAAACCAGCTATGGGGAAGACGTTTATAACACGGTTTTCAGAACACTCCCCACACATTCATTGGTATCGATATAAGGAATGAAGAAATGGCACCTTCTTCTCTCTTGATTGACAGGCTGGAAGAAGCCATGAGAAAAACGGGCTGTCCAATTTGCCGGCTTGAGCATGAGACAGCGATCCGATCCATCGATTCATTCCTCTGGGAATACACGAACGATCCTGGAGCTCGTAAACCGATCAATGAGGCTTACGGCTTCTGCTCAGCGCATACTCGCATGCTGGTAGCAATTGAATTATCAAGTAGCGGCTCCGTGCTGGGCGTCAATATCATTTATGCATTATTGGCAAAAAATGTCAGCCAGGAATTAAAGAATCTGTCACATCGGGAAACGACCAAGCGGAAAGTTCAATCTATTACGCGGATGTTGAAATTAAGTACTGATCATCCGATAACCCCCTCCGTTTTAGAGCCCAAAGGGATATGCCCTGTCTGCGATCAGGCTGAGCAATCCGGTATGAACAGCCTTTCCACCCTCTTTGAAGAGTTCTCTACTCAAGATACAAGGATTCGGGAAGTGTATAAACAATCCAACGGCTTGTGCTTGCATCACCTGCAAGTTGGATTGCATCATTTTATGGCGGGACACCCTGCTGCTGCGGATTTTTTGATCCTGGATACCGTCCACCGGCTTGATCTTCAGCAAGTGCAAATGCAGGAATTCATCCGGAAACACAATTGGGCTTATCGAGAGGAGGAGTTAAAGCCGGAAGAACGGGTTGCCTGGTTGAGGACCCTGACCTTTTTTACAGGAGACCCTTCGGAAAAATTCAATCATCGGGTGGATAATTTTTAATGGTGAACGGGGTGCCTTTCACGCCAGCCTGGGCAGAAATAAGTGACCATCCTATCATGTTTTCTCATGGCTGCGATGCGTTTGCCTGGCGACAGAGATAAACCAGGGCACCGCAGCCAGTTGCAAACCAATGGAAAAAAAGACCGTTATAGGCAATGAAATCCCATACAAGAACCCAATCACTGCGCTTCCCAGGAACCAGAAGATGCCATATCCTGCTGTGAATAATCCATATGCGGAGGCACGGCGCTCCGGTGCTACCATGGGCGCGACCGCTGCTGGAATAATTGACTCGTGGACTCCAATACCCAGGCCCCATAACGCTACGCCAACCAATGCTACCCAAAAATTGCCTAGAAACGCCAGGGGTGCAAAAAGGGTGGAGATGACCGTCAAGACAATCAGAACCGAAAAACCAAAACGATCATAAAGCCGTCCAAACGTCAATGAGCCAGCCCCACTCACGCCCATGGCCACGGCATAAAATACGGGAATAATGTTTGGCGCGACGACGGAAGCTTGCGTGAAGTGGTAGGCGATGAGGGGAAAATCCGCAAAGCCCGCCGCGACCAGGATTGCACCTGTGAAATAGATCCAAAAAACACGCGGCAGCCCGTGCGTCTGTACATTTGGCACACTCGTTTCCATATTTTCAGGATGGGGATAGGTCCGGTGCGCCAACATCAATATACTCAGGTTGATGAGGGCGGGGATGGCTAAAGCTGCGAAAGCCAGCCGGAAATCGCCGCGCATGGCTAACACTGCCGCCACCACCAGCGGTCCAAACAACGCCCCTGATTGATCCAGGGCCTCATGCACCCCAAATGCCCACCCAAAGCCCATTTGTTTACCTGCGTGGGATAACATCACATCCCGGGGTGGATTGCGGGTGGCTTTACCCACGCGTTCGAGAATGATTAGCGCTGCCGCCATCTGCCAGTTCCCGGCCAACGCGAGGAGCGGTACCGACGACATTTGAACCAGGTAACCAACGATCGTGATTGGCCAGAATTTCAGGGTTCGGTCAGCGAGGCGCCCCGAGACCAGCCGCAAGCCATAGCCGAGCAGTTCCCCCAATCCTGAGATGACCCCGACGGCGAACGCGCTGGCTTGCAGGCTCGCCAGATACGGACCGAGAATACTTCGCGAACCTTCATAGGTAAAATCGGCAAAAAAGCTCAATATGCCGATCAAAAGCACGAACTTGATTGCTGTCTTGCGGATATCTGGTTGTCTGCGGAGGTAAGAATTCACCTTGGTTACCGCAAATGGAATGTGCAATTCATGGAATGAAGGATATATTTTTGCGCGTTTTTTTCGATCACATTGATCGCGCAGGGATCCTGCCGGATATTCCAGAAATGCCCATTACCCAGGCCTAAAACGCTTAATAGGATCAACCGGTTCACCACGGTATGGCTGACCACCACGACTTCTTGTTCAGCATTCAACCAGCAAATCATCTCCAGGGCCGTCATAACCCGGCTGCGGACTTTCGACAGGGATTCGCCGCCTGGAATTCGTACAGCCCCCGGGTGATCGTACCACTTTGCAATTAATTCCGGCCATTTCGCCTTGGCCTCTTCTGGCGTCAATCCTTGCCATTTTCCATAGTCGATATCCATTAATCCATCATTGGGCTGCGCAAGCTTCCCGGAAGCATTGGCTATAATCTCTGCAGTCTGCATCGCCCGGCCCAATGGGCTGGAATAGACAGCGGATGGCTTCCAATCCTTGGAAATCCGTCTGGCAGTCCTTTTCGCCTGGCTCACGCCGGTTGGGTTCAATGGGATGTCAAACCGGCCGCGGAAGCGCTCTACACGATTCCATTCGGTCTCACCGTGACGTACCAGGATGATCGTCGTTGACATGTTCTATCCACATGAACAGGGAGCTGCGGGGTCGCCCGCCAGCCCCCTGTTCTGCCTTTCTTAAAGGTTAGCGCACGAAGGCTTTTCGCCCGGCGTATATCGCCGCTTCGCCCAGTTCTTCCTCAATTCGCATAAGCTGGTTATACTTCTCCACCCGTTCGCCCCGGCAGGGAGCGCCGGTCTTGAGATGCCCGGTGCTCATTGCCACGGTGAAGTCAGCGATAAAGCTGTCTATGGTTTCACCGGATCGGTGCGAGACCATGGCACCCCAGCCAGCTTTGCGCGCCATCTCTATGGTGGCGATGGTTTCGCTGAGGGTGCCGATCTGGTTTAGCTTGATCAACACCGCGTTGGCCACGTTTTCCTGGATGCCGCGCGCCAACCGCTGGACATTGGTGACAAAAAGATCATCACCAACCAATTCGATCTGATCGCCGATCGCCTGGTTGAGCAGCTTCCACCCGTCCCAGTCGTCCTCCGCCAAACCATCTTCCAGGACAACGATTGGATACTTCTTGATCCACGACGCGTACATATCAACCATCTCAGCCGAAGTCACCTTCTTCCCTTCAGTGCGCAGGTTGTAGAAGCCGTCTTCGTAAAAGCCGCTAGAAGCTGGATCCAGGGCAATGGCGATCTGCTCGCCAGGTTTATACCCCGCCTTTTCGATCGCTTTAAGGATCACTTCGACCGCCTCAGCGTTTGTCTTGAGAGCGGGGGCAAAACCGCCTTCATCGCCAACACCTGTCGTATAGCCGCTGCTCTTCAATACCCCTTTGAGAGCCTGGTAGACCTCGCTCCCCCAGCGCAAGGCTTCACGGAAAGAAGGCGCGCCGACCGGAGCGATCATAAACTCCTGTAAGTCGGTCCCCTGCCAGTTGGCGTGCACACCGCCA